>Ga0315901_10002539_pt1 | contig 25022 bp, 23 predicted proteins | sample LakEriMetagenome_10_FD_203761 | JGI IMG/M metagenome (GOLD analysis project Ga0315901, IMG submission 203761) | Freshwater fungal communities from buoy surface, Lake Erie, Ohio, United States - Buoy 2 MA116 | ecosystem: Environmental > Aquatic > Freshwater > Lake | place: USA: Lake Erie, Ohio... | reverse complement strand
TCGACTGCGTCACGGATTGGCAGGATCCGAAGTCCGGTGGCTGGAACTACAAGCACAGAGAGGGTGGCGGCACGATGTCGTGCTCGTCCATGAACTTTCTCGCACTCAAGACCGGCCAGCTTGCGGGCCTGCAGGTCAATCCCGCCTCGTTCCAGTTGTTCGTCGGTTTTCTCGACGCCTCCGCATATAAAGACGGCGCGGGGTACGGCTACGGCCCTGGAGACAGAGACGAAAGAAGGTATCTGACGCACGCCTTGACTGCCCAGGGCCTTCTCTGCCGCATGTATCTCGGCTGGAAGAAAGACAAGCCCGCTCTGCAACGCGGCATCACCGAAGCCCTGGCCAATCGCGGCCCCGACCAAGGTAATTTTTACTTCAACTATTACGCCACCCAGGTGATGTATCAGACGCAAGGCCCCGCATGGGATGCCTGGAACACGCAGTTGAAAGGCATCCTGGTCCCCTCCCAAAGCACCGCTGGCCACGAAACCGGGAGTTGGCTCCCCAAGAACAATGACGTGGGATTTACGTATGGGGGTCGACTCTACATGACGGCCATGGCGACCATGACTCTCGAGGTCTACTACCGCCACATGTCGATCTACGGCGACCAAGCGACGGCCGGGAACCTCAAGGACTGACCGACCCGCACCCGCCTGACTGCCTCGCGCTCGCCACGGTGGCCGCTCACCCGGGCCGCCCTCCGAGATTGCCGAACCCCGTGCCACCAAACCGCCCGACCGGCAAACTCGCCGCGGCCTTCCAGCCGCCCGCGGCGGATGCCGATGACACCGGCATGGCAGAGTCAGCCGACGCGTTGCCGTGGATCCAGCGGGTCGTCGCCAGCCGCGACGTGTGGGCCGGCTACACGAGCGCCGTCGCCCATGTGCTCGTCCTCATCGCCCTGGCCCTGTGGTGGACCGAAGACCGGGCGCCGCCGCCGCGGCAGCCGATCCTGATCGCAGTGGCGGACCCCGACGCGGCCGCAGACCTCGACGCCGCCGTGGCCGACGCCCTCCTGCCGCAGCCGCCCGCCGCCGACGGTCGGCCTTCGCCCATGGCGGCGCATGATCTCCACATGGCGGCCGACGCGGCGGCCCTCGCGCCGCCCGTCGAAGTCGCGGCGGTCGTGCCGGAGCAGCCCGCGGAACCGGTCGCCGACCCGCCGGCCGGCGTCGTCGCCCGGGCCGTGTCGCTCACCCGACCGCTGCCGGCCGCCTCCTTCGCCCGGCGGCAAGGCCAGGCCCGCGGCACGGCCGTGCGCGACCGCGGTGGCTCGGCGGCCAGCGAGGCGGCGGTGGAGCGGGGGCTGGCGTGGCTGGCCCGACACCAGGCCGCCGACGGCTCGTGGCGATTCGACCTCTCCGACTGCCGCTGCGACGGCGGCTGCCGCGATCCCGGCACCGTGTCGAGCACGACCGCCGCCACCGGCATCGCGCTGCTGCCCTTCCTCGGGGCCGGGCACACGCAGGCGGCGGGCGACTACCGCGAGACCGTGACCCGCGGCCTCTACTACCTCATGAGCCGCGTCCAGCAGACGCCCCGCGGCGGCGATCTCACCGAGGGCACCATGTACGGCCAGGGCGTGGCCACGCTGGCGCTGGCCGAGGCGCTCGGCATGACGAAGGACGAGATGCTCGTCCGCCCGGTGCGCGACGCCGTGCGGTTCATCGTCATGGCCCAGGACGGCCACGGCGGCGGCTGGCGCTACATGCCCGGGCAGGCCGGCGACACGACCGTCACCGCCTGGCAGGTGGCGGCCCTCAAGAGCGCCGCCCTGGCGGGGATCGAGGTGCCGTCGCCGACGTTCGACGGCGTCTGTCGGTTCCTCGACCGCGTCGCCACCCCCGACGGCCAGGGCTACGGCTACGTCGGGCCGCAGGCCGACCAGTCCTGCACCTCGGCGATCGGGCTCTTGTGCCGGATGTACACCGGCTGGGATCGCCACGATGCCCTGAACCGGGGGCTCGCGGCGCTGGCCAAGCCCGGCCCGGATCCGCACAACGTCTACCAGAACTTCTACCTCGCCCAGGCGCTGCTGCAGCGGAACCATCCGGCCTGGCCGAAGTGGAACACCCGCAACCGCGACATGCTCGTCGCCGCCCAGGCGGCGATCGGCCACGAGACGGGCAGCTGGTCCTTCGCCGATCCCCACACCTCCTCCGGCGGCCGGCTGGGCCACACGGCCCTCGCGGTGCTGACGCTCGAGGTCTACTACCGCCTGCTGCCGATCTACGGCGACGCGGCCGTCGGCGGCTTCTGACGGGCCGGCCGCCGGCGGGCTACAATCTTCGGCGAGGAGGCCTGCGGCATGCGCCCGGCGACCTATTCCTGGCTGGCGGTCGTGGTGGCCGTCGCCTGCGCGGCGATCGGCTGGCTCGGGATCGCGGGCTGGCTGGCGGTCGTCGTCGCGGCGGCCTGCGTCGGCATGCACGTGGCCGGCAACGCCATCGGCACGCGTCTCCGGGAGGCCACCGACGACGACCTGCGGCGGGGGCGGAGGCGGCCGGCTGGTCCGCGGGGCCTGCCCGCGGCAGCGCCGTCGCTCCTCGAACGCCGCACCGACATGGGCCGCCTGGCCCGCGTCTCCGCCGGGATCGGCGCCGCCTGCGGCGGCCTGGCCGGCACCGCCGCCCTGCTCCTGATGACGGCGAGCTCCCCGGCGGGGGCGGCCCTGGGCGGTGTCTCCTCGGCCGTGATCGGGGGGCTGCTCGGGTTTCTCGGCGCGAGTTTCTTCGAGGTCGTGCGGACGAGCCTGCGGGAGGCGATCGCGGCCGAGCGTGGCCGGTGACCGCGGTGGAACGTCCGGTCCGGTCGTGGTACAACCGCGGCTCCGCTTCGACGTCCCCGGCCACAGGAGTGCTCCCATGGCGAAACCGCATCGCGGCCTGAAGAAGGCCAACCACGGCGCCCGTCCCGCGAACAGCAAGGCCCGCAAGGCGAAGCGCAAGCACATCCGTACCTGACGGCGGCCCGCGGCGGATCCGGTCCCGCCGGGGCGCGTCGCGATCGACGAGGGAGCGAGCCCTCATGGCCCCCCGCGACTACATCATCCATCCCAGCGAATACGACCTCGACAAGGTCATCGCCGACATCCACGAGATCCGCCGCTGGAACATGCAGCGGTTCGAGATGGAGCAGCTCACGGCGATCGTCCACGAGGACCAGTCCCGCGGCCTGTGCGTGGGCTACAAGGACGTGACCCGCGACGAGTTCTGGATCCGCGGCCACTTTCCCGTGATGCCGCTCATGCCCGGCGTGCTGATGTGCGAGGCGGCGGCGCAGCTCTCCAGCTACTACACCCAGAAGCACAACCTGCTCGACGCCAAGGTGATCGGCTTCGGGGGCATGGAGGACGTGCGGTTTCGCGAGCCGGTGGTGCCGGGCGACCGGCTGGTGATCGCGGTGGAGCGGGTCCGCGTCCGTCCCCGGGCGATGATCGTGTGCCGCTTCCAGGGGCTGGTCCGCGAGAGCATCGTGGTCGACGGCGTGATCAAGGGCGTGCCGCTGCCCGTGGACGCGCTGGCCCAGGCGGGCGGCTGAGGCCGACGGGTTCCGATTCATGCCCCGCCGCCCGCCCAAGAAGCCCGACCCCGCGCTCGATCTCTCCGCCCACCTGCTGGCCGTGGCCGACCTGACCGCGCCGTGCGACCCGCGGAGCCTGTTCCCCGAGCCGCTGCCGGTGGAACTCGAGGTGGGCAGCGGCAAGGGGCTGTTCCTGGCCACGGCCTCCGCCGCCCGGCCCGACCGCAACTTCCTCGGCGTCGAGATCGCCGCCGGCTACGCGCGGCTCGCCGCCGGCAGGCTCGCCGCCGCGGCGGCGGCCAATGCGCGGATGCTCCAGGGCGACGGCACGGCGCTGGTCCGCGACCTGCTGCCCGCCGCCTGCCTGGAGGCGGTGCACGTCTACTTCCCCGACCCGTGGTGGAAGGCCCGGCACCGCAAGCGGCGGGTGCTGTCGGAGGCGTTCCTCCGGCAGGTGGCCCGCGTGGTCGTGCCGGGCGGCCGCCTCCACGTGTGGACCGACGTGGAGGAGTATTTCAACGAGACGCTCGAACTGGCCGCGGCCACCGGCCTCTACGCGCCGCCCGTCGAGGAGCCCGCCAAGGATCCGGAGCACGACCTCGACTACCGCACCCACTTCGAGCGCCGCACCCGGCTCGCCGGGGCGCCGGTGTGGCGGGCGGCGCTCGTCGTCCGGGGGTGAGGTCCGCGCGGGGTCGCCCACGCCCGTCGCCGGCTCCAACGATCCACACGCGAGCCCTACGACACCGCCTCGTAGGTGCGGCCGGAGCCGCCGCGGGCCGTCTGGCCGACGGCGATCTCGTAGAGTCGCTCGCCGGCCGGCGTGGGATAGCGGCCCGTGAGGCAGGCCTCGCACAGGTCCGCCGCGTCGAAGCCGATCGACCGGGCCACCGCCTCGACGGGCAGGTAGCGGAGCGAGTCGGCGCCCAGCCGGGCCGCCATCTCGGCCTGGGCGGCCTCGGTCAGCGGCCCGCCGCGGAGAAACTCCGGCGCGAACAGCTCGTCGATCGTGGACATGTCGATGCCGTAGAAGCACGGGGCCACGATCGGCGGGCAGGCCACCCGGACGTGGATCTCGCGGGCCAGTCCCAGCGACCGCATCCGCCCCAGCAGCACCTTCATCGTGGTGCTGCGGACGATCGAGTCCTCCACGAGGATCACCCGCTTGCCCTCGAGCACCTCGCGGAGCGGGGTGTACTTCGTCTCCGCCTTCGCCCGGCGGCTGGCGGCCCCGTCGATGAAGGTGCGGCCCGTGTAGCGGTTGCGGATCAGGCCCTCCACCGACGGGATCCGCAGCCGGTAGGCCATGGCGTCGGCCGCGGCCTTGCTGGTGTCGGGCACGGGCACGACGACGGTGTCCTCGTCGATGGGCACCGTCTCCAGCCGGGCCAGCTCCTCGCCGAGCCGCTTCCGCGTCAGGTACACGCTCCGCTCGTCCATGGTGCTGGCGACGTTCGCGAAGTAGATCCACTCGAAGAAGCAATGGGCCCGACGCGGGCTGGCGGCGAACCGCTCGACGCGGACGGCCTCGCCGTCCACCACCAGCGCCGTGCCCGGCTCCAGCGAGCGGATCGAGTCGGCGGGAAAGCCGAGGTTGAGCAGGGCCACGCTCTCGCTGGCGGCGGCGACGAGCGGCCCGAGCCGCGCGTATTCCATGGGCCGGATGCCGAGCGGGTCGCGGGCCACGATCAGCCGGCCGCAGGCGTCGAGCAGGGCGATGTTCCAGGCGCCGTCGAACCGCCGGGAGATGGCCGCGAGCAGTTCGACGGGCGACGGATTGGCTTCGCCGGCCAGCTCGCGGCCGATGGCGTGCATCAGCACCTCGGTGTCGTTGTCGCGGGCCAGGTGGGTGTCGGCGGCGGCGAGGATCTCCGCCCGCAGCTCCGGATAGTTCGCCAGTTGCCCGTTGAAGCCGAAGGCGAACCACTTCCGCTTCTGGATGTGCGGCCGCTCCAGCGGCTGCGCGTAGGCCCGGTCGTCGGCCCCGCAGGTGGCGTAGCGGACGTGGCCGATGGCGGCCCGGCCGGCGTGCTGCTCCATCAGGCTCTCGTACTTGCCGCGATGGCTCATGCGGAACACCTCGCTCACGCTGCCCACTTCCTTGTAGGTGGCCAGCAGGCTGCTGCGGTCCGGGTTCCACACGGTCATCCCCGCGGAGAGCTGGCCGCGGTTTTGGATGTCGAGGAGCATCCGCGGCACCAGCCGCGACACCTCCTCCTGCCCCTGGGCCGGCGCCAGCGGGCTCGTCTCGGCCGCCGGCAGGTGGTAGATGGCCGCCAGGCCACACTCGTGATGCAGGTCGCTCATGCGGGTGGCTCCGGCGGCTCGCCGGCCGCGATCCACGCGACCGACAGCCGAATATACGGCTCGCCGGCGGGCCGGCTCAACCACCCGCACCGCCGCCGCCGGTTTCGGAACCGCGGCGGTGGTCCGCGGCGCCGCGCCGAGGGTAGGATGGGCCGCCATCCGTTCCGCCGGCCGCGCCGCTCCCGCCGGCCAGCCCCCAGCCGCCACCATGACCGCTTCGGCCCGACTCGACCTCGCATCCGCGGCGCGGCTGATCGTGGTGAAGGTGGGCACGCGGGTGCTCACCGGGCCCGACGGCCTGCTCGACACCGCCCGCATCGAGTCGCTGGGGCGACAATTCGACGCGGCGCTCGCGGCTGGCCGCCGGATCGTGCTCGTCAGCTCCGGGGCGGTGGGCGCGGGCATGGGCCGCATGGGCCTCGCGGCCCGGCCGCAGGAGCTCGCCAGCCTCCAGGCCGTGGCGGCGATCGGCCAGAGCTGCCTGATCGAGGCCTACGAGCGGGCCTTCCGCGACCGCGGCCGGCACGCCGCCCAGGTGCTGCTCGTCGCCGACGATCTCCAGGATCGCTCCCGCTACCTCAACATCCGCAACACGCTCCGCGCCCTGCTCGACTACGGCGCCATCCCGGTGATCAACGAGAACGACACGGTCAGCGTCGAGGAGCTGCGGACCTCGTTCGGCGACAACGACCGCCTGGCGGCGCTCGTGGCCACCCTGCTCGGGGCGCCGCTGCTGCTGCTGCTCTCCGACGTGGACGGCCTCTACGACCGCCACCCGCAGGAGCCCGGGGCCGCGGTCGTGGGCCACGTGCCCCGCATCGACGCGGGCGTGGAGGCCCTGGCCCGCGACCGTCTCGGCGGGCTCTCCAAGGGGGGCATGGCCAGCAAGATCGCCGCCGCGCGGATCGTCACCGAGTCGGGCGGCAACTGCATCATCGCCTCGGGCCGCGACGACCTCGTGCTCGACCGCGTGTGCCGCGGGGCCGACGTGGGCACCCTGTTCACCAGCCGGGCCGCGGCGGTGCCCGCCTGGAAGCGGTGGCTCGGCTGGTCGGCCGAGCCCCGCGGCAGCGTGGTCGTGGACGCGGGCGCCCGCGAGGCGGTCGTGGAGGGAGGCCGCAGCCTGCTCGCCGCCGGCGTGGTGGACGTGGCGGGCGGCTTCGCCGCCGGCGACGTCGTCGCGCTGGCCACCGCCAACGGCCGCCCCTTCGCCCGCGGCCTGGTCAACTATCCGGCCGACGAGCTGCGGCGGATCGCGGGCCTGAAGACCGACCGCATCGCGGCGGTTCTCGGTTCGGTGCCCTACGAGGAGGTGATCCACCGCGACAACCTCGCCATCGTCTCCCGTGAGGACGCGGCGTGCTGACGGAACTGCTCATCGTCCTTGTGCTGATCCTCGCCAACGGGTTCTTCTCCGGCGCGGAGATGGCGATCGTGGCCAGCCGGCGGGGCCGGCTCCGTCAGCTCGCCGACCAGGGCGACGCCGCCGCCCGCTCGGCCCTCGACCTGGCGTCCAGCCCCGACCGCTTCCTGCCGACGGTGCAGATCGGCATCACGTTGGTGGGCACGCTGGCGGCGGCCTACGGCGGCGACCACCTCGTCGGCGACCTGGCCGGCTGGATCGAGCGGCACGCGCCTCCGGCCCTGGCCGGCGCGAGCCACACGATCGCGCTGACGGTGTTCGTGATGCTGCTGTCTTTCGTCACGCTCCTGCTCGGCGAGCTCGTGCCCAAGCGGCTGGCCCTGCGCCGCGCCGAGTCGTTCGCCCGGATCGCCGCGCCGATCATGCAGGTCTTCGCCCGCGTCGCCCGGCCGCTCGTCTGGGGCATGAGCACGGCGACGTCGGCCGTGCTGTTCCTGCTCGGGGCCCACAAGCAGGAAGGGCCGACCGTGTCGGTGGACGACATCGAGCACCTGCTGGAGGCGGGCCGGGCCGAGGGCGTGCTCGAGGCCGTGCAACAGGCCGTGGCCGCCGAGGCGCTGCGGCTCGGCGAGCGGAGCGTCCGCGACATCATGCGGCCGCGGATCGACCTCGACGCCCTCGACATCGACACGCCCCCGGGCGAGATCCTCGGCGCCATCGCCATGGCGGGCTACTCGCGGCTGCCCGTCTACGAGGGCTCGCTCGACCACATCCTCGGCTACATCGCCATCAAGGACGTGCTGCGGAACACCTTCCTCGGCTGGCCGATCGAGCTCCGCAAGATGATGCACCGAGCGCTGTTCGTGCCGGAGACGATGCCGCTCGACCGGCTCCTGGAATTGTTCCAGAAGGAAAAGAACCAGCTGGCGATCGTGCTCGACGAGTACGGCGGCACGGAGGGTCTGGTGACGCTGGAGGACGTGCTCGAGGAGCTCGTCGGCGAGATCCACGACGAGCACCGTCGCGAGGAGCATCGCCAGTTCGTGCAGCGGGAGGACGGCTCCTGGCTCGTCGAGGGCACCGCCGGCGTGGAGGAACTCGCCCGGCGGCTCGAACTCAAGCTCGACGCGATGCCGCGGGAATATTCGACGGTCTCGGGGCTGGTGCTGGCGGAATTGGAGCGGATCCCGGTGGCCGGCGACGTGGTCCGCTGGCGCGGCCTGGTCGTGGAGGTGGTCGACATGGACGGCCGCCGCATCGACAAGCTGCTCGTGCGGCGGGAGTAGCGGCGTCAGTCGAGGCTCGGGCCGGCCAGGTCGAGGACGTCCTGGAGCACGAACGGCTGGGGGAACGGCTCGTCGAGCTGCTCGAGCAGCCTGCGATAGCGATCGACCACGTCCCGCGTGTCCTGGGCCTGGAGCTGGTCGCGCCGCAGCACGGGCGAGGCGTCGAGCACCTGCCGCCAGGCGGCGAAGGCCTCCTCGTAGGCCTTCCGGGCCGACTGCAGGCGGGCCGCCTCGAACTCCCGATCGGCCTCCCAGATCTTCTCCCGCGCCAGCAGCGCCGGCGGGGTCACCTCCGCCTCGCAGGCCGCCCGCCAGAAGTCGAAGTTCACGATGTCGCGGTAGCGGTCGATGATCTCGGCGGTCTCCTCGGCCTCGACGAACCGCCTGGCCAGTTCCTGCGCCTTGGCCCGGACGTCCGGCGGGGCCTCGCGGGCGACCATCGGCCAGGTGACTTTGAGGGCGGCCTCGGCCGCGGCGGCCAGCTGCTGCTGCGGCTCGCTGCGTTCGAGCGGGGGCACGGCGAGGGCCTGCTTCTGCGCGTCGGAGAGGCCGTCGCGGAGCCGCTGCTCCAGGGCGGCGAACCGGCCCGGCAGCAGCCGCTCCAGTTCGGCCGCGGCCCGCTGGCCGCGGGCCAGCTCGTCCTCCCGCAGTCCCAGCCGGATGGGCACGTCCCAGCTCGTGGGAATCTCCCGCATCGCGTACCGCGTCATCTCCTCGCCGGCGAGCCGCCAGGCGTCGCGGGCGGCCGCGCCGAACGTGCCGTCCTCCTGCAGGCCACGGGCGTAGCTGATCGTCGCCATCATCGGATGGCTGTGGAAGATCAGGGCCGTGGTCTTGAGCGGGGCGCCGGAGTCGGCGAGCCGCTGGGCCGCCAGGTGCTTCTGCCGCGACACGAGCCAGCAGTCCCGCTCCGGCAGCGTGCGGTCGGGGTCGTCCCGATCGTGGAAGTCGTCGTCGGCCTTGAACAGGCGGCGGAATTGCTTCTTCTCGTCCGACCTGCCGATCTTGTGGCCGATCACCCAGCCCATCCGGCCGAGGAGCCGCGGCTCGTGCCGGTTGAGGGCGATGCCCTGGCGGAGGAACTCGAGCCCCTTCATCACCCAGGCGTAGCGGTCGTGGTAGTCGTCGAACTCGACCGAGACGTTGTAGGAGAGGTTGTGGGACTGGAAGTCCCAGACGGGGAAGAAGTGCGGCTGAAGTTTCGTGAGCTGCTCCACGACGGCCGACAGGTTCGTCCAGTCCTCGACCATCTTGTAGTGGTTGGCGCGGTCCCAGAGCAGCGTCACCGCCACGTTCTTCAAGCCCAGGGTCGCCAGCCGCATCGCCTCGCCGGTGGGGTCCACGTCGCCCAGGTTCGCCTGGGCGAGCCCGGAGGCCGTCCGCAGCCGGGCGAGCTTCCCACCCGGGCTCGACGAGTCGGCCGGCTGGCTCAAGGCCGACAGGGGGATGAGCAGGCCGGCGATCGCCACCAGGGCCAGCAGCGTGCCGGGCCGCAACCCCAGCCACGTTGATCCCGCTCCGCCCCGCCGCTCCGGCCGCGTTCCTCCGCCCACCTGGTTCATGACGCCGCCACCTCCCGGGCCCGCAGGCAGAAACTCCCCGCGACAAGAAGCACCAGCACGTATCCGAGCGTCTCCGTCGCATGGGCCGCCAGCAGGTCGGCGGGGATGTCGAAGCCGCCCGCCACGAAGTCGCTCGTGCCCAGAGACGAGAGCGACGGAAACAGCCGGGCCGCGAGTTGCATCGGCGCCAGTAGCAGCGTGTCGACGGTCTTCATGGCCTGCACGGCCAGCGACGTCTCGTCGAGGGGCAGCGTGATGCTCGTCTGCGTGACGATGCGGTAGAACGACTCGATCGGGCCGCCACCGGGGGCGATGTCCGCGTCGCCGGTCACCTGGGCCGCGTACAGCTTGGCGATGAACTCGCGGAACTGTCCGACCATGACCATCGCCAGGGTGGCCAGCAGGGCCACGGGGCCGGCCAGGAAGGTGCTGAACGTCACGCCCATGGCCGTGATCAACAGCATCGAAAACCAGATTCCGAGACAGCTCTTGGCATAGTTGAAGGCGAAGGAGCCGTCACCGGCGCGGAGGAAAAAATCGGCCTGGGCGACGCCGTAGTATTGGGCCCGCTCCAGGCACTGCAGCACGATCTCCACCCGCCCGTCGGCGACGAGATCGGCGAACAGGTCGACCTGGCGGGTGCCGCCGTCGGCCGCTTTGACGGTGAGCGTCCGCGGGATCGGCAGGGAGTCGATCGTCGTCTCCTTGGCCGTGAAGTAGAAGGGGTCGCTCTGCAGCCCGGTGTCCGGGTTGCGGACGCGGATGCTGCCGGAGATGCCCTTGTCGATGATGCCCTTGTGGGTGCGGAACACCCGCACGACCATCTCCAGCGGCAGCCCGTCGGGAAAATCGCGGGCCGAGACGCCCGAGAACGTCCAGACGGCGGCGGCCAGCGTGCCACCCTCGATGTACTGCCGATAGCCCCACTCCTTGCCCACGCTGATCCCCTTGGCGGTCGGCCGCCCCTCGCGGTCGAGGAAGCGGAGCGTGCCCCGCCAGGGCCGCCTGGCCTCCAACAGCCCCTCGGGCGGGCCGACTTCGTAGGCCCGCCCGCCGCCGCGATCCACGGCGCGGATGCGATGCCGGTGCCCCTGCACGGTGTCGGTGAAGCCGGTGCCGTCGGCGGCGAGTTCCAGACGGTGCCGATGGCCGCGATCGTGGCTGGTGCGGCCCTCGTAGCCGCTCGTCGAGCCGTCCGCGGCCCACGTGGGCAGCACGTCATCCGCCGCCACCACGTGCCCGTGGCCGACGCTCCGCACCACGAACGCCCAGCCCGCCACGCCCATGACCGCGATCAGGGCCGTGCCCACGGTGGCGAAGCCGAGGAAGCGGCCGAGCACGATCTCGCCGGTCCGCACTGGCTTGGTCGTGACCGTCTGGATCGCCTTGGACTTGATGTCGGCCGGCAGGCTGAAGGCGGAGAGCACGAGCGTGACCAGGCAGGCCAGCGTGTTGGTGGCCGCGAGCATGAAGCCCAGGTAGAGCTTGCCGGGATTCACGCTCGCGGGGTCGAGGAACCAGCCGGCGAAGAGGATGATCACCGCGAACAGGCCGAGCACGACGAGCACGTTGCGCCGCAGCGATTCCTGGATCGCCAGCCGGGACAGCGCCCAGACCCGCCGCCAGGAGGTGCCGGCGATATCGGCGATCCCCGAGAGCAGGCCGCGATAGACGCGATCCCCGGCCGCGAGCGGTCCATGGAGCACCGCCTGCACCAGCCACGCCACCGCCGCCGCGACGACGGCGCCGAGGACGGCCGCGAACAGGAACCAGACCAACGCCGGCCCGATCCACGCGCCGAAGACCGGGATTTCCTTCTCCAGGACCATCGGCTCACCGCGCCATGTGCCGGTCGGATGCCTGCCCGTCGGGCCCGTCGAGCCGGGCCCGCCGCCCGGGCCGTGCCGCCGCGTCGCGGACCACGTCCAGGAACAGGTCCTCGAGGGTCGTCGTCGGATTGCCGACCTCGATGCCCGCCGCCCCGTGCCGCTCGAGCACCGCCCGCACCTCCTCGCGGGCCGCCGGCGACAGGTTCCGGGCGCGGATCTGCGTCACGTCCGTCACCCGCAGCAGGTCCTCGACCCGGCCGAGTTCCTTGAGCTCGCCCTGGTGGAGCACGGCGATCCGATCGCACACGTCCTCCACGTCCGCGAGCAGGTGCGAGCACATGATGACGGTCTTGCCGCGGCGCTTGAGGTCGAGGATCAGATCCTTCATCTCGCGGGTGCCGATCGGATCGAGGCCGCTGGTCGGCTCGTCGAGGAGCACGAGTTCCGGGTCGTTGATCAGGGCCTGGGCGACGCCGATCCGCCGGGTCATGCCCTTCGAATACTCCTTCAGCTGCCGTTTCTTGTCACGGTCGAGGCCGACCATCTCGATGAGCGCGTCGGCCCGCCGCTTCCGCTCCGCGGGCGGCATGTCGAACAGCCGGCCGTAGAAGTCGAGCGTCTCCTCGGCGTCGAGAAACTTGTAGAGATACGACTCCTCGGGCAGGTAGCCGATCCGCTCGTTCTTGGAGACGTCGGTCGCCCCACGTCCGAACACGAACGCCTCGCCCGACGTGGGGAAGATGAGCCCCAGGAGCAGCTTCATGGTCGTCGTCTTGCCCGAGCCGTTGGGGCCGAGCAGCCCGAAGATCTCGCCGCGACGGATCTCGAGGTCGAGGGGCTTGAGCGCCACCTTCTTGCTGCGGCCCCAGAAATCGCGGTAGGTCTTGGAGAGGTTGCGGGTTTCGACGACCACGTCGCCTTTGGCTCCGCCGGGAGTGGAAGCGGATCGGGCGGGCAAGGAATCGGCCATGGATGCGGCTCCCTGAGCGGGCCGGGCGACCATCTGCCGCGACCGCTCAAAGTCGGTTGTAACGCATACCCGTCGGGCATGCAGGGGGCCGCACCTGCGTCGGCCCCAGGACGCGACCGCCACAAAAACCCTTGACGCCCGCACGACACAAGATACACTTCTGTTCTCTTGAGAATGAGTCTCGTTTGCGTGAGATTTTTAGAGGTTTTCCCTGTGGAAAAGCACGCCCCCCACAATCGCCGGCCCATCGAGCGCCTGGGCTTCTCGCTGATCGAACTGCTCGTCGTGATCGGCATCCTCGGCATGCTGATGGGGCTGACGGTTCAGGGCGTTCAGGCCGCCCGCGAGATCGCCCGGCGCACGCAGAGCCTCGCCAACCTCAAGCAGATGGGCGTCGCACTGCAGGCGCATCACGACAGCCGGGGGTCGCTGCCTGCCGGCTTCCGGTCGAAGACCACCGGAACGTGGCCGGGCGGGTCGAACGACGCGGTCCCCGAATCCGGTCCCGGCTGGAGCCTGTTCGCGATGCTTCTGCCATACCTCGAGGAGACCGCCGTCCACTCCACCATCCGCTTCGACCGCCCCATCACCGACCCGGCCAACAAGGCCGCCAGGGAATCGATCGTGCCCGTGTTCATCGATCCGGGCGACACCTCGGCCCGGCTCATCGATGTCACCGACTCCGGTTCGCCACCCTCCAATTCCGCCACGCCAGTCCCTCTCTGCCAGGCGGCCGTCTGCAGTTACGCCGGCTCATTGGGGACGCTGATGTACGAGCAGCAGCCGTTCACCGGGGTCTTCCATCGCAACAGCCGCGTGCGGCTGGCCGACATCACCGACGGAACGAGCAAGACGATCGGCATCGGCGAGCGGATGAGCCGCCACACGCGGAGCAGCTGGGTCGGCGTGGTGCCCGGACAGGAACTGGTCTACGCCCCGGAATCGCCGGCGTTCCGGTCGGCCGAGCCGAGCTTCAACTGGCGACCGGCCATCACGGCCACGCTCGTGCACGTCCGCTCTTCCGCCCCCAGCCTCCAGGGCAGCCCCGGCGGCTTCGTCGGCCCCTATTCTGCCGGCACCAATTTCCTCAACCTGGACGGCTCCTGCCGCCTGATCACGGCGGAAACGTCCCCGGAGGTGTTCCGGGCCTTGTGCACCCGGGCCGGCGGCGAGATCAACGCCGCGATCGACTGATCGCCGCCGGTCAGCGGCTCGAATACGCGTCCGACCCGCCGGGGGTCTCGCGGGCCTCGGCCCGCTTCGTCACGACGCCGACGGCCTGGAAGGCCGCCTCGAGTTCAGCCGGCGTGAAGTACGGCTCGTCGGGAACGCCCCCCGCATGGTCGATCATCTCGGCGGCGAGCCGCTCCCAGGTGAGGCCGTTGGCGATGTGCCAGGCCGCCGCCTGGGCCACCTTCTGCGAGATCTCCCCCCGGCCGATGCTCCGCATGAGTTCGTCCAGCCGCGGGTCGTCCGAGTAGGAGGCGAGTTCCACGAGCTTGTACGTCCGCAGCGGCGACGGCTCGGGCTTGCCGTGCTCGAGGCACACGGTCGTCACCCTGGTGACCCGGGTCTTCTCGGGCGGCAGCGACATGAATCCGCCGCCCGCGGGCTGGCCGATGCCCATGCCGGCGTTCATCGGCTGCGCGCCGCCGGTCACCTGCGGGGCGCCCGCCGCGCCGAAACCGCCGTTGCCGTTGTTGGGCATGCCGCCGGGCACGCCGAACTGGGCGAGCACCGGCACCCCGGCGAACACCTCGGGCATCCGCAGCGACAGCGGCCGGTCGGAGCGGTTGGTGACGACGATCTGCGCCGATCGCGAGTCGTTGGCGACGTACTTCACCGTCACGAGACCCGCCGCCTCGGCTCCGAGAAGGTCGTGGGCCTCCACGGGCTTGGCCGGCACCCGCTGCCGCGGCTCGCGGGCCGATGCGGACGAGACGACCACGGCGGCTGCCACCAGCAACGCGACGACCGGAAAGCGACCCATGACGGAGACTCCTGCGGGGGGAGGACGCGGACCGTGCACTCCCTCAAGTATGCCTTCGGCCGGAGGCCGGGAGCAAACCGAGGGTCTGGCCCGGATTTTCCGCGGGCGCCGGTCGTAGGGGCCGCGGTACCACCGCGGGCCGCTTGTCTACCGCTTGCTGAACTGCGTGCCGCGGCGGGCGCCCCGCAGACCGTATTTCTTCCGCTCCTTCATGCGGCCGTCACGGGTCAGAAGCCCGCCCTGCCGCAACGGTTCGGCCAGCTCGGCCTCGAACACCTTGAGCGCCCGGGCGATGCCCAGCCGACAAGCGCCGGCCTGGCCCGTCGGCCCGCCACCGTCCACCGTGATGTCCACGTTCACGGCCGACTGCTTGCCCACATGTTCCAGCGTTCCGGCGACGAGGACGCGATCCTTGATCGCCGGAAAGTAGGCGGTGAGTTCCCGACCGTTGATCGTGATCGCACCGGAGCCCTGACGCAGCCGGACGCGGGCCACGGCCGTCTTGCGCCGGCCTGTGGCGATGATGTCGTTCCCGCGGCGCGCCGATTTCACTCCCTGCTCGACCGACATCTCACACTCCTCCCAAAACCAAGGGCTCGGGCTGCTGGGCCTGATGGGGATGCTCGGTGCCCGCGTAGACCTTCAATTTGTCGAGCATCACCCGGCCCAGCCGCGTCTTCGGCAGCATCCGGCGGACGGCCTCTTCGACGATCAGTTCCGGCCGCCGATCGCGGCGGTGCTCGGCGGTTTCCGTCTTCAGGCCCTGGTACCCGGTGTACCAGCGGTAGGTCTTCTGCTGCCACTTCTTGCCGGTGAATTGCACCTTGTCGGCGTTGATCACGACGACGTAGTCGCCGGTGTCCACGTGGGGGGTGTAGGTCGGGCGATGCTTGCCCATGAGGATCATGGCGATCTCGCTCGCCAGACGGCCGACCACCTTGTCGCTGGCGTCCACCAGCCACCACCGCTGCTCCACCTCGCCCGGCTTCGCCATGAACGTCTTCATAAACCGCACGCTTTCCCAGGATTCCTGCCCGCGTTCCCAGCCGGCCGCCGGGACCACGGAGCCCCGGAGACTACCAATGCCCCAGGGCACCGGCAAGCGGCCGGGATGCCGCCCGCGGAAACGCCGCGTCCTCGTCCGATACCCGGGGTTTTCCCGCCACCGGCCGGCCGCTCGGATTCATCGGCAAACCGGCCGCGGTTGCGGGAGAAGCGAATTGTCAGCAGACTTTGCCATCCTGGCCGCCGCCGGCTTTTCCCGAGGCCAGGCTTTCCTCCACTCCGCAGGCTTGCCCCGATGAAGGTCGCCGTCCTCAAGGAAACGTTCCCCGGCGAGCGACGGGTGGCCCTCGTGCCCGCCGCGATCCCGCCGCTGGTCAAGTCGGGCCTGGAAGTCGCCGTCGAGTCGGGCGCCGGCGCGGCCGCCGGCTTTTCCGACGACGCCTACCGGGCCGCCGGGGCGGCGATCGTCTCGCGGGACGAGGCCTTCGCGGCCGACTGCCTGCTCGCCGTGCGGACCGGCGGCGCCTGCGGCGCGGGCTGGTGCGCCGACCGCGACCGGCTCCGTCCGGGCGTGGTGCTGATCGGGATGTGCGACCCGCTCTCGGCGGCGGACGCCTGCCGCGAGGCCGCCGACAAGGGAACCACCCTCTTCGCCCTCGAACTCGTGCCGCGGATCACGCGGGCCCAGAGCATGGACGTGCTCTCCAGCCAGGCCAACATCGCCGGCTATCGGGCCGTGCTCCTCGCGGCCAACGTGCTGCCCCGCATCCTGCCCATGATGACAACCGCCGCCGGCACGCTCACGCCCGCGAAGGTGCTCGTGCTGGGCGCCGGCGTGGCCGGCCTGCAGGCCATCGCCACCGCCAAGCGGCTGGGCGCCCAGGTGAGCGCCTACGACGTCCGCCCCGCGGTCAAGGAGCAGGTGCAGAGCCTGGGCGCGAAGTTCGTCGAGCTGCCGCTGGAGACCGGCGCCAGCGAGGCCGCCGGCGGCTACGCCAAGGCGATGGGCGAGGAGTTCTATGCGAAGCAGCGGGAACTGCTCGGCAAGGTGGTGGCCGACAGCGACGTCGTCATCTGCACGGCGCTCATCCCGGGCCAGAAGGCGCCGGTGCTGGTGACGGCCGAGATGGTGGCGCGGATGCGGCCGGGCAGCGTGATCGTGGACATGGCCGCCGAGCGGGGCGGCAACTGCGCGGGCTCGCGGCCCGACGAGACGGTCGTCGTGGGCGGCGTGACGATCCTCGGCCCCACGAACCTCCCGGCCGAGGCGCCGGCCCACACCAGCCAGCTGTACGCGAGGAACGTGGCCACGTTCCTCTCCCACCTCGTGAAGGCCGGCCTGCCGCGGGTGGCCCTCGACGACGAGATCTGCCGCGACACGCTCGTCGCCACCGGCGGCCAGCTCGTCCACCCCAAGGTCCGCGAACGAGCCGGGCTGCCGCCGCTGGCCCCCGCGACGGACGCCGGCTGACCCCCCCGCCATCCTCGACACCGGAACCCACGCCATGCCCCTCGCCCAGATCGCGATCCTGCTCGCCGACGCCGCCGCCCCCGAGGATGCCGCGTCGAAGTTCATCCGCCTGCTGACGGTCTTCCTGCTGGCGATGTGGGTCGGCTTCGAGGTGATCACGAAGGTGCCGCAGCGGCTGCACACGCCACTGACGAGCGGCTCCAACGCCATCTCGGGGATCACGGCGGTGGGGGCGATCGTGGTGGCGGGGGCGGTCGCGACGCACGCCGGCTTCCGCTTCGGCAACCTGCTCGGGCTGCTGGCGGTGGTGCTCGCGATGATCAACGTGGCGGGCGGGTTCGTGGTCACCCATCGCATGCTCGAGATGTTCCACCCCAAGAAGAAGTAGGCCCATGTCGCCCCAAGCCTGGATCAACATCGCCTACCTCGCCGCCTCGATGCTGTTCATCGTGGCGTTCAAGCTCATGACCGGCCCGCGGACGGCCGTCCGCGGCAACTACCTCGGCGCCGCCGGGATGGCGATCGCGCTCGTGGCCGCCTGCTGCGAACGCCCGGTCATGGACACGATCGTGGCCCGCGGCGGCTGGCCGCTGGCCCTGGTCGCGGTGGCGGGCGTCGTCGGCGCGGTGATCGGCACGGTCATGGCGCTGAAGTACCCGATGACCGGGATGCCGCAGATGGTGGCCCTGCTCAACGGCTTCGGCGGGGCCGCCTCCACCCTGGTCGCCGGGGCCGAGCTGTGGAACAAGACGGGCGACGCGCTGGCGGTCGATCCGGCGGGTGCCCTGACGGCCGCGGCCACGGCCGCCGCCCGCGACCTCGCCCCCTGGACCCAGTTCGCCATCGCCACGGCCCTCACCGCCCTGATCGGCGCCGTCACGTTCTGGGGCAGCCTGGTGGCCTTCGCGAAACTCGAGGAACTGCCACGTTTCAAGCAGGCCTGGACGAACCCGAACCGCCATTGGATCAACCTCGGCCTGGGCGTCGCCACGCTCCTGCTGCTCGGCGGCCTGTGCGCGTGCCCGACGTCGAATCTGCTGTTTTGGCTGCTGGTCGTGGTGGGCAGCATCCTCGGCTGCACGCTCACGCTGCCGATCGGCGGGGCCGACATGCCGGTCGTGATCTGCCTCCTCAACAGCTACTCGGGCCTGGCCGCGGCCGCGGCCGGGTTCGTCATCGACAACTCCGTGCTCGTGATCGCCGGCTCGCTCGTCGGCGCCTCGGGGCTGATCCTCACGGCGATCATGTGCCAGGCCATGAACCGCTCTCTCGTGGGCGTGCTCTTCGGGGGCCTGGGCACGACGACCGCGGCGAGCGCCGACGACGTCTACGCCGGCAAGATCAAAAGCGCCAGCGCCGAGGAGGTGGCGATGGTGCTCGAGAACGCCGACCGCGTGGTCATCGTTCCCGGCTACGGCCTGGCCGTGGCCCAGGCCCAGCACGCCGTCCGCGAACTGGCCCAGGCCCTCGAGAAGCGGGGCTGCACCGTCGAGTACGCCATCCATCCCGTGGCCGGCCGGATGCCGGGGCACATGAACGTGCTCCTCGCCGAGGCCGACATCCCCTACGAGAAGCTCCGCGAGATGGACGACATCAACCCCACGTTCCCCGAGACCGACGTGGCGATCGTGATCGGCGCCAACGACGTGGTGAACCCGGCGGCCCGCACCGACCCCAAGAGCCCGATCGCCGGGATGCCGATCCTCGACGTCGACAAGGCGAAGACCGTGGTGGTGGTGAAGCGGTCGCTCTCGCCGGGCTTCGCGGGCATCCCCAACCCACTGTTCGCCGCCGACAACACGCTGATGTATTTCGCGGATGGCAAGAAGGCGGTGCTTGACCTGACAGCGGCCCTGCAGCGAGGCTGACGGATCGCTGTCGGGGCGACGCCGGCCATCCATGGCCCGGCTTACGCCACGGCCGGCGGTGTCGAAGCCGAGGTTCGACACGCCGGGCGGGCCGCCATCCTGGCGGCGACCTGACAGCGGCCCTGCAGCGAGGCTGACCCTTCCATCACGTAGGCAAGCGGAGGACACACGCATGGCAGACCAGTGGTACGTGGGCCGCAACGGCCAGAAGACCGGGCCCTACACGACCGAGCAGCTCCGGCAGCTCGCCGCGGCGGGCCAGCTCGTGTCCAGCGACCTGCTCTGGAAACAGGGGCTCGAGAAATGGGTGCCGATCACCGAGGTCCGCGGGCTCCTGCCGGGCGGAGGCACGCTGCCGCCGCTCGATCTGGCGCCGGCCGGCCAGGCCGCCGGCCGTACGGGTGGCGACTTCGACTTTCGCGACGGCCCGGCGGCCGGGGCCCGCGGCGTCGGCCCCGATTGGAACCCCTACCAGGCCTCGACGGCGGTCGCCTCCGGCCCCGCCGCGACGGGCATCGTCTACGCCGAGTTTTTCCCCCGTGTCGGAGCCTGGCTGCTCGATGCGATTTTCTGCGGCATTCTCAGCGTGATCCTCCAGTTCGGCTTGCCGATCGCGTTCGGCGTGCTGTCCGGGGGCGACGAAGCCGCGATCGGGCTCGGCTCGTTGCTTGGGTCGCTGCTCACCTTTCTCATCACGGCCTTCTACTTCGTGGGCTACGAGACCTCCGCCAAGCAGGGCACGTGGGGCAAGCAGATCGTGGGCATCAAGGTCACGGACCTGGACGGGCGGCCGATCACGACCGGCCAGGCCGTCGGGCGGTTCTTCGCCAAGATCATCTCCAACCTCACCTGCGGGATCGGCTACCTGATGCCGCTGTTCACGGACCGGAAGCAAACGCTCCACGACCTGATCTGCGGATGCCTGGCGCTCGAGAAATGACCGGCCCGGCTGCGACCACAGCCGCCCACCGCCGCACGGCCGGCGGCTTCGCCCTGCTCGGCCTCGCGGCCTTCGCGGTGGCCGCCTGGCTCGATCCCTACGACGCCGCCGGCCGGCCCCTGTCGCACGGCACCCACCGGCAGCTCGGCCTGCCGCCCTGCATGCTGAACCTCGCCACGGGCCTGCCCTGCCCCGCCTGCGGGATGACGACGAGCGTCTCCCTGCTCGTGCACGGTGACCCCGCCGCGGCCTGGCGGACCAACTGGGCCGGTGCGGTGATCGGCCTGCTCGGGGCCGCGGCCACGCTCTGGCTGACAGCCTGCGCCGCGGGCCTGCCGCCGGGCCGCTGGACGGCCGAGACGACGATCTTTCGGCTCGTGATCGCCGGCGGGATTCTGGCGACGACACGCTACGCGGCACTGGTCGCCCGCTGGCTGCTTTCCGCCTGACCGGCCGCCCCGCTGATTGACCGCCGCGCGAGCGGTGGACTAGCCTCGCTTTCGATCCGCATCCTCGGAGCCGCCTGCCATGGCCAACGAGCCCTCGCCCGAACCGCCGTCGCTGCCCGCGAACCCCTTCTCGGAGCCGGCATCCGCGCCGTCCGGCCCCACCGAGACCAGCGGCCTGGCCGTGGCCAGCCTGGTGCTCGGCATCCTCTCCTGCGGGCTTTCGATCATCGCCGGCATTCCCGGCCTGGTCTGCGGCATCAAGGCGCTCAACCGCATCGGGCAGAGCGAACTGACGGCGGGCGGCCCGCGACTCGCCGGTCGAGGCCTGGCGATCGCGGGCATCATCCTCTCCTGCCTCTCGCTGCTGACGACGCCGTTGCTGGCAGGGATGCTGATGTCCGCCGTGAATACGGCCCGCGAGGCGGGCCGGCGGCAGATGTGCATGATCAACATGAAGGAAATGGCGCGGGGCATGCTCACCCACGACGATGCGCGGGGCATCCTGCCCGCCGCGATCACCGACGCCGAGGGCCGGCCGCTGCTCAGTTGGCGGGTGGCGCTGCTGCCCTACGTCGAGGAGATGGCGCTGTTCCGCCAGTTCCACCTCGACGAGCCCTGGGACAGCGAGCACAACCGGGCCCTGATCCCCCGGATGCCGAAAATCTACGTCTGCCCGACCGCCCCGCTTCCGGCAGGCAAGACCCGCTACCTCCTCCTCGACGGCCCCGGAGCGGGCTTCGAGACCGCACGGCAGCGGCCGGGCGACGGCGCGGCGGCCGGAGTTCGCGGCGTGCGGCGGGCGGATCTCGGGAAGCCGAGCAGAGAGACGATCATGATCGTCGAGGCGCCCTCCGATCGCGCGGTCGAGTGGACGAAGCCCGAGGAGCTGACCGTGGCCCCCGAGGATCTCCTCCGGCTCGAGGAGACGCAGGGCGGCCACCCCGGAGGCGTGCGTCACGCCGCATTCGCCGATGGCTCCGTCTCGCGCCTCGAAGCGGAAGCAGGAGGCCGTTGACCTGCGGCCGTCCCCGGCCCGACCCCCGCCCCTTCCGGGCCGCCGGCCGCGCCGACTTCCCGGCCCTCACAGCAGGTGGCGGGCCTTGATGGCGAGATATTCGTTGACGACCGCGGCGGTGAGCCCGGCCGGCTTGGCGTCGAGCGTGAGCACGCCGGCATGGTCGAGGTCGGCGAGCGCCTGCCGCCGCCAGAGCATCACGTCCGCGGCGGCCGCGGCCCGGTAGACCGCCGGGTCGTCGGCCGCCCGGCCGCCCCGGCCCGCGTCGAACGCCTCCAGCGGATCGCACACCGCCGGGTCGCGAAGCAACGCCACCAGCGGCAGGTGGCGGCCCACCGTCGGCGCCAGGTGCCGCCGCAGGCTGGCCGCGTTGCGGTCGTCGATCAGGTTCGTGATCACGATCAGGAGCGTCCGCTTGCGGCACTGCCGCTGGAGGTGGAGCAAGGCCTCGTCGAACCGGCTCTCGACGAGTTCGGCCTCCACGTCGTGGCAGGCGGCGATCATCCGGTCGAGCTGGCGGCGGCCGCCCTTGGGCGGCACCCAGCGGAGGATCCGCTCCCCGAAGCAGAGCAGGCCGGCCTCGTCACGGTGCGCCAGGGCCACGTAGGAGAGCGTCAGCGCCGCGTCGAGCGCCGCGTCGAGCATGGAGGTGCCGGCCGTGCGGTTGACCATCATCCGCCCGCAGTCGATGGCGAACACCACCCGCTGGCTCTGGTTCGTCTGGTGGTCGCGGACGGTGAGCTTCATCCGCCGCGACGTGGCCCGCCAGTCGATCGCCTTGAACTGGTCGTCGGGCGAATAGTCCCGCAGCCGCTCGAACTCGTTGTCGGTTCCCACCCGCCGCGTGCGGCGGACGCCGAGGAGCGACATGCGGTTGAGCCGGGCGTAGAGCGCGTAGCGACTGATCTGCGCCAGCGCCGGATAGACGGCCAGCTCGTCGCGGGCCGGCAGGGCGTGCTGCACCCGCCACAGGCCGAGCCGGCTCGGGCAGCGGACGAACACCCGCTCGAGCACGAAGTGGCCCCGCTCCCGCGGCAGCACCACGTGGCGGACGCGGCCCCGGGAGCGGCCCAGGAGCTTCAGCGGCGGCGGCGGCTCCGCCTCCTCGAGCAGCCCGCCCACGTCGTCGCGGATCTCCAGGTCGTGGGCCCGCCGCGAGCCGTTTTCGATCACGATCTCGATCGGGTGCCGCACGCCCCGGGTGGCGATCCCGCCCAGCTCCCGCCGCGCCCGGAAGGCCGCCCGCCCGGGCAGCGTGGTGGCGTCGCCGATCGCCACCGCCAGGATCGCCAGGTCGAAGGCGACGACGCCGGGCCAGCCCGCAGGCGCCACGTAGAGCGCCAGCGACAGCACCATGGGCGCCAGCGCGAGCAGGCAGAGGCGGCCGCTGGGGGCGATCACAGCCTGGGCACCTCGATCGTCTTCAGCACCGCGGCCAGCTCGCCGTCGGTCGTCTGCCCCGCGACCTCCGCCTCGGGCGCGAGGATCACGCGGTGCCGCAGCGCCGGCAGCACGAGGTCGGTGACGTCGTCGGGCACGACGTACGGCCGGCCCGCGAACGCCGCCAGCACGCGGGCCCCGCTCACCAGCGCGATGCCCGCCCGCGGGCTCGCGCCCAGCGTGAAGGCGGGCCAGTCGCGGGTCTTGCGGACGATGGCGCTGGTGTAGCCGATGACGCGGTCGTCCACCCGGACGCGGCGGCAGAGATCCTGGATGGCGACCACGCGGGCCGGGTCGAGCAGTGGGCGGATCGCCGTCTCCACCTGCCTCTCCAGCCGGTCCGGCCGGCAGTGCAGCCGGAGGATGGCGTCCTCCTCGGCGGGCCGCGGGTAGTCGATGACGAGCTTGAAGAGGAAGCGGTCGAGCTGGGCCTCGGGCAGGGCGTAGGTGCCCTCCGACTCGACGGGGTTCTGCGTGGCCAGGACGAGGAACGGGGGTTCGATGGGGTGCGTGGTGCCGTCCACCGTCACCCGCCCCTCCTGCATGATCTCGAGGAGCGCCGCATGGGTCTTGGCCGGCGAGCGGTTGATCTCGTCGGCGAGGAGGATGTGGGTGAACACCGGCCCGGGCCGAAAGCGGAACTCCTGCGTGCGGGCGTCGAACACCGGCTGGCCGGTGATGTCGGAGGGCATGAGGTCGGCGGTGAACTGGATGCGGCCGAACCGGCAGCCGAGGGCCTCGCCGAGGATCCGCACGAGCAGCGTCTTGCCGAGGCCCGGCACGCTCTCGATGAGCACGTGGCCGCCGGCGAACAGCGCGGCCAGGGCCAGCCGCACGAACTCCTCCTGGCCGACGTAGATCTTGGCCGCCTCGGCCAGGATCGCGTCGATCGTGGCCCGCACCTCGTGCAGGCGTCCCGCGTCCGTCGCCTGTCCCGCGTCCATCGTCTCCATCACGCCTGCCTCCTGGGTGTCTCGAGCGGCCTCGTGTCCGGGACGTTGCCGGGCCCGGGCAGGCCCGCGGCCGGCCGCCGCCAGGCCTCCAGCCGTCCGCGGGCGAAATCCTCGTCCCGCGACTTCCGCAACAGCGCCCCGAGCGCCTCCACATGATGCCCGAAATCCTGTGGCGGCCGCGCCTCCTCCCGCCGCGGCCGGCCGAAGATCGGCGCCTTCCACCAGCAGAAGAGGGCCAGCGCCACGACCGCCTGGGCGAAGATCCAGGGATTCGGCTGGACGGTGAGCAGCCGCCAGGCGGAAGGACGCTCGTCGCCTTCTTCCTGCCGTATGCGTGCCGATCCGACGACGACCACCCGCGCCTTCTCCGGAAACGCGGCGACGAGTGCGGCGGCCAGGCGGCGGTTGCCCGGATCGACGAGCCCGCCGTTGAGCAGCGGCGCGGCCGAGGCCAGGAGCAGCGTGCGGTCGGAGCCCCGGGAGGCGACCAGGAGCGGCTCGCCGGCGTGGGTCCACACCGGCCGCATGCCGCGCGGCGGCTCGAGCCGCCGGCGGAGCGGCCACCGCGCCCGGATCGGCGCGGCCTCGCCGGCCACCGCCACGTCGATCGGCGTCGGCACCGGTCCGTCGCGGACTGCGAGGCCGTAGGCGAGGGGCGAACGGTCATTGCTCGCGGCCGGAAACGACTTCCGCGTGTCCCTCTCCAGTTCCGACGCGGCGATTTCCAACTTGATCCGGGCCCGCTCGGCCTTGGCCGCGGGCAGGCCCGGCGTTTCGGCCACCGCCTGCCAGTAGGCGATCGCCGCGTCGGAATCGCGGACCACGAACACCAGCGTCTGGTCGCCCTCCGCCGCGAGGAACCGGCCCAGCAGCTGCCGCGCCTCCTCGTCCGGGGCGTCGAACGCGGAGGTGAACACGATCGCCACGTCGTGCCGGCCGATCATCCGCTCGGCGAGGGCCCGCCGCGTGGCGGTGCCATGCCCCGTGTCGCGGAGCAGCTGCACGAAGGCCGACACGCCGTTGAGGCTCGCGCCCCGCAGCGTGCCGTA
>Ga0315901_10002538_pt1 | contig 25025 bp, 31 predicted proteins | sample LakEriMetagenome_10_FD_203761 | JGI IMG/M metagenome (GOLD analysis project Ga0315901, IMG submission 203761) | Freshwater fungal communities from buoy surface, Lake Erie, Ohio, United States - Buoy 2 MA116 | ecosystem: Environmental > Aquatic > Freshwater > Lake | place: USA: Lake Erie, Ohio... | reverse complement strand
AACAACCTCCAAAATCTCATCAGAGACATAAGAGAGAAGACCAAGATCTGCACATTTCAATTTTATCTTTAGAGATTTAGAAATTAATCTTATTTCGGATGCGATATATTCGCCGTCCTCTTCTTGAACTGTTAGTTCAAGGAAAACATCTTCTTCTGGGCGAAAGTGCTTAAACGCGTCTATTACACGTCCTACGTCAATTAGACCTATTTTAATTTTATCTTTACCTTTCCATTCTATGTTTCCTTCAAAGACTTCACTGTAATTTAAACTTGTGTATTTCATTACGGATTTATCCGGGGTGTGTACTTTCGATGATATTTTATCCTGAGTCACCTCAAGGATAACATTTTTTTCTACACTCTTAAGTCTTTTTAAGAAAGTGATTAGATTTGGAATGCTTGTAATTCTAATTTTCATTTATTTTATTTTAATTATTCTATTGATTTATTTAGTAATGTTTCGTCATTTTATCTTGTACTTTTTCTTCCATTCGGATTCAAAATTTTCTCCCATTCCCATTTCCAATATCACAGCATTTAAAGGAACTCCTACCATTCTATTGGTAGATAATACATCGTCGATTGATCGATTTCTATAAGTTTTTATTTTAACCTTAGAGTTTGCCCTGTTAGAAGCTTTGAACACTACAGTAATGTCCGATTTAAAATAGGGGGATGCTGCCATTAAATATTATTTCTTGTTCCTTTTACTAGAAATATGAGAAAAGATTCCATTACTACTCCAAAATTACTCTGGAAAATGGGCATGGATAAAAATGAAATCAAATAAGGGACTTCCTGAGGAAATATAGGAGGAACTATTCCAAAATGTACCCCCGGGAAGAAAATAAAAACCCCGGCCCAAAATCCTAGGCATCTTACACAGGAAAATAATTTTCCTAGAATAGGAGATCTAACTATTAAATAATTTCTTGGTCTATCAAATATAGATCCGTTTATTATAGTTGAGGTTATCCCCCATCCGAGTAAAAAGAATAAAATGTAAATCATATTAAAATAATTCTAAAGCTTTAATTTGTTCTTCATTTAGATTAGTAGGTATAGAGATGTTTATCTTAATAAGTATATCTCCGTTAGATATTCCATTAAATTCAGGAATACCCCTTCCTCTAAGTCTTAGTATTTTTCCGGATTGGGTTCCCGGATCTATTTTAACTTTAAATTTTGATCCTTTAAGATTAGGAAGCTCTAATTCCGTTCCTAAACATGCTTCTTTAAAAGATAAAAATTTTTCGTGGATAAGATTTATCCCATCTCTTTTATAGAAAGCATGAACGTATTCTTCTATCTTTACCACAAGATCTCCTGGATTCCCAGGAGTTTTAACGCAGTGTCCTTTTCCGGGTACAACAAAAGATATTCCATCTATCGAGCCTCTCGGAATTCTAACATCAATTTGTTCTTCTTTTGTAACCGTTCCCTCTCCTCTACAAGATCCGCAATCGGATGCGCTTTTAAATCCAGTTCCAGAACAATGGCCACAAACTTCTTCCATCACCATTTGCCCGAAAGCATAGCTAGCGACTTTACTTATTCTTCCTGCCCCGTTACAATTGGAACATGCTAGGGTTTCCCCGTTTTTACCTCCTGTTCCGGAACAAGAATCGCAGTGAGAATTTCTTACGACTTTAACTTTTTTATCGCACCCTGTCATCATTTCTTCCAGGGTTACAGCTATATAAATGTTTATATTTCTTCCTTTTATAGGAGAAGCATTTCTTTTCCCCCCGCTAAAAAAAGAAGAAAAATCACCGGTCTGAAAAGGATTTCCGGACCAGAAATTTTGAAAATCCCCCATTCCCCCCATTCCTGGATTATCGTAATTTTGTTTTTTATTAGGATCGGAAAGAACATCATAAGCTTCGGAGATCTCTTTAAATTTAGATTCGGAAGCAGAATCTCCTGGATTTTTATCCGGATGATATTTCATAGCTTGTTTTCTGTAAGCTTTCTTTATTTCTTCCGGAGAGGAATCTTTAGATACCCCCAATATTTTATAATAATCTTTCATTAGTCAAAAAGGGATTTTATTTTTTCTAAGGATAAGGGATTTACTTCGGTATCTCTATTTTTCCATCTCTTTTTTAAATCTTCTACTCTTTCAGATACCTCTTGACATATTTCATATTCTTCGAATTTTTCCCAATAAGAAAGCATTCTGGATTTAAATTTTTCTATCTGATCCTCCTCTGTGAAAACATAGACCATTTCTTCCGGCTGTTCTCTCAAAGAAGTAAGAAATAAATCTTGTACAGATCTTTCTATGTGTTTTTTTATTAGTGGAAATTGGGGATGGGAATCCCCAAATCCGAACGAGTAAGGATTAGTATTATCGAAATTAAACATATATTTATATATTAAGATCCCGCAATTTCGATAATTTTAATAAAAATCTCCTGAATAGAGAGATCGGAAATCGATACTTTATTTTCTTCAAGTATCGTATTTATTTTATTCTCTCCGTATTTTTCTTTAAGAAAATCGAATCTAATTAAACTTTCCATTTCAGAATCCTGCTTATATAAAATTCCTTTTGTGTCACCTGATTTCATTTCGGATTCAAAATTTTCCATTTCTTTTTTCATCTGTTCTTTTTCCATCACACTAAAAGTTTTTCGTTTATGAATCTAAGTAAAGCTTTATCTTTCATTTTAACTTCAAACTCTATAGAAAAATCTAATCCATATGTTTCGACCTCCCCCCAAATCCAATCGGTGTGGGCTAATAATTTTGAAGATTCATCTTCGTATATTTTTTTAGAATCCGAATAGTGAGTAATAGGAGTAATACCTTCTGTCCAAGTAGATAAAGCTAAACTAAGAGCTTCTTTTTCGTTTTCGGTATAAGGATTGCATTTATTGTGGAGAAAATCAAAAGTTACTGGGATTCCGATTTTATCATGAACCATTTCTTTCAAATCTTTCACAGTAAATTGTGTTGGCTTATCGTCATTTTCCACAACTAGACGGGATTTGGCAGAATCTGAAAGTCTTTCGAAGTTTTTACAGAATCTAGAAGCTGCTTCTTCTTTAGAAGGCTTTGTTGTATTCACGTGGATATTTATGGGATAATAAGTAGTTCTATCTAGTCCTAACATATCCATCATTTCACCATGTTGATTTATTTCTTTTATAGCATTATTGACAACATGTTCTTTATCCGAAGCTAAAACCGAATATGGGGAAGGGTGGAAAGTAAGTCTTTGGTCCACGGATTTAACAAAATCTCCAATTCTTTTCATTATGGAAAGTATCTCAGGATAATCCGGGAGGTCCGAAATTTCATACTCGGAGCACCAAGGAAACATATCGGAAGACATTCTATACATGGTGATTCCGTTATCGTGATTCCATCGTATTATCTTTTCTAGATCTTTTACGTTGGCAAGAGCAAGCTCAGAAGCATAGGATATACCCCTTTCCAAAAAGGTTCTTTTTACCATTCCCCTATTTATTGTAATTTTAAGGGATTCTTGTAGGGTAAGATTTATGCAGCAGTACCCGAGTTTACGATCTTCCATATAGTTTTCTTACAAATATAAGAATCTTTTCGTAACAAAAAAACCAATCTTTAGGGATTGGTTTTTAAATTTTTAAATATTTTAATTATGCCGGATCGTAATAGATTTCTTCTACTTGCTCTGGATAAATTTCTACAGAATAATATTTTTTGGAATCCTCATCTTTAATAGCTTTAGAATATAAAGATTCCGGAATACCAATAACATATTTTTTACCTCCGGTTTCTTCGATAACTCCATCTACAATAAATTCAGAATCGAAAAAGAAGTTTCTTTTATTCCCGTATCTGTCAAAATCTAAAGCTTCTGGATCAGTAATTTCTTTTCCTTTCTCTCTTGCCATTTGAGCTGCAATTCTTCTTTTTTCTGCTTCTATTGTATCTTTTATGTAAAGAGGGGCTCTTTTCCCTTGGGTTGGTACGTCCGCAATAACAGATATCTTTGTAATTTCTCCATCCTCCATTCTGTCCATTAGCCCTTTAATAGCGGAAACAACTGCAGTAGCTTGATGTTGAGATTCCGGTTTCATTGAAGGATTCTTTACATACATAGCATTGTTATAAACTGGAACTAAAGATGCCTCGTTCAAAGGACCAAAAGATTCAAATTCTAATAGGTTTTTCATGTTTTTTATTTTTATATATCTAAAAATGAAATTAGAATTTTAGATTCTATCCGAGATTTTTTTAATAATCTCTTCTTCTTCCAAAGTAAGCCTATGTCTAGATTCGGAAATTTTTTGAATTCTTTCCTGGAACTCCTCTTCCAATAATCCCATAGACGAAGATCCTCCATCGGATCTCCTGTGATTTTTAAGATACCCCATTTCTTCTAGGTAATCGATAACTTCTTCTATCTCTCGGGAATCACATTCCTCTAGAAAATCATCTACACTTACATCGAAATCGGTTTGTTCATAAAATGTTGGCATATATTATTCTTTTGCAGTTTGTAATATTTGCATTTCTCTTAATTTCCTGGTCTTTTCTTCTGCTCCTTTTTTGTAGAAATCTAAATTTTTCTGAAGTCTAACCTTCTCTTCCGGATGAAGGTCTTTAAAGAAAGAAGAATTTACAATTGCAGATGTTTTCTCTAGAGCTATTTCCGGATTTCCTATATAATAAGCTGCTAATGAATATTCATCTAAAAGTCTCCATTGCCAGATTTCTGCCTCTAAAAATAAGATATCCGAAGTTCCTTTCGTTTTGATTGCTATTTCTCCATACGCAAAAGATAATAAAAAGCGATTCTGGGATCTTAATTTTCTCATTACGTGGAAAACACATTCTAATCTATTGGGTCTGTACTCCCATGCTTTAGAATATAAAGAAATAATTTCTTCGTCAGGATTCCCTAATTTTTCTTTTATCTTTGCAATCATATACATAGAATAATAAACCTCTTCTTCCCATCCTCCCATCTCTACTCTTTTTTGATATGCTTCTACAGATTTTTCTAATTGCTCCGAATCTCTATAACTCTGAGCTAAATAAAATTGATATCTAGCATTATCCGGTTCTTTCTCTAAAGCTTCCTCTAGTATCTTAGCATCATTTGCATATTTTTCTTCTAGACTGGAAGCTCTTTTTAGAGGAGATATGTCTGCAATAACATAAGAGTTTGGAACAATCCCCTGAGTAATATTTTCTTTACCCTCTAGGTGTAAATATTCGTGAAGAACCCCTTTATAAACCCAATCCTGATCCGATTTAACAACTTGGGCTCTATGATACTGTAAAGTATTAAGTTTATACAATATCTGATAACAATCTGGATTTTTATCTAATCCTCCAAAGGGATTTAGGTTAGGATTCTCTACATGGAAAGTATCATCTGCATCTATTACCCATCGATAATCACATTTTCCTTTAGCAAGTTCCAAACTTTCGGTTCTATTAACCTCGAAGTTTACCCAAGGTCTTTCGTGAAGCTCTCCAGGTATTCCTAGTTCTTCCATCGTTTTGGTTATAACTTCTTTTGTAGAATCTTTAGATCCAGTGTCAACTATAACCCAATATTTTATATAAGGAGCCACAGCTCTAAGACATCTTTCCATAGTATCCTCTTCGTCTTTGACGATCATTACGAGACAAAGATCTATAATTTGCTTTGAATTAAGGTTTGGATTATTAATCGGAATAGATTTTTTTTGGATAGGAGAAGACATCTTTTGATAAGATCCTTTTTTCTTTTTACTTTTAGACATATTTAATAGATTATTTTAAAAATTATATCAGAGTAAAATAAAAAAATTTCTCTAATTTATAATCTTTTTAAGATAATTTCAATTTATTTTTTACTTTTTTTAGAACTTCTTCGCTCCCTTTAGTTCCGTCTACCTTGAATAGCTTTTTACTTTTTTCGTAGACCTCTACAAGAGGAAGAGTTTTTTCTTTATACTCCTCAAATCTTTTTTCTATAACTTTTGGATCCGAATCATCTTTTCGATCTTCCTTCTCAGATCTTCCCTTTATCCTTTCTTTTGCTACGTCTTCAGGAACATCTAGAAATATTGCACAATTAAGTCCAACCCCTTTTTTACCTAAAAGAGAATCTAATTTAGGAGCTTGACTTACTGTTCTTGGAAATCCATCAAATATAATTCCAGACTCCAGGTCTTCATCTTTTATAGCTTTTCTAAGTAGTTTAATTATTTGAGAATCACTAACGAACTTACCAGAAGCCACAATTTCTTTTATCTCTTCATCATCAGAATTTCTTATCAAGTCTCCTGTAGAAATGTGCTTCATTCCATATTTCTCCTTTAGCTTTTTTGCTAAAGTCCCCTTTCCACTTCCCGGAGGACCAAATATAACCACCATTTTACCTGGATTATCTGGAACATATCTCTCGTTTAAGAAAGTGTTGAAGTCTTTTATTATATCCATGCTTTATATATTTAAGAAGAACATCCAAAACACTCAAACATAGAATTTTCCGGCTTTGGAGGTAAAACTATTTTTGGTTCTTCTGGAGATTCCTTAGGCTTTTCCACTTTAGAAGTGTCTATAGCTAAATGTTTAGCGCCAGTCGAAATTGCTTTAGTCCTTACATAATAACATAGAGTTTTAAGACCTTTCTCCCATGAGTGAAAATGGGAAGATGTAATCTTAGAAAGAGTTGGATTAGCCATATAGATATTCATGGATTGGGATTGATCTATAAAAGGAGCTCTATCTGCTGCCATATCAATTAATTCTCTTTGAGATATCTCCCAAATAGTTTTATATTTAGGAATTAAATGCTCTATCCTTTTAACCTTCTTGGAGTAATTTTTTTCTTCCGGATCTAAATAATTATTAAAGTTGATATTTTGTATGGATCCTTCGTTAAGTATAATTGCATTCTTTAGTTCTTCAGACCAAATTCCAAGTTTTTCAAAATCATTAATGAGGTATTTGTTAACTATCATTATTTCTCCTCCTACAACTCTTCTATTGAAAAGAGCAGAATGGGCGGGCTCGGTCATCTCAAAAGATCCCGTTATTTTAGCTGAAGAAGCTACTGGCATTTGTGCGGTAAATAAGGAATTACAAACCCCATATTTCTTTACATTTTCTTTTAATTCTTTCCAGTCCCAAAATAAATTTCCTTCGTCTAATCCCCACATATCAAATTGAAAAATTCCTTGAGACATAGGAGATCCTTCAAAATGGGAATATTTTTCGTATCTTCCTTTTATACATAATTGATTACTCTCGTATATAGAAGCATAATAGATAGTTTCGAAAATTTCTTTATTTAGCTTTCTAGCCTCCTCGGAAGTAAATATGTAATCCATTAAGTAGAAAACATCTGCTAGTCCTTGGGTTCCTATAGCAATTGCTCTCTGTTCCATTCCTCCCTTCAGTCCTTTTTTAGTTGAGTAGTTATTGATATCGATTACTCTATTTAGAGCTCTAACAACTTTACGGACTTCTTCGAATAGTAATTGGTGATTAAATTTACCTCCTTGTATAAAATTCTTAAGAACTATAGAAGATAAGGTACAAATAGCAGTATCAGTTTCGTTTGTGAATTGAAAAATCTCAGCACAAAGATTAGATTGTTTAATGGTTCCTATATTCTGATGATTGGTTTTTTTATTTGCACTATCTTTTGCGCAAAGATAAGGAACCCCGGTTTCAACTTGGGATTCTATTATCTTCGTCCAGATTTCCTGTGCTTTAACTTTTTTACCGAGACCTAAAGAAACCGCTTTATTATAGTTTTCCTCGTATTCTTCTCCATAAGATTCCTGGAGTGGCTTAATCCCTGAATTTAGGATATCATTTGGACAGAATAAATACCAATCAGAATCGTTTCTAACAGCTTCCATGAAATTATCTGGGATCCAAAGAGCAGTAAATAGATCTCTAGCTCTTAATTCTTCTGCTCCTGTATTCTTTTTAATGTCAAGAAGATCAAAAATATCTTTGTGCCAAGGCTCTAAATAAATAGCGGAGGATCCGGGTCTTCTTCCTTGTTGATTAAAGAATCTTAGAGATTCATTAACAATCTTTAGATACTTCAAAAGACCTCCGGCAAATCCTCCGGAAGAAGATATTCTACTTTCCTTACTTCGGATATTTGACATAGCTAGTCCAATCCCCGCTGCGTCAGAAGAAAAAGTTGATATGTCATTAAGAGTATCTAAAAGTCCCTGTCTAGAATCCGAATTGTTATAGTGTAAAACGCAGGATGCCAATTGGGGAACTTTAGTCCCCGAATTGATCATGATTGGGGTTGCTTTGGATATCAATTGATCGGAAAGAGATTTATAATAATCCACAGCTTCTTCGAAAGAATCTGTTACCCAAAGAGCAACTCTCATATACATGTGCTGAGGCCTTTCTATAACTTCCCCTGTTGGTCTTTTTAAAAGGTACATTTCCTGAAGAGATCTCCAAGCAAAGTAATCAAAGTTATAATCTTTTTCGTGATCTATTATAGAATCAATTTTATCCTCTCCGTAAGATTTTATGATTTCTATTAGCTTCTCATTTATTATTCCATCAGAATATAGAATCCCCATCGTTTGAGAAAAACTAGAATTAGTTTCCTTGTGATACGAAGATATAGCAATCGAAGAAGCAAGTCTGGAATAATCGTGGTGACTTCCGGTATAAGAAGCAGAAATTTCGTATACCAATTTATCCAGCTCCTTTGTTGTTACTTCACCTTCGGTAGGAATAGAAGTGATGGCTTTAATGAAAATCTCATCAGTATTAACATTAAGACCTTTTCCGGTTTTTTTAATCCGGCTGTATATTTTTTGCGGATTAAAGGCTACCGAATCTCCACCTCTTTTAATAATTCTTAGTGACATATTTTTTGTTTTTAGAAATCTTCAGTAAATGAAATTGTTTCGTTTAGTTTTGCTTTTTGATATTCTACCGTTCTAGACTCAAAGAAGTTTCCTTTTGTCTCGACTGCAATTTGTTCCATAAATTTAAAAGGCTGTTCCACGTTAAAATGTTTTTTACATCCAAATTTAACTAATAGCCCATCAACAACAAATTCTAGATATTGTTTCATAAGGTTAGAATTCATTCCTATTAAAGAAACAGGAAGAGATTCAGTAATAAATTCTTTTTCAATTTCAAGAGCGGAAAGAAGAATCTCTTTTATTCTTTTCTCCGATGGTCTACTCTCGCAGTGATTATTCAATAAATGAATTGCAAAATCACAATGAAGGTTTTCGTCTTTGAAGATAAGAGAATTTGCATTACATAGTCCTTGCATAATTCCTCTGGACTTTAGCCAGAATATAGAACAGAAAGAACCAGAAAAGAAAATTCCTTCAACTGCTGCAAAAGCAACTAACCTTTCCTGGAAAGAAGCATTCTCTATCCAGTTTAAAGCCCAGGTAGCTTTCTTTTTTACTGCAGGAAGATTCTCTATTGCATTAAAGCAGTCGTCTTTTTCTTTTGGGTTACTTATGTAAGTATCGATTAAAAGAGAATACATGAGAGAATGAATATTTTCCATAGCAAGCTGAAACCCATAGAAAAATTTAGCTTCTGGGTATTGTACTTCTCTATAGAAATTTTCTGCTAGATTTTCATTTACTATACCATCAGAGGCAGCAAAAAAAGATAGAACATTTTTAACAAAATATCTCTCATTGTCGGTTAATTTTTCCCAATCCCTTATGTCGTTTGATAAGTCAACTTCTTCTGCTGTCCAGAATGCTGCTTGATGTTGTTTATAGAATTCCCAAATATCGTTGTGTTCAATTGGGAAAATTACAAATCTATTGGGATTTTCCTCTAGAATTGGTTCTGTAGTGTTATTTGAATTTTCTAACATATTTTGTTTTAATTAATATCCTCTCTCCTGCCTTCTATGATTTTCCTGCTGTTTTGCCATATAAAGATTAACTATATCTTTACTAGTCATTCCTATAGAGATCGCAAAGTTCATATAGAAGTGCAATCCATCAATCCATTCGTAATAAAGTTCTAATTTATCAGATTCCGATAAATCCGAGATCTTCATATTCTCGGTTTCTTTATTTTTCCCCTTCCAATATTTCCATCCAGCAGAACCAATTCCATCATTGATTCCTCCTATTGCGTCAAACATTTCATTTAGTTCATCACCTAAAGCATGTTTGTTTACCATCCAGAAATCTACAATCCTTTTGATGGACCATCCTTCAAAATCGAATCCATATCTTGCTTGGAGTTCTTTCTGTTTGTTATAAATTAAACCAAGGGTATCTTCTGTACCGGTGTGGAAGTCTTTTACTTCCAATTCTGAGCATTTATTATCCGTATTAGCCATATAAATAAGTTTTTTAAATCTCTTTATTCCCCGGTTGGAAATTATATATCAACCAAAAGATTCAAGAGTTTGGGTTTTTACTGTTCTTTTTCTAACTTTTTTAATTCTTTTTCTAGTCCATCTATTTTGATCTGTAGGTCAAGCATTTTATCTTTTGTAGCCCTTCTTTTTGCATAAAGATCCTTAACTATAGTTCTTAAAATTGCTTCCTCGTCATCACCTCCGAAATAAGCTCCGGAAGCTGTTTTTATCCAATTTGGATCAGGATTTACTCTATCTTTTCCTTTGTATGTTTCTGGGGAAATCCCCCATTGAACGATAGCATTTGGGTAAAGAGAAGCAAAATCATAACAAGCAACCCATTCATGGAGTCCAACTAAAGGATCCATCACATATCCTCCTGCAAACTTAAGGTGAGATTCCTCTGATCTTTCAGCTACAAATACCTGCTTTCTTTTAATGAAGTATCTAAGCATCATAACTTCGGTGGACCAAACGGGAGAAAGACATCTATTAATTTCAACCCCTCCTGTCATAGCAATCTTGAAGAATGTCTGCTGGGTTTTTAGCTTCTTGTCTATATAATGAACAAGAGCACAATCTACTGCGTTGTAGTAGATAAAGTTTTCGAAATCCGATTCATAAAGATCTCTTAAAGTTCCATCATATTCTATCTTCTTAAATCCAACTGCTTTATCTGCAACATAATCTAATCTGTTACTTTCCTTAATTTTAATTACCCTATCCCATTTTTTATAGATATCCAAGTAGTCAAACATTAGCATGTGAGCTGGTGTTTGTGCTTTTCCTATGAGATAATTAGAAACCGACATTATCTTAGGATCTATTCCTAATCTCTTTGCTCTCGTTATTAAATAAGGCCAGTCATATCCCATCCAATTCCATCCTGTAATAACTCCCATTTTAGATCCAACCTCTTTGAAAAAAGTGAACATCATATCATATTCACTTTCAAAGTATTGATATCTAAAAGACCAGTTATCCCCAGTAGATCCAAAATAATTATTTATTTTTTCATAAATAGAATTTTGTTGTTCCTGCGTCAATGGTCGAATCCCCATTACGATAAGTTTATTCCTATCAGTGGCAATACCAATCGAAATAACTTTATTTTTAGCGGTAGAGGTATCTAAAGCATCTCCCATTTCGTCAGTTATCTCAACCTCGATATCGACAAAGTATTTTCTTGGCTCTTGATATTCCCAAAGAGGAGCTGTTATCTCTCTTGGAGATTCTTCTAGAATTTGAGCTATCCTATACTTGTCATATTTCTGGGTTCTTACTTTTTTAATGGGTTCTCCTTTCCAGGTTTTCCATTCTGGATCTTTCTCCCTATCATTTGCAGAGCATCTTTGCCAAACAAATCTTTCTTCCTCCGGTACAGGAATATCTATGAATCCGACTGTACCTTCTTCGGTAAAGTGAGAAGCTCTTAGAAATTCCCCGCAATTCTCAACATCTATAATCATTAATTCTTTTTATGGTTTTACTTGAAAATAAATTTAATGTTTCCGAAGATATATAAAATATATGGAAAATATCAAATCTTTTTCTTCCTTTCTAAACGAATGGCTCGATTCCCCCGGAAGTGTTGATGTTCCCGGATCAGGATTCGAAAGAGGAGTAAATTCTAGAAATTATACTTCTGCTAATAAAGATCAACTACCTTATGTAGAGGACGCAATGTTCGAAAGTTCCCACATTTATGGGTATCTAGATACCCAAGGAAAATCTTTAGAATTTAATGAATTTTTAAAAGAAAAACCTAGAAAAGGTAAGGATATAACAGATTATCTAAAAGAAGGACTTAGAAATTCTAAAAAGAAATAGTTACCTAATATCTTCTAGATATTTCTTTAGCTTTTTATCTGTTGGATCTATATCTGTTCTACCATTTACAAAAATGTCCCAGGACTCTTTTCCGTATTTACCTACCCCAGGAAGTTCCTGAATATCATTAAAACCTTCGATCCACTTCTCACTAAATTTCTTTATTCTAGAAGATTTTACGTTTTGGAATCCGGTTGTTTTTATGATCGTAGCTAAGCTATCGGCATCGCATTCTACTGCACTATGGGGATTGGGTATAAGTCCAAATACGGACTCTAAAATAGGTCTTACCTGTTTATTGTTAGTCTGATTTAGAAGTATACAACACACCATCATTTTCCATGGATCGTCTAAATAATCCTCCTGTATTAAAAATTCTCTTGACATAATTTTAATTTTATAGAAATCCGGATTTTAAAGCTCTTCCCATTTTAGAAAAATCTTTTTCTATCCCATATTTCTCCATTGTCTTTTTCTTTAGATCTGGCATTCCGTCTAAAATGTAAAGATCTAGAGGATTTTCTTTTATGTGTGTCCCAATTAGATCTAAAAGTATTTCTTCTATTCTTTCCTTCGATTTCTCTTTTAAATCCCCTATAGATTCTCCTAATATACTTTTTTTAATTAAATCTTCTAATGGACTTATTAAAATGGATTCATTCCATTGTTTTCTAAAAACAGTAGTTATAAGAGAAATCTGTTCTTTTATAAAATCCTCCGTGTACTTTTCTATCTTTTCTTTAGAATCAAAACCTAACCTAAGCTCTTTATGGATCCTTCCCCGATAAACATTTTTTCCTGGTTTAGATCTAGGATCAATAGAAAATGGATTGAGATTGTCAAAAAGGATAATTTCCCATCTGGTCCATCCGGACCCGGGTATTTCTTTAATAACCTCTTTTATTGAATCTGTATATTCCTTTCCGAATATAGATGTTAAAGTCTTTTCATAAGTCTCATGCCTACTAAAATCTATGTACACAGAGGTTAACCTAGAATCTTCTTCAATCCGATGAACAGGTACCCCTAAATCCGAGATCCTTTTAATAATAGGTAAATCCATAAGGAAAGAAAAATCTGTTATAAACCCGCTTTCCTCTATAATAGAAGAGTATATTTTTTCCGGATCAGGGAAAGATCCCTTAGGAAAATTAGATTCTTTAGAAAAGAATTCTTTTATCTGTTTTTCTGTTATCGAAGAAGGTCTAGACTTTCTAATCGAATCCACCATAAATTCTCTAAAAAGAGATTTTAAATCCTGGTTGTATATTGTTCCATATGTTCCGTTAGAAGAAGCAAATTCATAATACCATTCCCCCCGGGATTCAGATAAATCAAAATATGATCTTGATGGTATATTCATTCCTTTTATTTCAGATTTCTTAGTAATATAAGCTCTTCCTGTTCTTACGTGATTAATATAAAACCATCTTTGAAAATCTTTTCCTTCTGGGCTATTTAGAGCCCTATTGAATGCTTCTAGCTTTTCGTCTTCAGCTTTCCCTTCAAACATGGAAGAATATGTTGATATCTTTCTCATTATATAAATCCTTTATTTAGAGTGGATCCGAGTTTACTGAAATCAGGAATTTCTCTTTTTTGAATAATATCTTTTTTAATTTCCGGAAAATCATCTAAAAGATAAAGATCTAAAGGATTATTTTCAAAATAATCATAATAGGAATCACTGATTACGCTTAAAAAAAGACCTTTATCCCTGTCGGAATAACGATCTGATTTTATATCATAGATTATTCTTTCTACCCCCTCTTTGGTTCCTTTAAATGGAAATCTTATGTATAAATAAGAAAAATTGGGTTCAGTTCTAAAGGAAAAAGTTTTAAGACCCTTTATTTCGAGTATTTCCTTTATATCTTTTAGTTTTGGGCTATCTACCATAATAGTTTCTGCCATTTTCGGGGCTCCTTTCAAATTCTCTATATCAACATTTACACAACATAATTCCCCGACTTCATTAGGACATCCTTCTAAAGATTTTATGGGTAGATTAGAAATATCTAATCTTTTTATCTTTCCTGGAAATTTTATTTGGGTTAAAGATTTTAATTCAGTATTCCCAGATAGGTCGATTTTTCCAATCTCAGTAATATCAGATAAGACTCGGTTTAAAGGGGAGAAATCGCTAACAGAAGTTCCGGTTAGGGAGATATATTTTCCTACTCGGATAGGGAATCCCTCCAAGGTTTTTATAATTCCGTCATCTTTCAATTTAAACCCCCCATTTACCTCGGTAGGAAATCCAGATAAATTTCTTTCGGGTAAAGATTTTTCAGAGCTAACTTCAAAATCCCCATATATTTTTCCAAATTTAATACCCATGAAATTTTTATCCGTATTGTCTTTGGAACCATACAATCCTCCGGAAAAATCCCCATACACATCAACTAAACCGGTTTCTTTGTTTAATTTATACATAGGTTTGCCCTTAAGGTCTGGTATATAATCCCGAGATCTAGGATCATTTTCTCTTGATATTTTATTCTTAAGGTAGTTTTTTTGTTCAAGGGTAAGATCTCCTTCCTTAATCTCTTTCATAGGGGATTTTTGAAATCCTTCCTGTACTATTTTTTTTAATTCAGGCAGAAGTTCATAAGACTTATCCAAAGGATGATTTTGGTAGTATTTTATAGTATTAGAAAAATCTTTAACTCTTTCCAATACTCCCTTTTTGAAAATCAAAATGGAATTAGATCTGTATCTTAACCAGTCTTCTTTTATTATTTTACCGCTGATAGGGGTTCTTCCTTCTATAATAGAATCTAAAGAGGTCACAGAAATATCAACAGCCTTGGATACTAAATAATCTTTAATAAACTTTAAGGATTCATCGTCTACTTGTCTAAAAGTTCCTACTGAATATCCCCCGTAATAAATAGAACCTGTTCTGGAATACTTTATGTCGTATTTCGTTTGCGTCCCTCCGAATTCTAAAGGCTGACTTCCTCCCCCGTATACTCTGACATTTGGAAATATTTTTTGTATTTCCTTGTATTCAGGAAGAGATTGGACATACCCTGGGGTAGGAAGATCCATTCTAGAAGATTCATTCAGAAATTGTCCAAAAGATTTTACTTTTTCACTCATGAATTATATATCCAAGTTTAATTCAAAGATATCTGGGAATATTTAGATTTTATTTCTTCCAAGGATATACCATACATCTGTGAAATTTTATCGAGAAGATCTTCTTTTGCTTCATTAACTGAAGAAATCCCTAAGGATTTTTCTTCCGTCTCTCTTTCTTTCAATTCAGAAAGTAATGTGTCTAAATTTTTTATTTTCATTTTGATTTTTTAATACTATTCTTTAACAAATATAAAAGTATTCCCGTAGGAAAAAAATAAACCTCCTATTTCTAGGAGGTTTTTAAATTATTTAGATTCTTCGTAGGCTACGTCTTCAAAGACCTCGTCCCCTGGTGAATCCTCTTTAGGGGTTTCAGGGTTTTGAGTTTCGTATAACTTAGTAGAAATTCGGTGAAGAACTTGTCCAAGAATTTCAACTTTAGCCTTAACCTCTTCTGAAGCTTTGGATTCTACCAATGGCTTGATTTGGGAAATAAGATCTTCACATTCTTTTCTATCTTCTTCGGAAATTTTATCTTCCTGATCTTTAATCATTTTTTCCGTTTGGAATACCATAGAATCTGCATCATTAAGAATCTGCATAGACTTTAATTTTTCTTTGTCTGCTTCTTCATTAACCTTAGCCTCATTTTTCATTCTTTCGATTTCTTCTTCGGAAAGCTTAGATCCTGATTCTATTTTAATCTTCTGTTCTTTCCCTGTTCCCTTGTCTCTAGCAGAAACGTTAATAATACCATTAGCATCGATATCAAAAGTTACTTCGATTTGGGGAACCCCTCTTGGTGAAGGCGGAATATCTGTTAATTGGAATCTTCCTAATGACATATTATCTGCTGCCATTGCTCTTTCGCCTTGGAGAACATTTATTTCCACGCTAGGCTGATTGTCTACTGCGGTAGAGAAAGTTTCGCTTTTTCTTACCGGAATAGTTGTATTGGATTCTATTAATTTTGTGAATACCCCTCCCATAGTTTCAATACCTAAGGATAGAGGAGTTACATCCAAAAGAAGTACATCATTAAGATCTCCTGCAAGTACTGCTCCCTGGATAGAAGCTCCGATAGCTACAACCTCATCAGGATTTACTCCCTTAGATGGTTTTTTACCAAATAGCTTCTCGACTTCTTCCACAACTTTAGGAATTCTTGTTGATCCACCAACTAGGATAATCTCATCGATCTCGCTAAAAGATAAACCTGAATCCTTAACTGCTTTTTTGCAAGGCTCCAGGGATCTTTGTATTAGATCTTCGCAAAGCGATTCAAATTTAGATCTAGTAATTTTCTTAACGAAATGTTTAGGTCCCGTAGAATCTGCACTTAGGTAAGGAAGATTGATTTCCGTCTCCGTAGAAGAAGATAATTCAACCTTAGCTTTTTCTGCGGTTTCTCTAACTCTTTGGTAAGCCATAGGATCTTTAGAAATGTCAATTCCGGTTTCAGATTTGAATTCTTCAACAACCCAATTGATAATTTTTTCGTCGAAGTTATCTCCTCCTAAGTGGGTATCCCCGTTAGTGGAAAGTACTTCAAATACTCCTGATCCGATTTCAAGAACTGACACATCAAAAGTACCTCCTCCTAAGTCATAAACTGCAACCTTAAGATCTTTGTCTTTTTTATCAAGACCATATGCTAAAGCTGCTGCGGTAGGTTCATTGATAATTCTTAGAACTTCTAATCCTGCAATTTCTCCTGCTTCTTTTGTTGCTTGTCTTTGAGCATCATTGAAATATGCAGGAACTGTGATTACAGCTTGTTTAACTTCTTCTCCAAGGTAATCCTCGGCAGTTCTCTTTAAGTTCTGTAGAACAATCGCAGAGATCTCCTGGGGTACATATTCTCTTCCATTAGCTTCCACGATGACCTTTTTTCCTTTGGCCGATTTTTTAACTTTGTAAGGCATTTTAGATGCCTCGTCTTTAATCTGATCGAATTCTGATCCTATAAATCTTTTAACGGAGTAAACCGTGTTTTCTGGATTCGTCACCGCTTGTCTTTTTGCAGGATCCCCGATCTTGATTTCACCGTCTTTAAAAGATACAACTGAAGGGGTTGTTCTTTTTCCCTCTGAGTTTACAATAACCGCTGGGGTACTTCCCTCCATGACAGATACACATGAATTTGTTGTACCTAAATCGATTCCAATAATTTTAGCCATTTTTTAAATTGTTTTTAAAAGTTAATACTTGTTTTTTTGATAAAAATTTCGGTCTGATCGGATATTTTTTAATTGCCTCCGTCTGGCAAAGTCTTAGATTTGTTTTCATATTATTTGTTTTGTTTGGGATTAAACTTACAAATAATAGTCCAAAATGGGAAAGTGGAAATTTTGTCATATTCTTTGACATTTTTTCGTAAGATCAATTAAATATCAGAAAGAATTATATGAAGAATTATAAAATCTAATAAGTTAAAATTTATAGGAGGGAGAAAATAAAAATTGTTTAGTGGAAAATAAAAACCCTAGACATTAAAATATCTAGGGTTTTTAATATATTCGATAAAAAATTAAATTTCTTCAGATCCCATATCTACTACGGTTCTTATTATATTTCCTTTTATATCACACACCTGCCTTATTTCTTCGTCACTAAAGGATTCTAACCCCGAATTGGTTATAACGAAATCCCCGAGAACAGACAAACCTTTAGGTAGAGTTTTTATATTATAGCATCCTTCTATATCTAGATTTCCAAATTCTTCAGATTCTTTAACATAATAATATTTTTCTTTGGAAAATATTCTCTTTATCCAAGGCTTTTTCTTCATGACCAAGAAGTCATCTTTTACTTGAGGAATTACTTTTAATAGATTTAATGGCTTTTTCTCTAACGTGACTATTTTAGATTTCATATTACCTATTATTAAATCATCCGGAATAGAGGTTATTTCCGGAGAACTCAGATAAAGAGCTCCTATTTCTTTAAGACTCTTCGGGATAAAATTCTTATTACAGGGAATTCCCTCAAAGGTATCCGATACACTAAGAAATTCAAGATAATCCCATCCCTCTTCAAGAGTTACCGGACCTCTCACTTCTACCGAATTAGTTTTAATTTTAGGAAGTTTAAATTGGCTAGAGGGGGTTTCTGAGTAAATGCTTATAGTTTTACATTCCGTAGAAGGAGGAATAGTTTTCAAGGGACAGTTCTCTCTAATAATTACCATTTGGGCTTTCAAAGAGGTCGGGATAGATTTAGTAATTTGAGTACAATACAAATAAGAAACTTGAGATCCTGGAAGTAATTTTCCATTCATGAAATCTATAGCTTGTTTAGTTTCTTCCAATATCATATTAAAATCAACTTTTCCTTCTACGGTCCACCTAGAATCTATTATGTATTTTTCGAAATAATCCAAAGCATTTTTTACTTCCGGGGAAGAAGATCCTTCAGGGGAAATCCAATTATTAGGATCCTTAAAAGATAAAAAAGATTCTCTTGAATAATTTATAGGGTCTTTAATATTCTCCATCTGGGGGTACACAATCATTACCATATACCAGCTCCAAGCAGTTTTCCATCCTGGTATCCCGTCGGTTTTCAAAGGAAGAGTCCATAATTTGGGCATAGATTTTTTCGCTTCATTTAAAACCTTTTGAAGTTCAATAATTTTGTTTTTGAAGTCCTCATCTATATTAATTGCTGAGGATATTCTAGAATAAAGATCTTTTATAGCATTTATCCCTTTTCTAGTAGTTTGTTCTGTCCATTGATCTGAATTTGCTTGTAATTCACCTAGACTTTTTTTTGCATAGAAAAATTTATTACCCTCTATTTTATATTGGAAAGGGTCTTTCCCCCTTCCTTGGAATATTATAGGCTCGGCCTCATAAATTTTATTTTCTAAGAATTCGGAAAAAGATTTCATATTTTATTTGCTAATATTTTAAATTCGGAATAATCGAAAGATATTTTTTCTTTCTTGAAATTCTTTATTTGGGTTTCTATCATCTGTTCCCGGTTCTTAGTGTCCTTAACCTGTCTTAGGATTTCTATGATTCCGGAAACCATTCCTTTTTCGTTTGGGGGTAACTCCTTATAGGATTTCTTCTCATTTAAGAAATAATTAAATCTCCGGAGATTTTCCATTATTTTTTATAATTAAAATCTGAAAATTTAAGAAGTCTTTTTTTATTTTTATTTTTATTTTTAGCTGCTGGGGTTCCTGCAACAACAGATGAAAATTTATCTCCGGATCCAGTAGAAGTTCTAGTTGGAGGAGCTACCGTTCCCATTCCACCAACGGTATCTAAAGTTGCAAGACCTCCATCCATATCTTCATCGATCCTAGATTCCATTAATCCTTTCTTTTTAAGATAATCCTTTAATTGCCAAGATTCTACACAATAATTCTTCTCGTTCATCCATTTGCTGGCACATTCAACTAGACAATCGTCATTACAATCGCAAGTTCTATCGTCTAATTCTGGCTCGATATCAGATATGCAAACTAGCATTCTTCCTTTTGTGTTATTTCCTGTTGGGTAAAACATAGCTATTCTAAAATTTGTTTTATATTATTAGCAAAAATTCTTATCGTCTTTTTATCTTCTGATTTAGTTATGTAACCAACTATATCATTGTATATATCATAAATAGGTTCTTGAATTAGGAGTTTTCTACTCATATTATCAATAACCCACTTATTTATTATTTTACTTATTTCTTTAGGAGAATTTCCTCCTCTTATGTGATCGTCTATGTTTATATGGCTTCCGCAGTCACACATTATCTATAATCTTTTCTTTCCTCTTTTCTTTCTATGTAAGATTTCAAATACTTAAGTCCTTTTGAATATTCCCTAGAACTTTTAAAAGGTCTCCCAAAATTAACTAAGTCATTACCGCTCCCTTGCGGGATCTCCTTAGATTTATCTGGATTGTACCTTCTTATTATTCCACTAGGATGTACAGTATAGAATGTTTTACCCTTTCCCTTCTCTTTTTGTTTCTCTCTTTTTCTCTCAAATTTTAGAGTATTGTTAAGTTCCTGCTGGTGAGAAGTGGTTTCTTTAAACCCTAGTTTGATTATATTTTTATAATCTTTAGATTTTCTAAGCACATCAAGATTTACCTCCCTTCTTGAGGGTTTTTTGTATTCCTTTTCCGGATCGTAATTCCTATATGACTTTAGGTTATTCAATTTTTCTTATAAACATTTTGAATCCAATCCCTGTAATCTTTTAGGTTTTCTAAATTTCCTTTACCCTTCTTTTCTTTGGTTTTTTCTGTGTCCAAAAAGGGAAGTATAGGAGAATTTGTAGTCGAAAGGTAATATCCAGGTTTAAACTTTGGGGCATATGAAGCTTTAGGGGTTACCACTGCTTCATCAACATCATCAGGAAGTCCCTTTAGTTTAGTTTCTGCATAATCTTTTAGCTGTTTTTCTGTCATCTTTTTAGAAAGGTTAACTATGGATTTTCTATATCTCGGATCAATATCTGAAGGTTTTAGGGAACCCGTTTTTACAGCGTAGGCTTGGGCCATAATTCTTTGTTGGGATTTGCTAACTGCTGGCATGATTCTTTTTATTTTATATATCTAAAATTTATTCGAATCTTTTTCTTGTGATCTCAACTTTTACCCCAAAATTATCTTTTTTGGTTTTAATTCCGTACGATTCAAAAGTTTTAACTATATCGGATATTCCTATTTTTACGGATTCGTCTTTTTCCTTTTCTTTTCCATTTACCCGAATAACTATCTTTCTAAATTTTTCTATCTTCTCTTTTTCTACCCTTTTCTCTAACCAATCCCAAGCATGATCCTCTGGAAGGTACCCTCCTGCCATATCTACTGCAGAAGCTACCTCTTTTACAATATAGACTTCAGACCAGATATAATCGGCATCCCCCCCGCTCCAATATACGCTATCGTCATTCCAGGGTAAATATATTCTTTCTCCCAATTTTATAAATAATAAAGTACTTCTGCAGTTCCTAAAAAAGTAGCATTAGCACCAAGAGGCTGTATGCATATCCACATTTCATCTAATGTTCCGTTTATATTAGATCCCACCCTAATTTGATTGTCGTCAACTTTTAAAGTCGTCAAAGCAGAAGTTCCTGCTTGACCAATTAAAGAAGACATTATGTGACCAGGAGAAGTTATTGTGGAAGTCCCATCACCCAAAGAATACTGAAAGGGAGAATTTGGAATATCTGTCCATATGGGGGAGGAAGATAGAGTGGGATTAAATTCTATAGTGGAAAGGTAATTATCATTTGATGTGTTTAATATGCTCAAAGAATTAAATTGGGATGTGACCGATCTATATGAGGACTTTAACCTGTATCCTATATAAGGGTACCTAGTCCCAGATAAATTTAAGGTTGTGGTTGCAGGGTGTATAATTGCTACCGTGGAATATAACCCATTTAAAGCTCCCTCCGTGGAGGTCTGGGTACATATCATATCCAGGTATCCCGAACCAGATCCAGACTGCCTTATCTCGTATCTTATAGGCTGGTTTGGAGAAGACATATAGACGTTTGCTTCATTATTCGCACAAAGGTGCTCTGTGAAATAAAGGGTTTTTCCCCCTATGTTTAATGCAAATCTCATTCTTCCAACTCCAAGCCATTGGTAATCCACCATCATAAGATTAGAATTTTCCCAGTTAATGTCCAAGGGGCTAAAACTATCATTTTCCCAGGAAGTAGTAGGAGAATCGTAAATGAGAGTTCCGGTTCTCCATATCTTAAATGATATAATACCTGTAACCCCGTTGCTTTCCAAAAAAAATCCGTCAAAAACCGAATTATAAGGGGAAACTTCGGTGGAAGTAAAGCTTCCTATCCTCTTTATTATATTGGTTTCCAATTGGAAGTTGGAGAAACTTCCCTCGAATAGCTGTCCTTTTCCTGGCTGATATATCGGGTGGGTTTTTGTTTTTCTAATTACCGCATCATTATCCGAAGATGTTGACATTCTAATTCTTGCATATTCTTGATTAAAAACCGAAGTTGCTCCTCCTATAATAACTTCGTCTACCTGCAAAGGGTTTTTATCGTACACGTGTTTTATGTCTAGAAGATTTTGGATTGCTGCAGTTCTTAGCCTTCCAAAAGCATCTAAATTTGGGCTATCCGAATAAGAAATCTGATTATTGTAAACGAAGCTCATTATATTTTTTAGTTTATATTATTTTCCAGGAATTGTTCCTAAATAAAAAAGTTAGAGACATCCTGTTTATTTTCATTAAAATTTCGGTTTCCCCGTCTATAAGTTGACCCCCGGATCCACCTACATTTATTCCTCTTCCATAAGAGGATATACCTCCAACCTCATCAGCCACTATTATGAATTTTCCATCGTCAGTAGGAGAACTTCCGTTAGGGAGAGTTATATTACAAACTCCTCCAGTGTAAGTAACCCCATAATACTGGTAAGAGAAATTTGATTGCTGGCTAGAAGTGGGTATAGAATCTGTTGTATAAATATTATTAGGACCCGTAGCCCCCGTAGCTCCTCTAGCTATAAAAATTTCATCCCCAAGACCATTATAATAATTTCCAAATCCGTCCGTCTGGAGGATATTTTGGAAAGTAAAGGATATCTTTTGGTCTGTTAAATTGTATAGAGGATTATTTGACATTATCTTTTAGTTACTTCTACTCCTATTTTATTGGATCTTTCTATTACAAATTCACTCTCCCAGGGGGTAAAAATTATATCATCCACTATAACTTCTAGAGTAGCTTTTCCCATAGTTCCATTCGAAAACAAAGAAAGACTTTTTATTGGAATAGAACACATTCCATTGGATTCTATTTTTCCTTCGAATAAAAGATTCCAAGATCCCGTATTTAAAATTAACCTTACCGAAGATGTTTTAGGTTTTCCCTCTATAGTTACCCTACATTCAAATACTTCTGGTAAATTATTATAGAAATAATATAGATTAGGATCTCTTTCTTTTTCCTTAAAAGAATTAGAAACTTCTTTTTTTCCGGAATCCTTCTTGTGTGATGGATCGAAATTTTTTAATCTTTGTATAGAAGATCTTATTATTTCATCTTCTTCGTCTTGGGTTTCTTCTATTTCCTGGGGTAAAGGAATTTCCTCTTTAGTTACGGTAAATTCTTCTTTCTTTTGGGGTACATTATCTATGAAATAGGATCCAAGAGAAGTTCTTATTAGATCTTCCACGGACCCGAATGTATTTATCCCCGTGGATCTATTCATTCTGTTTATATACTCGTTAATAGGATTCATTGGTGTATATATCCCTTTAAAAATTAAACCTTAATGAACCCTATTCCCCCATAAGAAGAAGAATTATCTACAAATTCTATTTTTTCACCTTCTAATTCATTCCAAAGTATATCAACCCTACAATTTGCATTTCTATGAAATTCCGTATCTTTTATATCATGAAATCCTATCCATCCTCCTGGTTTAACAAATTCTTTATACATTTCAAAATCTTGTTTAACCCCCTCATAAGTGTGATCCCCATCTATAAATAAGAAATCTACAAGAATTCCATTCAATTCATTTTCCACCAAAGATTTCATAGATTCGTCATGGGAACTTCCGTGAAACATAGTCACATTTTCCCCTAGCGATTTTAGGTACCTATCCCTTTTATTAACATCGTAGCTATCCCTTCCGAATTCTCCGTGGGGAAGATCTACGGAAATCCTTTTTCCTTTTTTGGATCTGGAAAGTTTACTCCATATAGCAAAAGTTCCCCCTTGATCCGTTCCTATCTCCATGAAATTTTCAACTTCTAAAAACTTAAAAAATTCAGAAGCTCCTAGTATCTCCTTATGATTTTGAACCATCCCTAGATTATATGATTCCTGTATAATTTCCTCTGTGGTTTTTTCGGAGTGCCCTTTCTCTAAATACTCCTCTATTCTTTCTATCACTTGGGAAGAGGTTATCGCCTTTGTACATTCAAATTGTCTTGGAGTCCCTTTTTGATCTGGACACCAATTCCAATCCGAAGGGTCTAATCTATGTCTATTGAAGCAAGAATTGCATCCCGAAGAATTGAATACTCTTATTATGGTTTCATCTAAAGGTTCGGTAGTAGGGTTACTAAATCCCGATATTATAACTGTGGGTTTTTCCATAGCCCAAGATAACCAGCTAAGACCAGATCCTATTCCTATAAACATTTTGCAATGATCCAGGTATCTCATTGCGAGATCTAGAGTCTTTTCTCCTTCAGTTTCAATTACTCCTTCTGGATAATAATTTCCCATATACCCATTTCCTTCGGAACTTAATGCTACCACTTTATAACCTTTTTGGGAAAGCCATTTGACAAGTTCTTTCCATCCTTCTGGATTATTCCAGTATTTTGCCTGTGCAGTGGAATGGATTCCTATACAAACATATTTCCCTTCTACGGGGGAAGAAGATTCTTTTCTTACTATATTCGGTCTTAGCGAAATAGGATCTATTCCTAATATATCGCTTGCAGTAGATTGCATAGGGATGGACTTAAAATCTCTAGGATTTTTATTTCCATTGATAGAATTTCCATCATAGAACCAGCCTATTCTATAAGAAGCATAAATGTTATTAACTACGGTTCCTGGTTTTATGAAATTCAAATGAGGGTAGTTGGATTCAAAAAGTTCATTCTTAAAAGTACTTATGAAAACATTACACTTATGTTTTTTTCTAAATTCTTCAACATAAGGAATCCAAGACAACGTATCACCCAAAGACTTACTTTCAAATGAAACATAAACTCTTTTATTTTCTAAATTTATAAATTCATTATAAATTAAATTT
>Ga0315901_10002536_pt1 | contig 25029 bp, 16 predicted proteins | sample LakEriMetagenome_10_FD_203761 | JGI IMG/M metagenome (GOLD analysis project Ga0315901, IMG submission 203761) | Freshwater fungal communities from buoy surface, Lake Erie, Ohio, United States - Buoy 2 MA116 | ecosystem: Environmental > Aquatic > Freshwater > Lake | place: USA: Lake Erie, Ohio... | reverse complement strand
TTCGGCCCAGGCTCCGACCTTTACGGGTGGCTTCTCCTTCGGCGGGCCCAAAGACGATGCCTTCACCGATGTTTTTTATCACAAAGGCCAATTGTATTACATCGGCACCTTCAGCGACAGCATGGATGCCAACCCAGGCACCGCCGCAACCGATACCTTCTGGCTGCGCAGCAAAGGGAAAACGGATATTTTCATCAGCGTAATCAGTGAAAACGGATCCTTCGTGCGGGCCATTGCCCTGGGCGGAACCGGCGACGATTTCCCCCATGCCATCTGTGTCGACACCGGCGGAAACGTGTACATCAGCGGCCGGATCAACAGCAGCGGCATCGACCTGGACCCCGGAACCGGCACTTTTCTGGTACAAGGCAACGGGCTCTTTTACTACGACGGATACATGGCCCGGTACGACAAAAACCTGGCATTTAGTCGGGCTATTGCCATTCCCCTGCGCAATGGTGCGACCGGCAATGGTGTGCAGCTCAACGACATGAGCATCGGGCAAAACGGTTACCTTTTTGTCACTGGCAGCATCAGCGGAACGGCAGACCTGGATCCGGGCAGCAGCGAAAGACTCCTTGGATCGGCCGGCTCCGGTTCTTCCATCCTTGTTTTGGCCCGCTTTAATCCGCAGTTGGAATTGGTATGGGCCTATGGCGCTGGCTCTTACGGCAGCACGAGCGGCCAAGGAATCGCCATCGATCCGCGCAACGACGAGATTCTGCTCACCGGTTTGCTCGGCACGCAAACGTTGGATATGGACTTCGGCAGCGACAGCTTCTTCCTGCAGCGCTCAGGCTATGGTCTCGATTTGTGGTTGGCCCGTTATAGTCCGCAGGCCCAACTCCAATGGGCTTTCCGCATCGGCAATGTCAACGACGATATCAGCACAGACATAGCAGTCAACGCAGCCGGCCGCATCGGCATCAGCGGGGCCTATTCCAGGACGGTAGACTTCAATCCGGCGCCGAACGATAGCTTCAAACTTACCGCTGTTTCAGACCGCGATGCCTTTGTGGCGCTGTACCGTTCGGATGGCCGTTTCATCGCAGCAGCGGATACCGGCACCATCTCCATCGACCAGGCTTACGGACTTGCCATCGACCGGAAGGGCTACGCCTATTATACCGGGCAACTCAGCGGCAGCATGTTCACCGCCAAAATCGACAGCAGCGGCAAGACCGTCTGGATGATGCGGCAGCAGGGCGGCGTGAATTATATACATGGCCGTCGGGTATTCCTCGACAGCGAAGAGAACCTGATCCTCACCTCGACCTTCACCAGCTCCTTCACTCCCGTCAACGGTGGCAGTTTCAATGCGATACCCAACGCAGGCATGAGCGACATCTTCGTGTTGCGCTACCGGCAGGCAGGCAGTTCAACTTCAACCGCAGAAATGCCGGGTTCGGTTCACCGGCTCGTCCTCGCTCCCAATCCGCTGAGCGGACCGGCCAGGCTGCTTTTCAACGACCTGCAGCGCCACACAGGCCAATGGCAGGTGTTCGGACTCGACGGACGGGTACATCTTTCCGGGAAGGCTTACAACGCCGGGCCTGAGTTGCACCTCGACCTTAGCACCCTTCCCCAGGGCGTTTATCTGCTCGAATGGCAAGAAGCAGGTATTTCGCCTGTAAGGATTCGTTTTCAGAAGATGCCCTGAGCGGAGATTTGCGGTTTCCGGAGGAAAGTTGCAAAGCTGCTATGCAACATGTCACAGTTTAATTTTGCATGGGTTACGTTAAATAGGATCTTTTGGGGTTGTCAAAAGGACAAAAAGGACGCCCAGGACGCATTCGCTCGGGATGATTAACTGAACGAAGCCAATGAAGGAAGCTTAAGTATGAGATATTTCATACCCATACAATCCTTTGACATCAACGACAGACAAACACAAATTCTTTTAAATAATTAAGGGCCGACATTTGCTGCAAATTAATTGCATTTCTAAAAACCTGACACAGCCTAATGTAAAATAATAGCCCCGTGAAACTACACAGATGCAAACTGGCTATTTTTGTAGTTGTATTTCAATTATGCTTAAAATTCATAAATTCAACTTAAGAACATTCGGTTTATTGCTTATTCTTTCAACAAAAGGATTTCAGCCGATTGCCGCTCAGCGAACAGAGCCACAGAAATTGGATAAGGTTATTTTCATTGTAACCGACAGCCTCGAAGCTTTCAATATGAAAGACTTTGGCGATCATCTGATCAGCCGGGGCTATGTACTGGAGAATATCAATGACAAGTTCAAAACCTTTTCTACCGGTGAGAAAACAACCGCAGGTGGTTACAAGCACAAGCTGAATGTAGCCTTCAAGGGCAATAAGATCATCATCCGCCCGACCTGCAACTTACTGATGTTGGGCAGCACGGTTGGAAACTACCAGCAAACCTGGGTTGATTGGGAATACCGAACTTCTAAGAGCAACTTGTTCTACAAACATTACATGGCTTTCATTTCAGCTATTCTATCTTACGAAGAACCTGTCTATTATGATGTTCAGTGATGTACCATTCACGGTTTGAAAAACGCAACTACGGTAACAGGTTCAAGGCGCTTACAATTTCACTTCAACCTGAAACTTAACCTAATCGAGCCCAATCTCAACTTCAAAATGGATATCGTCACAGGTATTTGCCCATTGATGTCTTTCACAAGTAAGCATTCCGACAATATCTGACCCTTGCATTGAATCAGGTTAAAGCGCAGCATGAAACATTTACTTTTACTCTTGTCATTACTGGTAACCGGAACCGCTGCTTTTGCCCAGAGCCGCTACGTATCCGCTACCACCAAGCAGATTGTCTATACCCGCGACCGGGGTGTATGCAAATGTTGCGGCAGCAGCCTAAATCTGGAGTACGACCATATCATGCCGCATTCCTGCGGCGGAAGCAACGACGTAACCAATATCCAGCTGTTGTGCCAGTCGTGCAACCGCAGCAAATCGAACAGCTGTACCTGCAAGATCCATAACCGTACTGTTGGTTATAATTGCTGCCAGAACAGCACCACGGTACGCAAGCCCAGCGCAGCCGTGCAATGCTCGGGCCTCACCAAATCCAGAACGCGCTGCCGGAACCGCACCACGCATTCCAGCGGACGCTGCCATTTTCACCAATAAACCTAACCCAACATGAAAAAGACCATCCTCTTCGCCACCGACCCGCAAACGAACGAAATCCTCGTTTCCGAATCTGCCCCCGGCAGCAAGGCCATCACGCCGCTGGCACGCATCCCCCGCGCCGACCACCCGCTCCTCTTCGACGCTGCCAACCTGTTGACCCAAATGACCACTTCTCCCCTGTTCGATGCCAATGTATTCAAGGCGATGAACAAGGTGTGTGAGTTGATGTATGAGAAGATGGGGAAGTAAGGATAACAGACAACCAATTACCGGGAATACCCATTCACGGGTAATCAATTCTTGCCTTGTGTCGTACCCTGCAAGAGACCGGCACAACCATACCCAAGAAGGCAACTGTACACTTTTTAGTTGCATTCGCTTCCTAAAGAGCCCATTTTCGCACCTTATCGTTGTCTTCCGGTTGAAATGACATATCTTTGCAACCCCTGATCACTGTATGAGCTCCGAAAAGGAAGTCGGCGCTTTCCTGCAAGACTTCAAAGAAAAAATGAAGTTGCGGGATGTCCTTTTCCGCGATGACAGAGGCAAAAATGCAAAAGCGCTATTGGATCTTGAACTAAGACCCATCGACCGAAAGACCGTCCTGGAATCGCTTGAAATAAGAGATTACACTGAAGGGCCAAACAAAGATCAGTTATATAGCGGATCCGACCTTTGGATTTTCGGGAAAACCTTGAAGAAAAAGGAAGTATACATCAAAATATCCATGGGTGCAGCTGGCAGCAGTGTAATCTGCATTTCATTTCACCTGGCTGAACACAAAATGAGTTACCCTTTCAAATAGAACCACATGAAAAGCCCCATCACCGGAAAAGACATGAGATTGATCAAGGAAAGAAGGTCAATGGAATTCAGAAAGGAAAGCCTGGAAATTGTATTCCACTATTTCAAATGTGAGGATAGCGGAGAACAATTCACAAGCACCGACTTGGATGAAATAAACACGAATCAGGTTTACAACCAATACCGGGATAAATTCAATATTCCGTTTCCGGACGAAATCACCCGAATTCGCGAAAAGTACGGTTTATCGGCAACCAGGATGTCTGAAATCCTGGGGTTCGGCATCAACAGTTACAGGCAATACGAAGCCGGCGAAATGCCCAGTGTTGCCAATGCCAAGCTCATTCAGATGGCCGCTGACCCGAAAAAATTCATCGACATGGTGGAACTCTGCAGCAGTTTGGATGAAAAAACAAAAGCTAAGCACATCCAGAAAGCCAATCAGTTGGTGGAAGAAAAGCAAAGAAACCTTTTCAAGTCCAGCTTTCAGGATTACCTATTCGGCAGCCATCTGGCAGACATCTACTCGGGATACCGCAACCCAGACCTGGACAAATTCACGGAAATGGTGATTTTTTTCGCCGACAGGTTATCACCCTACAAGACCAAAATGAACAAGCTCTTGTTTTACGCCGACTTCCTGATGTTCAGGAATAGTTGTTATTCGATCAGCGGCGTGCGCTACAGGGCCATCGACATGGGTCCTGTACCGAATAACTATCAGAGCATTTTCGAATACATGGACAACAATCAGGAGATAGACATACATACCACTGAATTTCCGGATGGCAATACCGGTGAACAATTCAAATCCAGAAAAGACCGGCGTTTCAATCCAGCCTTGTTTACAGAGACCGAACTAAAAACACTACACAAGGTAGCCGAAGCATTCAAAGACACCCGTACCCGGGAAATCATCGACCTGAGTCATCTGGAAACGGCCTGGAAACAGAATGAAGCAGGGAAAAACGTGATTAGTTATATGCATGCTTTTGAGATGGAGCAGATTTGAATGGATACGGCCATCAAAACTGTCGCCGAAAACCAGAAGTAAGCACATAAAACACAGGCTTTTAAGCCACAGTAACCGCTCCGAGCCGCACAGCGGCGACGTTGGGTTTTCAGGTTGCAATTTGTATATGGCTTTGTAGGACACTGTGGGACACGGAGGACGCTGGCACTTGAGGCGATATGCCTACTGCCCATCATCAACGCCGAATGTGCGTTCCAACTTAATCGCTCCGCAGGAGCGTTATTTACCAGATGCTTAAGCGCAGCTGCATTCAAGCCCCTTCCGGGCGACACCATTTTCGGGTACAAACAATGATGTAAAAAGGCGTAATAGACATTTTTCAGGATAGAATCGTCTGAATCGCTTACTGGTCATAGGTTTGAGGGAGATCAATACCCATGAATAAAAAACTGCCCTCGCTGTGGATCCCGAATCACCTCAAGAATCTTCAAGGCATCGCCTTCGCTGAAGACGCCAACGAGGCCGCTGATGTCGGTGAACGCCGCTTCGCAGCGCACCGCAGGTTCGATGTTGCCTTTGACGGAAAAGCAGTCGATCAGCTTGTCCATGAAGCGGATCGGCATGCTGGGGTCAGCTTCCTGGAATAGGGGAGTATCGCTGGAAAATACAGCACGCGCTACCAGCCGCACAGCGGCGTCATATCACTAAAACTGCGAAACGATGGAATATGAACCGCGTAGCGGTGGCATGTTCAATCAACGCTGATCGTAAGAACTTATACCAACCAGGGCTCCAAAAACCTCTCCACCACCTGCTCCTTTCTGTACTTTTCGAGTCCGGCTATGCCGCTGAAACGCCATCGAAACAATGCGACTATCTGTTCTTGTCATTCATTTTCGGCTTATTGGCAGGTAATTGTTGATCTTATATATTTGCAACGGTCTCTCATCATCGAGACTGTTATTTTCCAAATCACGTAACTTTAATATACACCTATATGAAACACTTATTATTCCTTTGCAGCTTGCTGCTGCTCGGCTCTTTGGGCCTGTCGGGTCAGGACGTAATCACCAAAAAAACAGGCGAAGACATTCAGGCAATAATCCTGGAGGTTGGATCCAATGAGGTGAAGTATCGCAAATTCGACAACCAGGAAGGCCCGATTTATGTCTTGTTAAAAAAAGACATTCTCATGATCCGTTATAAAAACGGAAGCAAGGATGTATTTCAGGAAGCCACGCAAACTGCACCTCTTGTTGCAAGGGATGAAGATTCGGCAGTTAGGGCGACTCCCGCGAAACCCGAAGAAGATTGGGAAACCAGGGGCGCACAAGATGCCCGTTACAATTATACCGGAGCCAGATCAGGCGCAGGCTGGGTGGCAGCCACCAATATTGTACTTTCCCCTTTGTTTGGATTGATACCGGCTGCAGCATGCTCATCGAGCGAACCTCTGCCGCAAAATCTGAACGTACCAGAGCCGGAGTTGATGAACAAAACAAAATACCGCAACGCTTACACACAAGAAGCGCATAAGATCAAGCGACGTGCTATCTGGTCCAGCTATGGAACCAGCTCGATCGTCTGGTTGTTGCTGGTTGTGGTGCTGTACTAAATATCGAGAACTTCCAGCCCTATCAACTACCGGGCGCTGCTTGCTTATAACTGTATTCATCGCAACCTCTTGTCTCATTTATCCGCATAATCTCCTTGGCATCGCCTTAGCCGAAGACACCAGAAAGTCTGCTGATAGCCGATGCAGGTATATGGCGCCGCGCGTCGAGGGTTAGATGACGCCTTGAATGTCCGATCCGAAGCTCCGCGTGTTCCAGCTGCCAAGGCACGAGTCCCTTACTTGGGGCTGACCCACGGCTAACCGCTTCCGCCAGGAACCGATCGTATGACTGTAACCTCTAGGTTTTAAACACTTTCCAAAACCTACCAAACCCCAACTGAAACATTTTCGGGGCTATATGAGCTGTGGATATGTTTTAAAAAAGAGCTTTTTTGCGATTTTTTTTGCGGTCGTTTTTGGGTTGTTTTGATCGCCCTGGGATGGTTTGGAAGACCCTGATTTATTCGCCCGGAATGCCTGCAGAATGGGAAGCTTGGGAAGAGATGAGTCAAAATTGAGCGAATTATGCGGCCATTTTGAGCCCATAATGAGCCACCTTTGAGTCAATCCGGACGATCCAGGGGGCAAATTGGCGGATGGTAAGGCATTAACGGCCGGGACAGGATGAATGGACTTGTTATCGACTACATGTACATTATGCCCGGATTTCTTAAATTCGCAAAAACGCTTTCTATGATGATACCTTTCAAAGTACTACCGCACAAAGGTTACAGAAATTCTCAATTCCAAATAGTTTCAGAAATTGACGACCTACTGATAGATTTTTATCATGAGGAAGAATTGATACAAACAGTAACCGTGGATTCAAAGAATGCAACTACAGTTAAGTTTCCCGATAGAATAGGCGTTGTACATGCGCGATGTTCATATGGTAATGGCGGCTATACACAAAACATTAAGATTGATAATGAATATAGGCTTGGTTCAAGTATTTTCAAAAAGGCCTTCCTAATTGACGGCGTCCGTTATTCCTTTATATTAATGCAAGACAGAATGTTAGTTTATGATGAAAAAAAGGATTTACTTCTCACGGAAAATCACTATAGCCCAACTGATATAATTAAAGTGAGCGAAAACTGCGTATTATTCAAAACCAAAATTGGAAATATAATGGATAGTATAACTAACTTATGTTTGTACAATTTGGATTCATTATCCGGTCAAGGGGAATTGATTGATTGTTACAGAGAAATATATATCGATCTAGAAAATAATATCTTATGGCTATTTGATATACACACAAAAAGTATAGTATGCTGTGAAATTACAAATGTTAACAATGTTTTTACGTTTCATAAATTAAGAACTATTCCCGAAGTAGATACCTATAAAATAAATCATAATGACAAGCTATTGATGATTCTTCATCACAACTCCAATGCCACATATTGCAATCTTGAAAACATTCAAGTATCAAAACTTTTTGACAGAAATGAAAACACTGCATTCGACCTCCATGGCAATGTTTTTGAATTAAGTAATTCAACTCTTACATCCTTCAACTTGATAACCGGTGTATATCATGAAGTAGAAATAGGAAGATCATTAAACTTAAATTCAAACTTATATTTCCACATAGGATCTAATTTTAAAACACCTGATATTTCCAAACACATTGATATAAACCTTTTTAAAGATATCTTCCCAACAGTAAGGCCTACTGAGAAAAACACTGTACATGTGGAATTGGAATCAAATGAGAAGATAACGTGTCGGTTCAGAACCCAACATGTTCTATATCCTATGAAGGATGCCATGTTACTTTACGAAACAATTGAAGAGGATATTTTAATTGGATTTGATTTTATCTCTATACCCGAAGACAAAAACATTTATCACTTCACTAAAATAAATGACAATCTGTTTTACAGGTTAAATATGGCCTATAAAAGATCATACAATATCAAATCCATGGATCATGATAATGCAAAAACTTACATTACATCCAATGAAAACATAAATATAGTCAATTATAATCGCGATGCTATTATTGTGATCGCAAATAATACACCAACAATTATCTGCGGATCCATAACAAAAGAATTCGGTTCGAATATATCAGTAGATTTATTGCGCATTGACAAGATAACGTATTTTCTAATTAAACAGAATGAATTTCACAACCTATACCTAAGTTCAGAACTTAACCAGCCAATATTAGAAAATATTGAAATTCTGAACATCAGTTGGTACAAAGATCACAAGATAATATGGCACAAAGGAGAATCTAAGCACATTTCAGGAAATAGATATATAAGCGCATTTGATCTTACTAATTGTAGGCGGTTGTTTTTCAATGAAACCTTTGTCGGACATTCACTGTTCAAAGATGCTGATGCATTTGTGTTCCATAAGAATTATGCCAAATCATCAAATAACGTTATTTTCAGCCCAAGCACACTTGAAGTTAAGGGTGCCATAATTGGTACATTAATAAATGAGTCAGCATTTCTCAATAAAATGCTATCAAGAAGGGGAGATGAATTGTATTTATCGCTATACGACGAAGAAGGAATGAGTTACAAACCAATTCGAATCAATATAGAAGATAAAGCTTATTCTGAATCTTACCTTTCCGGCGATGGAAACTATTTGGTTCTAAGAGAAGGGCTAGGGAAATACGAGTATATCGATACTTCAACCTTTGAAAGGATGCATTATTTTACTGGCACTTTCCTTGGTTTTGAAAAAAATGGTGGATTAATTATCGAATCTGACAACAGGAGAGATGTAAAAATTATGGACCCGAAAACTTTTGAGGATATTACTCCAGCAAATTACCATTATTATAGATTTATGAGTCCAGATGGAAAACTTTACGCTCAAGTATCCTTGAAATATAGACTCATTAATTTAGTTACTAATAAAGATGTCAACAATGCTGAAGAAAGCGAGTTGCGAAAATTTCTTGACTATCCAAACTTCGTTTCTAAAGAAACAGAAAAACAAGCATGGAAAATAAGAATCGATATGAACAGGAAATACTATTTTGAGTTAAACAAGGAGAAATTAAAGTCATTGAACATAAACAATTATGAGAACATAGAATCCTCATTAATATTAAAACAGAAAAAGTTTTTGGAAATTGGAATCACCAATTCAAATATTTCAAAGGAAATTAGCTTGCCCGATGACATAACCTTCTATAATTACTCAGCTTTTAGTTTTGATAATAAGTATTTTGGTTATGTAGGAAAACCTTCATTACGAGGAATAATTGAATTGTTTAAAATAACCTATGATGAAAAATCAAATACTATAACTGTAGATCCAAATAATTATCGTAGTGACCTACCAAGCCATGCTTCGTGGGTATGTGGTTTTTCAAAGAATGGATATTTCGCTACTTATGACAGTGTACCCAATACTTTTTTGGTTAAAGTAGATGATGAACTTTTCAGAATAAAGTCGCAGCTTATTAACACTTTGAATAGATTAGATTATACTAGCAATACTAGAAGATCGCAAGTTTGGAGAATAATAAAAGGAAAGAGTTTCCTTTGTTTCAGTCCAACAGGCAGGTATATGGCTCTATCAGAACAGGGTTATAAACCCAAAACAATGGGTGGATCGGGACACCAAGAATCTAGTGTTGTCCATATTGCACTCACCGACAATGGAATTATTGTAAATACTCTGTGGAGTCATGGTGATAAAATTAAAAGTAATGCAGAAAGAAAGTTGATTTTTGTCGCATTCTCGGAAGATGAAAAGAAAATATTGACGCACAGCGCAGACGGAGTAATCATCTTGCGTAATATAAATCTGGAGGCTACGCGCCGACCCGATGCTGTTCCTGAAACAGGAGGGAGCGAAGTCGAAGCCTTGGAGAGCATATTCGATTAAAGCAACATGCATAATATAATTCAATTTCCCCCTCGTGCCAATTAAACCCTCCCCGCATGAATCTCCCCAAACCCCTTTATATTGCTGCTTGAACAAAGTAGAGAAGCGATCGTTGCATGAATCTGACCATAGGACAACGAATATCAACTAAAAGGGAATACTTAATAACCACTAATTTTGCCATCAATCGATAGTTCCAAGTACTAGCGGAAGTGTTACATCAACTTGAAATATGTCTGACTCCTATGTTCTATTTTTGAACCAATGCCTTTCTACAATGCTTTATTGTTCGATTCAAGGCCGGAACTACTTGCCGGCAATCTGCAAATCATTGCTTGCGCAGGTTCAGGTAAAACCGAATTTGTTTCAGAACGCATTGCGTTTATGGTTCAGAAAGGAATCGCAAAACCTGATCAGATTGTCGCATTTACATTTACAGAAAAAGCCGCCGAGGAGCTGAAGTTCCGCGTTAGGTCAAAAATACAAGAGCTAATAGGCAAACAGCCAGACATTGGAGACATGTACATTGGCACCATCCATGCCTTTGCCTTCAAAATCCTTCAAGATTTCATCCCCAAGTATCGAGCATATGATATGCTGGACGAAGTAGGCAGGTTGGCCTTCCTCTCATCCATCAAACGAGATATTGACTTTGATCATCTCTTCAACTCCCTGAATAAGCGCTACGGATGGAATTACCATAGGCACGGCAACAAGCAAAATTGGGCATACCGTACCTTCATAAAAGACATTGACCTATACCGCGAGGAAAGACTCACCGATGCTGCAGTTTTATCTGAGAGTTTCCGGATTGCCCATAAAGTCTATCTGGAAAAGCTGGAGGAGAAGCGGTTCCTTGACTTTTCAAGCATTCTGCGCATCGCCGTTGATACGCTTGAAAGCCAGCCTGCTGTACGAAACAAACTTCAAGCCCAGTACTCCTTCTTTACGGTAGACGAGTATCAGGATGTAAACCCTATCCAGGAAGAACTTATCCAACTCATCTCAAACAAGGAAAATGTCTGTGTGGTGGGTGACGACGACCAGTCCATTTATCAGTGGCGTGGCGCGGATGTAAACAATATTATCACGTTCCGTAAACGATATCCAAACGCAGCCACATACCATCTCGATACGAACCGCCGGAGCGCAGATGGCATAGTCAAAACAGCCGATGAGCTCATTCGGCTTAACAACCCCGGCAGGCTGGCAAAAGCAATCAAAGACAAAGGTTTAGCATCTGATCAAGGTGATCTGTACAAAATACTGTTCCGGACTCAAGAAGAGGAAGTCGACTGGATTGTCAAAAAAGTTCAGGCTTTGGCTGGCACCGAATTCCAGGAAGGAACTACAGCCAGGAAACTGAAATATTCTGACTTTTCGTTGCTTTTTCGTTCCATACGCCATGAGGCCCAGCCCTATATCGACGTGCTTCGCGCAGCGAATATACCGGTAGTATACGCGGGAACAGGAGGCCTATTTGAAACCCCGGAGGTTTCATCTGTTGTAAAGATGTTTGAATTCATATCTGAATGTGACCGGGATACCGTTTACGACGACAATTTCTTACAGGATGTTCACAGCGAGCTGCCAAGTGATTTCACGCTGAATTTCAACCAATTAAAGTCGGGCATTGTCGCACTAAAAGAGGCAACAAAAGCACAAAAACGCATCTCATTGCAAGGTTTGTATGCCAATGTTCTTTCACTTTTGGGGCTTTCGGATGCCAATTTCCATGAAAAGGAAGACGATGTGCTGTTGTTTAACCTTGGCAGATTGAGTCAAGCCATATCGGACTATGAAAGCTCACGGGAGTATCTCACTTTCAACAGTATAAAGGACTTTATCTGGTTTATCAGATTACACGCAGAAAACGCATATGACAGTGGGAATACCGATTCCATGGCTGGATTGATAGACGCTGTGCAGATTATGACCATGCACGGCACAAAAGGGCTCGGTTTTCCTGTGGTTTTCATGCCGAGCCACTTCCGCCGTAACAGAGAGCCTGAATTCGGACCTACTCTACTCGATACAACCCAATTCGACAGCGAGCGGTTTCTCAATCATGCTCAGGACGAAAGAAGAATTTATTACGTTGGCATTACGCGCTCCAAAAAGTTCTTGTTCGTGACCAGTGCGGAATACAAAATAGGGGGTAGAAACCGCGCTTCCAGGAGCCATTTTTTCAATGAAATCCCGGAGAAACACTTCATTACCAACCAGATTCCCGATCCTAGCCCTCGCAAGCCATGCAATGTCGATGGTGTTTCAGAAGAAGTGCGCTTCCCCACCAGCTATAGCGAATTGGCTTATTACCTCAACTGTGGGTACGACTACAAACTGCGTTTCATTTATGGTTTTAACCCTGGCCTGGTTCCTGCCCTCGGTTTTGGGAAACAGGTGCACAATATCATCAACTTGCTGCACAAGCATTTCGAGGATACTGGTCGGATACCAACGAAAAATGTCGTAAAAAGCCTACTGGAAGAACACTTCTATTTGCGCTATGCTTCTGACTCGGTTTTTCAAAGATTGAAAGTAGGTGCCGAAAAAAGCCTTGCCAAGTACGTGAAAATGTGGGAAAAAGATTTCCGCCTCTCGTTAAAAACAGAGCGACCTTTTGAACTGGAATTCGACAACGCCCTGATAGCTGGTAGCATAGACATGATCAAGCGCCAGGATGGTAACGAAACGGTGCTGGAAGTTATCGACTTTAAAACAGGAAAGGTCGACAATGAACTGATGCACAAATACGAATTACAGGTGCAGTTGTACACCATAGCTGCACAAGAGGCACTGGGAATCAACACGCAGCAAGCGCTGATTCATTTCATTGATACTGACAAGAATGAAAGACTATCCGTTCAAACTTCACCCGAGGCCTTAGAAACTGCCAAAGAAGAGCTTAGCTTCGCCATTAGAGGAATAACCAAAGCGGATTTTAAAAGGGATGCGCGCCAGGACAAGATTTGCAAATCTTGCGACTGGTGCAATTTGTGCCCTAAACGCGCGCGATACAGGGGATGAAAGCAGATCAACATACTGGTCACAGAGCACGCCTCCGGGAGCGCTTCGAAAAGAACGGACTTGGAGGTTTCCACGATTATGAGGTATTAGAGCTGCTCCTCACATACATTTTCAGACAAGGCGACGTGAAGCCTTTGGCCAAGGAGTTGATTCGAACATTCGGTTCTTTCCCGCTTGTACTCGACGCCTCAATAGAAGAATTACAAGAAGTGAAAGGCATGGGCAAAACTTCAGCACTCAGCCTCCATGCGTTCAGACAAGTAATAGCCTTTTACCACCAGGCAAATGCCAAAACAGCCAAAGAACCAATCACGAAAATGAGCGCATTGGTTGAACTCCTGCGCGCGAGCATCGGATACAAGCCCAACGAAGTATTGTTTGCCATTTTTCTGAATGCCAGAAACGAAGTACTGGCTACCAAAGAATTGGGAGAAGGTACAGTAACTGAGGCAGCTGCGTTCCCAAGAAGAATTGTGGAAGAAGCTATGAAACAGAAAGCTACCAGCATCATCCTGGCCCATAACCACCCCGGTGGTATTGCAGAACCCAGCGTGCCTGATGAGCTTATTACCGCAGAAATACAAAAGGCCCTGGCCTTGGTAGATATATCTTTGCAAGAACACATTATTTTAGCCAACGACACATACTACTCATTTAAGAGAAACGGAAGATTATGAGCGATCAGCAAGAAGAAAAAGAACTCCCATTAGGCCTTTACTGGAAAGGCAAACGAACCACGGTTGACCGCATTGTACTGCCCTTCCAAAGTCTGGAAGTGGTAGAAACCATCAACGAAAGCCGGGCTACCCGAGAAAAGGAAAAGGGATCAATGTTCCGACAAGACCCGAATGCCATGGACGTGGAATGGCGAAATAAATTAATATGGGGCGACAACAAATACGTAATGAGTGCCCTGCTGGAAAAATATGCAGGTAAAATTGATTTGATATACATTGACCCACCTTTTGCTACAGGCGCAAATTTCAGCACTACAGTCAGTATTGGCGATAGCGATGTTGAACATACCAAAGAAGCCAGTGCAATTGAAGAATTAGCATATAGAGATACTTGGGGCAAGGGGTTAGATAGTTTCTTACAAATGATGTATGATAGGCTCTTGCTTATGCGAGAATTGTTGAGCGATAAGGGAAGTATATATGTTCATTGTGATTGGCACGTTAGTCATTATATAAAACTATTATTAGATAGCATTTTCGGCTATGAGAACTTTAGGAATGAAATCATTTGGAAAAGGAAAGGTGGAAGCGCTAATCCACAAAATCGACTTGGAGTAGTTACAGATTCCATCTTTTGGTTTTCTAAGTCTGAAAACTTAGTTCTTAATCCTGAATTCACATTGGACTCTGATGAGACTCAAAAGTATATTCAGGAGAGATTCAATAACACAGACGAAAATGGAAGAAAATTTATGAAATCACCGATTGTAAGCCCTAACCCTCGTCCAAACTTAACATATGAATATAAAGGTTATAAGCCACCCAAAAATGGATGGAGTATTTCCATAGAAATAATGAAACAATGGGATAAGGAGGGAAAATTATATTTCCCTCCAAAAGAAAGGGGCGACAGAATTTACAGGAAAATATTCCTTGATGAATATCAAGGACAACCTGTTCAAAATTTGTGGACTGATGTGTTCGTAATTAATCCTGTGGCGAATGAACGCTTAGATTATCCGACACAAAAGCCTGAGTCATTATTGCAACGTATCATCAAAGCAAGTAGCAACGAGGGCGATTTAGTTGCCGACTTTTTTGGTGGCAGTGGTACAACAGCAGCCGTTGCCGAAAAGTTAGGGCGAAAGTGGATCACAAGTGATCTTGGCCGGTATGCTATACATACTTCTCGAAAGCGCTTTTTAGAAATTGAAGGTTGCAAACCATTTGAGATTCTAAACATTGGTAAATACGAAAGGCAGTATTGGCAAACCTTCAACTTCGGAAAGAACACACCTGAGCAAACCTTAGCTGAATACGTAGGTTTCGTGTTGAAATTATTCAAAGCAGAGGCCTTGCCGGGCAGTGCTTACATACACGGTAAAAAAGGCAACAAACTCGTGCATATCGGCGGTGTAGATGCCCCGGTAACCTTTGGGGATATACAGCATGCTTTAGAAGAGACCCGCCGGATGAAGCAGAAGGAATTGGTGGTACTGGGTTGGGAATGGGAAATGGGTTTGCACGATGTAGTGGAAGATGAAGCCGCCAAGGCCGGAATCAAGCTACACTTACTAAATATACCCAGGGAAGCAATGGACAAGCGTGCCGTAGACGCCGGAGATATTCAGTTTTTTGAGCTGGCCTATTTGGAAACCGAAATCAAGAAATCCGCCCATGGGTATCAGGTGCAATTAGCGGACTTTGTCATTCCAAACCTGGACCTTATACCGGAAGACGTTAAAAAGCTGATTAAGAAATGGAGCGATTACATTGATTACTGGAGTGTCGACTGGGATTACAAAGAAGACACCTTTCACAACCAGTGGCAAAGTTACCGCACGAAAAAAGACCGCAGCCTGGATCTGCTCACCGATCCGCACCAATACCCCCAAAAAGGCGATTACAAAGTGATGGTTAAAGTGATAGATATTTTTGGGAATGACACTACCCAGATTATTGATTTAAAGGCACGATAAGACATGAAAAGTACGTTTTATGGCATTTTGGCTTCGATAGATTGGAACTCCAATCGATGGAAAGAGCTGCCGACCGAGGAGGATCTTGATCATTCCAACTTTAAATATGTTGTAGAAAATGGTATAACCTTTACAGCTATCAACTTTGGCCATGAAATATTTCCGGCTGATGCAGAAGGAAACTACTGGGGTTTGATTCCGCAAATGGCAAAAACAATGCCAGATGTAAACAAGAGTCGTTATGTAGAAGTGGTTTTTTTGAAATCAAACAATTGGAGAGATAAGCAGAATTACATTGTTGGTATTTACGCATTCCCAACCTTTGAGAAATCATTTCAACCTTTTCCCTTCAAAAAGCTCAGCACTGAATTTTTTGCGAATATAAAAGCCCAGCCTAAGAACATACATCTGTTGGCTAGTCCATTGAAATTGCTTAGTAAAAAAGATCTGGTGGGTTTCCTGCCTCCTGGCAAACAATTGGGTAAACAAGGCTTTAATTACCTTACTGAAGAGAATGTTCGTAATATCCTAGATGCCATCACTCAGCAAAATCCTTCGGACAAAAAGTTTGAAAGCATAAAGAAACAACTAGTAAAGCATCTGGATAAAACGAGCAAGTGATGGCAAGAAACAAGAGTAATCAGCAACAGCAAACCGTCATTCCTCTGGAGCAGGCTATACCTGAAATAGAGGGCCGCAAGGCATGGGAGATTCCAACCTCACACTTGGAAAAAGATGGCAAGGGTGGTTATACACTGATTGAAAGCCGTAGGCCGAGTAAAACCCTGTTGGCTAACAACATTCGCAAGGAGGTGGATGCCTGGAGGGCTTCGGGTTATCAATATCCTGCCGGTGCCTCACAAACTTCGTTATCGCTGCTGAATCATTGGTTTGGACAAACCCACATTGTCAAGGGTGAAGTTTTTCATTTTCGATTTGCACAGCGTGAGGCCATAGAAACCACGATTTACTTGTATGAAATTAAGGGCATTAGAGACAATGCCTTGCTCGTTGAAGCCTACATGGATGCGCAGGCCTACACCAGCGACTTATTGACAAGCAAAAGCGAAGTACTGGAAACGGCAAAATCAAAACGCATACTTACCCGCATCGTCCCTGAAACAGGTTTGCCATCGCAGCAAGATTTACCCCCGGAAGGCCTTACGCGCTACTGCGCAAAAGCCGCAACCGGATCCGGAAAGACTTTCGTAATGGCTTTTCTTGCAGTATGGTCATATTTCCACAAGAAATTCGAGTCTGACTCCGACCTGAGTAAGACGACGCTGGTGATTGCACCCAATGTAATTGTGTATGAACGGTTGAAGTCGGATTTCGAGAATGGCGTTGTTTTTTATCACTTCCCTTTCATACCGGATGAATGGAAATACGATTGGAACATGTCATTCATCATGCGGGAAGACCAGGTAAAAACAAGTACGGATGGAACATTTTACCTTACGAACATTCACCAGATCTACGAATCCCGTGCTGAAACTGAGGAAGACCTGGGGCCTGTAGGTAATTTGCTAGGAGCCAAACCCAAGAAAGACTCACAGGCATCATGGCTTGAAAGCTTGTATGACCGTATTCTGAAGCACGAGGAGTTGCTCATCATCAACGACGAAGCGCACCACGTACACGATGATGAATTGGCATGGTACAAGAGCATCATGTCATTTCACAACAACTTGATCGAACAAGGTAAAAAGGGGCTTTCGCTGCTTTTCGATTTAACCGCTACGCCCAAAAACCAAAACGGCGCCTTCTTCCCTTGGATCATAACGGACTATCCGCTAGCTCAGGCGATAGAAGATAAAATTGTTAAAACGCCACTCATCGTACATCAAAGTAACAAGACAAGTCCGGATAACAGACAGATCACGAATGCTTACAACGCTTACAATGAGTGGATCCAGATTGCACTGAAAAGGTATAAGGAACATTACGATTGTTACTATAAAAACCTGGACCAAAAGCCTGTCCTCTTCATTATGGCTGAGGACACAAAGCAGGCCAATCAAATAGCGGAAGGGATTCAAGGCTTGGCTGGTTTCAACAAACCGGACCAGGTATTGGTGATTCACACCAAAAATAACGGAGAACTTTCTTCGAGTGCGAAGGAGCTTGACGCATTGCGGGAACAAGCACGACTGATTGATGACCCCAATAGTCCTGTAAAAGTGGTTGTTTCTGTATTGATGCTGCGTGAGGGATGGGATGTGAAGAATGTTAGCATTATACTTGGTTTGAGGCCTTTCACATCAAAGGCGAATATCCTGCCCGAACAATCAATAGGTCGTGGTTTGCGGCTCATGCAGAATCTCGGTCCCGATTACACCCAAGTTCTCGAAATCATTGGCACAGACAAATTTGAAGAATTCGTCAAACAGCTGGAGCAGGAAGGCGTTGGTGTTGGCGTAACGGTGCGTGAGCCGAGCATAGGAGTATTTGTGACACCCATCAAGACGCGAGATCAATACAATTTTGACATTCCGGTACTGACCACTTCATTTACCAGAAACATGGAAGGTATTGGCAATTTTGACCCTTCTACACTGCCAGCAGTTGGCAACATTGATGAGAAAGGCAATTACAAGGCGCTGGAAGTCACGCTTACTACCGCAATTACCGAAAAGAAAGTCGGCACCAAACAAGTAATCATTGAAGACGATGAGTTCGTGTCGATTCAGGAACTATTGTCAAGCTTAACAAACAAAGTCATCAAAGAAGGGAAGTTCAGTGCAAAGTTCAATGACCTGTTTCGCATCATCAAGCGCTATGTGAAGTACAATGCCTTTGGCAAAGAAGTAGATCTCGAAACGTTGGCTGTTCGGCGTACCTTGGCTAATCCGGCCGTTAGCAACCAGATTATGGTACTGGTAAATTCTGCCCTCCGTGATCTTATCAAAGTGCGAACGGATGTTAAAGTTACCAACTACCCAATTAGCCTCATGGAATTAGACGGTTTCTATTGGAAACGTGATCATGTACAGCTGAAAAAAACCATTTTCAACTATACCCCTGTCTACAACGAACTGGAAAAGGGGTTTGCCCGCTTTCTGGAACAGGCAACAGACATCACAAAATTCGCAGCGCTTGCTGAAACCTACACCAAGTTCAATATCCCATACCTGAATAACAAAGGCTCCCAAGGCTTGTACTACCCGGATTTTGTTGCGGAGCAGGTCTTAGAGAATGGGCAGACAATCAACTGGATAATCGAAACGAAGGGATACGAGGACGAAAACGTGCAGCACAAGGATGCTGAAACAGAACGCTGGTGTAAAGTAGCAAGCGAGAACACACAAGTTCAATGGAAATATCTCAAAGTTCCCGACCGATTCTTCAGAGAATTGAGGTCCGAGCCTCAAACATTTGCCGAGCTGAAGTTGAAGCTGGATGTATTCAACGCGAATAGTTAGATGAAGGCAAAGCTTGCATTATATTGTGAATCTGAACCAGTTCTAGATCTTAACATTTTAAGAATTAATCTAATATACTCATAGAAGATCCAACATGGAAAAGTTACAACTCTTAAAAAAGAATCGCATTCTTAAAGGTGTTGCGATTGAAAATTTCAAAGCCTTTAAGGAATACACCTACATGCCCATTGAGGATATTTCCATTTGCATTGGGCCCAATGGCAGTGGAAAAAGCAGTTATTGGCAGGTGTTGCAGTTTTTGCAACAAGCATTACCAAAACTTGATTCGAAACATTTCATTTCTTTAGAGAGCCATTATTCGGAGTTTGGTACAGATCCAAATATATTTTTACACGACCCAAAGAAACCATTAAACATTACCCTATTCTGTAATATACAAATAAAAAACGGTTTTTTTATTCCTAATGAAGTAGGTTTTAAAATGGGTTTTACTCCTGTTAATAAGGGGTTTCAGCTCGAAACGTTTGACTTAGTTGACATTAACGGTTCAATGTTGCTGTCATTTAGATTCCAACAACCCAAAGAAGGCACTGCATCAGAAATCCATTTTGGACACTACTGGATTCTAGACAGTTCTGACTTGAATAAACTTGGGCAGTTGCTCTTAGATATTTCATACACCATAGCTAAATCAGAATTACCCGATGAAGTGGTTAAATCTTTTGAATTTACATCAACACAAGATGTTGATTTCTTTGCATGGGATAACCATAATTGCTTACTAAGATATGCATTTATAAGTACACCTGGACTTTTTACGCCATTCAGTTTTCTGTTGGAAGATGGATCAATAAATATTGACGACACAACGCTAAAAGGATTGTATGTTCAATATGACCTTGATTTTGATGACGAAAACCAATTTAAAAATGCCATTCTTCAAGCTTCCAAGAATAAAAATGACCTTAATGCTGCTCTAAACAAATCGTTCAAACTAATCAGAAAATCATTTAATCAATTGTTATTAGAAATAAAAAATATTTTTATACTTGATAGAAGATTCATTGGATTTTCTCAGCGAAGACTGAGTATTCAAGGAACAGGGGACAATAGAGGAGTATTTGTAAAGAAATTTCACGACACGTATAAACTATTAAATGAAAATATTATTACTTTTGGAGAAGGGCATGATGTGCTTGAAATTTTCAACCACTCATTTCGACAACTTGGCTTTAAACTAACTCCCGAAATTACATGTGATGTAGAGAGAGATGAATGCAGAATAAAAATAGGAGAAGACAATTTGCGTAATTCTGGAATGGGCTATTGGTCTCTTACTTTTATTCTATATTCGTTACTTTTATGTAAAAGAGAACACAAAAATATATTTGTAATTGAGGAGCCAGAATTAAACCTTCATCCAGATTTGCAAGCCGAACTCATGGATGTTTTGATAGAATTGTCACAGGAATGGGGCATAACAATTATTATGGAAACTCATTCAGAGTATATGCTTCGTAGGTTGCAATTGCGCGTACATGAGGGGGGAACAGGCAGGGTTACACAAAGCATGATCGATGAAGTGAACAAAATGCTTATATACAACAATTTTCGGTCTGTTAAAATACAAGCTGACAAGGTTGTAATTAACTCTTTCGAAAAGTCCAAGAACAGTGATAGCCAGGAAAAACCCGAATACTACTGCAATATTATCCGCTTGGATGATCTGGGCTATATGGACAAGCCCCTGCCAACTAGCTTCAGTTCAGTAGCGGCTAATGATGCCATGATTCTTAATTGGTGGTTGAATAACCGTATAGAATAAGGGCGATATGAAAAGAGTAAACAGAATTACTATTCTGACATCCTCAGACTATTTCAACAGACTGAGTATACCTGGCCATTCGCCTGAAATGGCACGCTTATTTGAAAGGTATTCAGATTTTATTATTTTAGGGGAGGAATCTTCAAGACCAAGGTTGCAGTTGGGAACGGATTCAAGTAACAGGATAAAAACAAGATATAATAATAAAATACACTATTGCAATAATCTGACAGAGTTGCTAAAAAACGGCTTCATCAAAAGCGGCAATGAGATTATAATGCCCGAAGCATTTATCGGCTTAGATACGCATAGTTATGAACAGGTATTGGCAAGTAGAAGAGATTGGATAAATTTATCCCATCCTGAGAAAAACAAATTCGAAGTTAAACACGTTACTACAAATATATACATATATCAATGGTTACAAAAGGTAATTAATTCAAAAGATAAAATAAAGAGCATTACTATCGAAGATCCTTATTTCTTTTCCGTTTTTAGTGATAAAATCAAAAAGCAAAATCTATTGAATATTCTCAAAAAACTTAGCGATGATAAGGAATTGAAAAAAGTTACTATTAGACTCATTAAATATGAGGAAAATAAAATTGCTGATTCCGTTATAGATGCATACAAGGAAGAAGTTTTGGAGGAATTAGGTTTCGAACCAGATTATTATTTTGATGACGCATTCCACGATAGAATGATCATTATAGATGGATTGATATTTCTGGTAGGGCATTCATTTAGCATGCCCAAAGACTATACAACCTACGTTATAGGAATGGATAAGTTTACGTATTTGGTGAATAGTGCGGAGTGAATAAGCGAAGAACTACGGCTTTGATGACTGAGGAGGAATGAATGTCGTAAGGCATTTTACTTTAAAACGCAGAACAACCTTACCCACCCGGCTTCCCCTTTTTCATGAATCCAAATTTAAAGCAAACCCTGGCCAAAGCCCTTTTCAAGCTGGATCCCCCGTATCCAGCTGATGACTTAATCCGGAACTACGCGGATTTTCGGCGTGTAAGGGATTTATTGCCTGTGCACCAGTTCAATCCGCTTGTCTTCGAACAACTGCTGCAACTCACCCTGGACAATTGGCATAGTAAGAAAAGGATAAGCAGGTTATCCCTTGTTACCACGCTGTACAATTATCTCTATGCAGCCAAGTTGGTTCAGGACGGCAAGCCCCGGATTAGCAGCACGCGGATTGCCCCTGACAGGAGCTGGCTTCCGCCTGCCATTGCGGATGGTATATTTCGTTTGTTCCGGAAATCACTGGAAGAGACAGAAGTACTGACGGCTTCCCAGATTCCTTTAATACAAAGGATGTGCAACAGCATGGCGAGGGGTGTGGCTTTCAGAGATGAAGATATTTATTGGCTTTTGGATCATGCCTATGTGCATCCTTCGGTATTTAACCGCCTTTTGCGTTACCCGGTGCGCTCAGCGATTATCAGCAATTGGGTAACAGCGCAATTTCTAGAGGCTTCGATGCGCTTGCACAGAATACACAGCATCGGCTGGATGCTCGATGCAAATCCGGATTTCGAGGTGGACACCCGGCTCATCGAAGCGGACTTTGAATTCATGAACCAACTCGATTCCGAAAACTTGAAGCGGTATAACGAGGAGATGAAAACAAACGATGCCCTGAACCGGGAGTTCAATGATATCTTTCAAACACCGGATCCTTTCGACCTTTTCGCTGATGAAAACGGGATACAATTTGACAGGCACCTGGAGCGGCCTGAACTAATCAAACGACATTACCGGATACCATCCCTTCCGAAGGAGGATTACTTCTCGCCTTCAGAGCCCGATTTTGATGCGCTGCGCAAAGAGTTTCTGCCAAGGCTTGCATACCATCAACGCAGCGCGATGATTTGGGGCATCACCTTATCGCGCTTGGACCAAGATCAAAAGAACCGATTGTACAAAAAGTACTTCGACGAGGACACTGCCAAGACCCTGCTCCACATTTGCAAGACCAACCATAACAAGGAAATGTTGCAGTGGATGTGGGAGCAGGTGTGAGCAAATTGCGTTATATCAACTTTCAGTAAATACGGCCAGCTCGAATCTTTTCCTGCTCAGTTAGGTATTAGGCTTCTTTCCTGCGCTACGTTGCTTACCGCATCAATAACAGCACTATTCCCTTCTTTTAAGGATAATAATAGACCGATTTCCTTATCCAGGCTACTGGTGTCTTAGCCCCCCGCGCGAAACTTTTTATTCTGCCTTACATAAAACAGCAGCAGGGCAAAGCATCTGTATCGGTTCAGTAACTACTGTATGGGTAGGTACGAGTCCTGTTTGTATTGTTCGATGAACGCGAAGGTGTATACATTTGACTGTTTGAACGGGAGTTGCTGTATATTGAGCTGCTTTCCCGCACGGTACCAGTCCTTCCTGTGTAAGGATTGGTGTTGGGATAAGTGGAATAGTTGTCACGTATCGTGTTGTTTGGATTCGTGCGCATGTGGCTGTTCACGTAGGTTCCATTGGACCTAACATAGCCTTCAACCCGGTGGTTATCAGGGTTCACTTGGGCATTCACGGCAGCTGAGATGCTACAAAATGCAAACAACAGAGTCAATTTCATATTTTTCATAGTGGTACGAATATACCTTCCCTACAATCAAAATGCAATTTTTAATTTACTCTTTTGGATTGCCAATTCCAATTGACTCAGCAATCTCCGATTGCATCATTCAATCCAAGTGCGCCATTTGTAAACTGAGTCAACGCACACACTCCCCCATACACCCACCTGCCGCCAGTATCCGCAGGTCGGTGCAGGTGCAGAACAGCGGGCTTTCTGACGATTGGGCATATTCATGGTTCCGCATTAGTGCTTTACTAACTCAAAACCAGATCGATTTATGGAGGCGACTTTGGGATGTTTCCCAGAAGCTCTACAGCCTGTTTGCCTTCATAATCATCTTCTGAGTCCAGTCCAATTCATCATTAAGGTACCTTGCGACAACCGACCAATCATGGTCATTGTTGATTTTACCAAGATTAGCAACCTCCTTTTCAAGCGACATTTTGTACTTGAGAAAACTATCCTTAGCATCCGTTGTCTTTTCCAGCCTTAGAAATACCAGCGCCTCTATTTTGTGTATATTCAATGATGGATTTGCACTCAGTTGCTTGGCTTTGGTCAAGTAATCAAGGGCTTCTTTGTTCTTTTCCGGACTGTCATGCAAATACAGATTTGACATGCTGGCTAAAACATAATCATCCTCTGTCCCAACATTGGCTTTAATATTTCTCTGCACTAACTCTCGAGAAGCAGTAAAATGTTGACGACTCATTTCCAAACCTGCATTAAATGTGTTAATGAAAGATATTTTTCTATCATACGTACTATCGTTTATTGTAGTTGGCTTGCCCATTGCATTGATTCTTGAATCGATGGAGGGGTGGGTCCCCTGGCCACTCAGAGCATAGTAATCCCCGGCCAGAACACAATATGTTTTTATCCTGCTAAGCGCAGTAGATAAGGCCTTGGGATTCGCTTGCGTGAAGTTCAGTAAATCTACTGCAACTCTATCCGCTTCCATTTCTTGCTCTTGCGAATACTTGATGCCGAAGCGCTCATTGATTGATTCTGCAATACTAAAGGAGAGTATTGCTGTGCCCATTGTGAGTATGCCAGGGGTATATACCTGGCTTTTCGATGCAGCATAAATGTCAACCGCTGCAGCGGCACCTGTTGCTACAGCTGACCAAAACT
>Ga0315901_10002534_pt1 | contig 25040 bp, 21 predicted proteins | sample LakEriMetagenome_10_FD_203761 | JGI IMG/M metagenome (GOLD analysis project Ga0315901, IMG submission 203761) | Freshwater fungal communities from buoy surface, Lake Erie, Ohio, United States - Buoy 2 MA116 | ecosystem: Environmental > Aquatic > Freshwater > Lake | place: USA: Lake Erie, Ohio... | reverse complement strand
CGCATGTCGAAGCTGATTCGCCGCATTTCGAACGCATTTGACCTGGTGATCCTGGACAGCGGCAGGCTCCATCTGGATCAAAGGGAATTGATCGGGGTATCCCATGAACCGGTGGTCGATGCAGCCGTCGTCGTCGTCGACACGGAGTTGAGTATCAAGGAAAAAATTGATTCGGCGATTTCGATCCTGCAATCCCTCGGATTGAGCTCCATCGGTTTGGTGGAAAATTTTCGAGCCTGACGTATTGGATGAACTCATGTACGAAGAGCATTGGAATCTCGCAGCGGAGCCATTCGATCAACGGATCGAACCGCAATTTTATTATCCCTCGGAATGCCACCAAGCGGCTTTGCTAAAGCTTTCCTACGGGATCGAGATGCGAGGCTCGGCAGTCGTGCTGTGCGGCGAGTCGGGGACGGGAAAATCGTTGCTGGTAGAGAACTGCATCTCCCAGTTACCTCCCTCCATCGCGCCTGTGGTTCGCGTCCCGTACCCAGCCATGCCACCCGACCAGTTGGTTCGCTATCTGGCAAGGCAAGTCGAGCCGAGCATGCAACCGGAGCCAAACGCACTTTTCAGCCATTCGATCGAGATTATCGACGGTTTCCTTCGCCGAAATTTGTCCCAAGGCCGGCATGCTTTGGTCGTAGTCGACGAGGCCCATTTGCTCGACCCCCTCGGTTCGCTGCATCCTTTGCGGATGCTGCTGAATCTCGCGGCGGAACAATCCCAGGCGGAATCGGCATGGACGATTTGTCTGGTCGGCGGCATCTCGTTGGCCGGTCATATCGCACGCTACCGAGACCTCGAGGATCGGGTTGCCGTCCGTTGCTACCTCGAACGATTCCCGTTCAGCGAAACCGAAGCGTACATCCAGCATCGCTTGCAAGCTGCTGGGCATTCCGGTCCGCCAATTTTCACGCGAGGGGCCATCGAGGCTATCCAGGAGGCGTCGGCAGGTGTCCTGCGGCGCATCAACCGAATCTGTGACATGTCCTTGATGATCGGTTACGCGCAAGACCTGAAACAAATCGATGCGCAAGAGATCGAACTCGCCCAACAAGAACTGTCGTCGCGCAGCATGGCCGCTTGATCCTAACTTTGGTCAAACCAGCCCAGCGTCCTGGAATCGGAGATAGCACCAGTAGCAAACTCCGATAGCAATTCCGATGAGGATGAGGGTGTAGATGGTGTTGAGCACCGACCACAGCACCTTTTCTCCCACGGTGAATGCCTGGCTAAGCCACAGCAGCGGGAGCCCCAGGAATCCGGTCATCCCAAACAGGATCAGCAGAATCGTTCTGCGGCTGGACAGCACCTTTTCCCATTGGGATCGCCCTCGAGAGGGTTGAGGAAGCGGAGTTGCCGTCGGGCCACTCATTGTGGAAGTCTCCCCTCGGCGATCTCCTGCTCCCATTGCTTGATCAACGGCCAATCGATGGCGCACGTGCCGAAGTCGGACAGATGCAAGTACCCTTGGAGACGATCGATGACCCGATCAATCATCGTCCGATCCTTGCGGAAGTAGGGGCCGTGACTGGGCAGCAACCACTCGATGTCGCAATCGCGGATTCTCTCTAGCGAACGGATGAAAGACGGGATGTCGCTGCCGTGGTGCGCGTCGATCGCCCCCACCCCGCCGTCGCGATAAATGTTGTCGCCACTGAGCAGCAGGTTGCCGAGCCGAAATGCCAACTGGCTATCGGCATGGCCAGGCGTCGACCACACCTCGATCTTCAATCGGCCAACCTCGATGATGCTGGCTTCGTTGACCTTGTGCTCGACCATCACGGGGGGCATGGCTTCATGGATTCCCTGGGCATTGATCTCCGCAAAGGTTTGAAGCCTATCGCCAGACTCCAAAAGGTCTGCCGCCCGCGGATGGGCTGTCACGGTCGTCTTGAGAATCTGCTTGGCCTTGGCAAATCCCTGGCTGTGATCGACATCGGCATGGGTCGCGATCAGCGACTTGCATTTCGAAAGCGGGAAATCTAAATCGCGGATCAAGTCGATCACTTCGTCGACCGTATCCTCGTACCCGATATCGATCAGAACCCATTCGTCGGCATCGTAGACGAGATAAACGTTGCAGCCGATCAAGTGTCCTGCTTGGACGTTGAGTTCGATGACGTTCGGAAAGATCGGTTTTCGTGTGATCATAAATGTTTGTCGAACAAGGACTGAGGGAACGTCGATAGCCTAACAGAGACGTTTTCCGCTCTCAAGGATGTAGGGCCTGGCGAGCGACTTCGAAAAGGAGAATCGCGGCGCAAACGGAGGCGTTGAGCGAGTCGGCGGTTCCTCGCATCGGGATCGAGATGTCCGTGATTTTTCCCGCGCTCCACCGCTCTCCCAGTCCATGCGCTTCGTTCCCGACGACGATCGCCACGCGATCAGGATACGCGATCGAAGCGTAGTCGATACCCGACTCAGTGCGGGCAGCGAAAATCTCGACCTGGCGAGCCCGTAGCCACGGCGAGAGTTCTGCCGCGGTTCCGACTACGAGAGGTACAGTAAACAAGGTTCCGACGCTGGACCGGATGGCATTCGGGTTCCAAATCTCGCAAATCGGATCGCTGACCAAAACCCCCGCAACTCCCGCGGCATCCGCCGATCGCAAGATCGCGCCGAGATTGCCGGGCTTTTCCAAACGATCTAAGACGAGGAACAATTCCCTGGAACGAGCGGGAATACGAAGCGATGCGGTCGACAATTGCGTATCCGGGGGAATCGCGATCGCAATCGCATCCTCATCCCGCTGGCCGTACTGCAGTTTCGCCAACGCGGTTGGACTGACTGCGTACACGCGGGCTTCCGGAGAGTGCTGCAGCCAAGTCTGGAGGCGATCCAGACCCTCCGCCTGCAATCCCTCCAGCCAACTCTGCCGCACAAAAAACTCTTCGCAGACGATTTCAGCCCGCGAGGCGCGGTCGATCAAGCCCGCGCCGTCGATCAGCGCGCGCCCTTCGCTCCTGCGATACTTGGCTTCCCGAAGCAACATCGCCCGCTTCAGACGAGGATTGCTCGGGCTTGTGATCACTTCGTACCGCAACCCGCCTCCAATTCCAACGACTAGTGGCCGCTCGGGGAGTCGAACCCCGACGCCTTGCGGCACAAGATCCTAAGTCTTGCGTGTCTGCCAATTTCACCAAGCGGCCCTTCGACACTTCTCCTCCAAGTCTAATGGAGAGATCGGACTTGGTGTAGTCCTAGCGATCAGCGAGGCGTCGGCTTGCGCCACTGGGCGTTGGGATCCGCAGCGGTTTCGGTGTCCCGATCGCTCACCGAACCACTCATCCCCGCAGCGTTGGGGCTCGCAAAACCCGGGGAGCCCGGAGGAACGGGCGGCAGCGTACCAAGGGCCGCATCATTGAGGATTTGCGAGGCCTGGACAACCCCCGCACCAATCCTGTCCGCACGGGCACCAGCTTGCTCAACCTGATTTTGAATGCTCTGCGTGGATTGCATCACGGCAGCCCGCGCGCTGTCGGTCGCTTGTTTCAATTGGTTTTGTGCGGAAGCGACCGGGTCAACCATCGGCCCACCGGTCGGCATGGCGCCCACCGTCGGAGCCGACTGACCTGCCGGTCGCGGAGCGCTGGGGCCGGCTGGCCCGGTGGCTCCCGAGTAAGTGCCGGGAACTTGGTACGATCCGGTCGCCGGTGGCGGGACACGCCCAGGTTGGCTCAACCCGTTAATCCCCGGCAACGCTCCTTGGCATCCGCTCAAGGCAATCAGCAGCAACGAACACGCGATGTTTTTTTTCATATGCCTATCCATGGCTCACAAGCCCAACGATTTCCTGGCCGCCTCCCCTCGATGCGGTGCGACCTGCCCAGAATAGGACTTTCCGATCAACGCTCGCAAGACAGATTTAGCGAAGTGTCTCGCTCCCGAGTGCTAGCTATGCTGGGTCCAATCGCGGCGTTGACGGCTGCTGGGGATTCCCATTTTCTTGCGGTACTTGGTGATGGTGCGGCGAGCGACACCCAAGCCATGTTTTTTTAATTCGTCGACCAAGTCATCGTCGCTGAGGGGGTTGCTCTTGTTTTCCTTGTCGATGATTTCCTGGAGCTTGAGCCGGATGGTCTCGTAGGCGACGTCCTCGCCATCGGCGCTCTGGGTGCCAAAGACAAAGAATCGGCGGAGAGGAAAAATGCCGCGCGGGGTTTGGATCCATTTGTCGTCGACAGCTCGGGAAACGGTAGTCACGTGCACTCCGACTTGATCCGCGATCTTTTGCATTTTGAGCGGTTCGATGGCTTCGGGGCCTTCGTCGAGAAAGCGTTTTTGGTAGTCGACGATGGCTTGCGCGACGCGTGTCAGTGTGCGGCGCCGTTGTTGGATCGATTCGATCAGCCACTGCGCGCTGCCGATCTTGCGCTTGATGAATTCCTTTTCTTCTTCGGTCGCTTTGGGATCCATCAATCGTTTTCGGTAGTAATCGCTAATCCTCAAATTCGGGAGATAGTCATCCACGAGCCGAACAACGTATTGCTCATTCTCGTTTTGCTCAACGATGATGTCCGGGGTGACCAAAGGCACATAGGTCTCCATGAACGACCCGCCGGGCTTTGGGTTGAGTTTGTGGAGTTCTTCCCGGATCCGTTGGATCATTTCGATCGAATAGCCTGTTCGCTTCTGAATCGCGAGCATCCGATTTTCGGCCAGATCATCCAAGTGATTGGAGATCAGGATGCGCATCTCGTCGACCATGTCCATGTCGTTGCGGAGTTGGTTGAACAAACACTCCTGGAGACTGCGGGCTGCGATGCCGGGCGGGTCGAGCGATTGAACGACCCGCAACGCTTCCTCAGCAAGTTTCAGATCGGACGGTTGGTGGTCCGGAGGGAGCATGTCCGCCAGAGAGGATTTGAAGTACCCGCCGTCGCGAGCGTCCAGGCACGAGATGATTCGTTCGGCAATCCGTTCGACCGCGTCGTCGATATCCATCTCTGCCAATTGGTGCATCAGGTAATCGTTGAGCGACTCGGGCCTCTCCATCGCATTGGCCATCACGTCATGCTGACGGTCCATATCCTCCTGCATCCGATTGCTCGACCGACGAAAATCGTCGAAATTGTCGGGCATATCGTTATCCATGTTCGCCAGACGCTCGAAATCTTCCGCGTTGGACGAATCGTCCTTGACCACCAATTCCTTTTCATCTTCGGTGCGCGATGTCGGCTCGGCCTGGTCTCCATCGCTCTCTTCGTCCGGCAGCGTCTCGTCCCGTTCCGCCACCTCGAGCATCGGGTTCTCTTCCATTTCCTGCTCGATCCGTTCCTGCAACGCCTGGATCGGCAACTGCAAAATCTCCATCGACTGGATCATCCGTGGAGCCAGTTTCTGGGTTTGGATCTGACGCGCTTCGAGCCCGAAGGAAAGACGCATACAATAGTTCCGCGTGAGTCGGCCGCCAGTTCCATCCCAAGAACTGGCCCTCTGTTCATTACTGTATCACTCGGTGGTGGCAACGTGCAGTCTCGAGCAAAAAGTTTTTGAAAAAATGGAACAGAGTTTGCTCAAATGGATTTTTTGAAGGAATCTTCGAATTTTTTGAAGGGGCAACGCCCACGTGCTCGGCTGGCTCCCTCCCCCACCGGGGCTCAGCACGTCGGCAATGCGAGAACTTTTTTGGTGGCCTGGCTGGACGCCCGGTGCCGAGGTTCGGAGTTGTTGCTTCGCATCGAGGACCTCGACACGCCTCGGACCAAGCCCTGGGCGAGCGAGCAGATTTTTGAAGACTTGCTTTGGCTCGGCCTCGCATGGGACGCACGCGTACCCGACTCGTCTCGAAGAACCGATCGCTACGAGGAGATCCTGGCCCAACTGCGCCGACACGAGCGGGTTTACCCGTGCACCTGCACTCGCAGTGAGATCGAACAAGCGTCCAGCGCGCCTCACGAGAGCATTCTGGATGGGATGGTGTACCCAGGAACATGCCGGGACCGAACCGTCGCCGACGCGCGAGACCTAGAGTCGCAAGGGATTCGTTACGCATGGCGTTTTCGGATGCCCGCCGGGATGCAGACCTGGCGCGACGAACTTCATGGTCCACAGTCGCTCGATCCATCGCAGCAACTCGGAGACTTCATCGTCGCGCGGAGTTATGGACCAGCAGCCTATCAACTCGCGGTGGTAGTCGATGATCATGACCAAGGGGTAACTCGCGTGGTGCGCGGCGATGACTTGATCTACAGCACGTACCGACAGCTCGCGCTGTACGCCGCCCTGGACTGGCAGCCCCCCGAGTATCTTCACGTGCCGTTGGTCGTCGGGTCCGACGGAAAACGATTGGCCAAACGCCACGGTGATACGCGGTTGTCATCGCTCCGTGAACAAAACGTTGCACCGGAGCGATTGGTCGGTTACCTGGCCTGGTCGCTCGGTTGGATTCGGCACGGAGAAACTGCGACTCCACGCGAACTATGCGAGGTGCTCAAAACCCGAGCAGGTTGGCAATCGGAACTGCCGCGGGAGCCTTGGGTCTTTGGCAGGAATGATCTTTGAGAATCATCCGAGGCGGCCTCGCCAAGCGGTTCGGATTTTCAGGAGTCCCATCCCCAGGGCGATCCATTGCAGGCTGGTGAACCAAGCGACCGACAACGGATGCAGAAGCACTCCCAGCCAGGGTTGACGAAACCGAAACGATGCTGCAAGCCGAGGATACCACGACAGCGCCGTAGCTACGATCAGCAGAGCCAGGGTGAGCCAGCCCGCACCGCGTAAAAAACCCAGGACCAAAAACACCACCGGCAAGACCGAACCTCCGAGGAGCAGGACCGTGAATGGCAGAATCAGCCGAGGGTTGGCGATTCCTTCCGTCGCGTTCTTGAGCAATCCGCGGACCACCTGGGGGAGCGATTGATACATGCGGCACACGGCGAGATCGCTGGCATCAAAGATATCGGTTCTCTTCCCCGCGTTTCGAAAAGCCTTGGGAAGGCGTATGCCGTCATGCCGAGACGAAGCGATCGCGGAATGACCACCCACCTGAAAGTAGCTCTCTCGCTCGGCCAAGAACAACTGACCGCAACCGGCGGCGAAGCCGGGTTGCGCGGTGGCCCGCATCTGATCGATCGGAAGAAAACCGAGCAGGACATAATGCATCAGCGGGATGAGGAGTTGCTCGGACCAGGTTTTGGTTTCCTGGCACGGAAATCCGCTGATCAGCGGGCATTGCCGCATCTGTTGCTCGGCGACGAAACGGGTCAGCGCTTCGCGCGCCAAACGTACATCGGCATCGAGGAACAACATCAAGCCATACCTCGCATGGCCAGCCAACCCCCAACATGCATGCTGTTTTCCGTTCCAGCCTTCGGGTAATTCGGCGGACTGGACCAAACGAACGCGCGGGTCGGTTGCGGCGAACTGTCGAACCACTTCGGCTGTCCGGTCTTCGGATGCGTCATCCATGACGACGATTTCGAACTCAGGATGGTCGGATCGCAGGATCGATGCCAAGGCTTCGTGGATGCTGGCTTCCTCATTCCGCGCGGGGATCAAGACACTCAGAGCGCGCTCGCGGGCTTGTTGCATCGCAGCGGGGTCGCTGCATGCGGGTTGAAATTGCTTGAGATTTCGCCAAGTCATCAACGCCGGCAACGCGGCGAGAACGAGTGCGATCAGGGCCAAAATAAACATGGATGGAAAATACTACGACTGCGAATTGCGAGTGATGGTCGAGTGCCTGGGATCAAATGGATGGCCATGATACCACGCCTTCCAGGCCCGCATCGTGTCGTACCACGAAGTCCTCGCAGCGCGCGGGGCGATCAGGTACTCGAAGTCGTCGGCTTGGCGACGGACGACAGCCGCGGCCAAATCGCGCTGGGTTTGCCGCAAGGCGCTTTCGAGCAGATCGCTGCAATCCCGTTTCGACATGCCTAGCTCAAAAACCTGGCGAGCCCCAAAGCGGACCGCAATCATCGGTCGCGGTTCCTCCCAAAATGGGTATTCGATCGCCAACGGGAGAAAAGAGACCGAGGGAATGCTGGAGGCCAAATGGGCCAAACCCGGCATCAGCGGTTGGGAATGGTCCCGGCAATCGGTGAATTTCCCCTCGGGAGTTACCCACAAACTCGACCGCGGCTCCGCCAGGATCGCACGCGATGCTTTCAGAAAATCAGAGGCCCCGGATAGCCGATCGAGCTCAATGCCAAAGAAGCCGAGTTTCGAAAAAATACGATACGCCTTCAGGGCTTCGGCATCGATCGGGGCGTAGAGAATCCGTCCGGGAAAGTACGAGCGTCGCAGAAGCATGGCCACGATCGGATCCCACCAACCGACGTGGTTGGCGTAGACCACCAACGCGTGGGATGTAGGAGACATGGAGTCGCGGGGTTCTGCAAATTGGACTCCGAAGGAGGTGAATCGGCGACTGACCATCCGATGGACGTATCGGCAAAACCCATCGACCAACCAGGCTTTCGACTCGGGCAGACTCATAGCGCGCGACTACGTTCCGACTTTGGAGAGGCGAGCATCTTGATCAACCGTATCGCCGGCAATCCATCCACTCATCATCACCATCGGCATCCCTGGCCCTGGATGGGCAGCTCCCCCTGCCAAGTAAAGTCCTGCCAGATCGCGCGAGCGATTGGCCGGCTTGAACGCACCGACGAACCGTCCATGGCTGGCCAATCCATAAATGGCACCGTTGAGAACGCGATACCTTTTATGAATCCCTTCGGGGGTCAAGGCGTTCTCGGTGACAATGCGATCCCGGATCCCTTTCATGCCCCCCGTGGTCTCGAGTTTGTCGAGGATCACCTCGCGGTATTCCGGGAACATTTTCGACCAATCGTGATCGGGTCGCAAATACGGGGTGTGCACGAGTACGTAAAGCGCCTCGCCTCCCTCGGGAGCGACGGCTGGCTCGGTCGCAGCCGGCGCGCATACGTACGCGGTCGGGTCAGGAGCCGGTTTGCCTTGGCGATAGATGTAATCGAATTCCTCGTGCGGATCGCGAGAAAAGACAAAGTTATGGTGAAGGACATGTTCGTATCGCTGTTTGAGTCCGAGGTAGAGAACCACGCCCGAGCAAGCGGGTTCGTAGGCCCGCCGCTTGTCGAATCGGCGCTGAGCGTCGCTGCCGCTCAAAAGCTCACGGTGCGTTCGAACGGAGTCGCAATTGGACACGATCGCATCGAACGAGAATTGTTCGCCGGTGGTCGTGGTCAGTCCGGTGACTCGCGTCCCATCGTTTTGAATCGAGCCGACATCGGTCCCTGTTCGAATATCGACTCCCAATTCCCGAGCCAATTTTTCAAGGGCAATAGGAACGGCCCGGGTTCCTCCCATCGGATACCAAACCCCTTCCTCGGTCTGCATGTGGGCGATGCCGCACAGCACTGCAGGCGACGCTTCTGGCGACGATCCGACGTATTGGGTGAAGTGGTCGATCATCTGGGCGGCACGTTCATCTTTCACGCAGGATCGGACCAAACCGGCCACCGATTGCCCCATTCTCAGGCTCAAGACATCGAACAGGACCGATGGTGAAAAAGCTCCCGACACTTCCATCGTGTCTCCGATTCCGCCGACGCTCCGCCAGAAGAAGAACTTGTCGGAGACCTCGTGCAGCTTTTTCGAGATCGTCATGAAGCGATCGTAGCCGTCCGCGATATCCGGCCTGGCGGAGAATCGTTGGAGGTTTTGCTTCATCTGCTGCACATCGGCCACCAAGTCCAGCACTCCACCGTCGGTAAAGAAGCAACGCCACTGCGGATCGAGTGCGACGAGCTGCATGGCATCCTCGAGTTTGCGACCCGCTTCGTCGAAGATGCGCTTCAGGACCGAGGGCAACGTCAGGATCGTGGGACCCATGTCGAACCGAAATCCATCCTGGTGATGGACAGCGGCTTTGCCACCCACCCACTCGTTCTTTTCAAACAAAGTGACTTTGTGGCCGCGGGCTGCCAAGGTGCACGCGGCAGCCAAACCTGCCAATCCTCCACCCACCACCGCTACATTCCAACTTCGTCCCGACCGTTTAATCATTCGATTTCTCGTTTTTCCGCTGCAATAGAATGGCTTGCACGATTTGCCGAAGTCCCGTCACGCGACGGCGCCAACCTTTTCCGTGCACGAATTGTAACACCCCGTCGAGGAGCTGTTCATCACCCACCTTGGGCAACGCTGTATGCGGGAGCCAACTCCCCAATCGCGTGGAAACCACTTTGGGGGTCGTCATCGCTAGCAATCCTTCGTTCCCCCGGGTCACTCCATACCCGCTCTCACCTCGGCCACCAAACGGGAGCCGCGGATCGGCGGTGGGAACGATCAAGTCGTTGATGGTGATGGTCCCTGCGGAGATGAAGGGGACGAGCCGCAGAGCATCCTCATGCGGGCCGAAGATCGATGCCGCCAAGGCGTATGGACTCTGCGAATCGGCTTGCAGGGCTTCGGCCCAGCTTTCGACCGGGATGATCATTACCAACGGAGCAAAAATCTCTTGGCGATAAAGCTGCATATCGGTCTGGACATCGGTCAGGACCAAATGGCCGGTCGATACCCATTCGGGTTCTGGACCGGATGTCGAGCGCAGTTGTCGCGGTTCCCCGGAGAAGATGCGAGCCCCGCGGCTCAGGGCATCGGCCACTCCGTCCCAGAGCTGGCGGTAGGTTGCGGAGGACATCGGGGTGCGCCATTCGCGTTGTTCAGGTTCGGACAATCGCTCCGCGAGCAATCGATAAAAAACCTCCGATACCTTGTGCGGGACGAAGACTCGCCGCGGCGCCATGCACGTAGCGCCTCCGTTGAGCCGCATGCCGAAGCGCAGCAGATCGCACACGCGATGAAGGTCTGCACCCGGGAGGACGTAGACGGCATCGTTGCCGCTGAGCTCCAGGGTTGCCGAAGTCATGGAGGGGATGGCCTGGCTTAAGACTGCCCGCCCGCTTCGGCTGCTGCCGGTGATCACCACATGGTCGACGCCAGCCTGCATCGCGGCTTTGCCTGCGTCGACACTGCTGTCGAGAACGACGACCAGCGATTGCGGCACACCGCAATCGATCAAGAGTTGAACCATTCGTCGCACGACCGCTTCGCAACCCGGCGCCGGCTTGATGGCGACGGCGTTCCCGGCGATCACGGCGTGGAGGAGCTGCACCCCCGTCAAGAAAATTGGGTAGTTCCAAGTTCCGATAATCAGTACCAAGCCGTGGGGAACGCGGTGCACTACCGATCTCAACCTGCCCAACCATAGCGGGCTGCCTCCGCCGTCGAGATAACGGGTGGCCAGCACTCGAGGGCTGCGGCGGGACAACCAACGCGCGGCATCCGCTAGGGGAAGCAGTTCGGAGGTGACGGTCTCTCGGTAATCGCTTCGCATCGGCAGGTCGAGTAGCTGATGCAGATCCCGGCGCTGCTCGACAATCATCGACGCGAATTGGCCAATCGCATTGGCTCGCGAACGGATCGTCAGCTGACTCCAGCGGAGCTGGGCCTGATAAGCAGCCGCGAAGGCAGCTTCCGTTTGCTCGATGAGCCTTGAGGAGTCTTCGTCGCTAGTGCTCACGCGTTCTACGATCCAGTTCGGGAACCCGGTGTGAATTCAGGTCTAGAAGTATAGCGATCCATCGAGAGATCGTCGAAGCCTGAATGCACTTGCTATTCGTTGCTCGCCGTAGCTTGCCTCAAGACGCGCAGCAGATTCCCGTATAGGATCTTGTGGATGTCGTTCCGGTCGTGGCCTCGGCGGTGCAGGATTTCCGTGATCACCGGGTACTTGCTGACATCATCCATACCCAAAGGAAGCTTGGAAATGCCGTCGAAATCGGAACCCAGGCCGACGTGATCGATTCCCGCGATGCGAATAACATGTTCGATGTGGTCGACCAGGATTTCAGCGCTTCCCGCGGGGTAAGGATTGGAGGCCTGCAAAGCTTTGGTAGCCCGCTCCAACGCCTCCTTGTCGTCCGGGTATCTCCGTTTCAGGTCCCGACGCTTGGCGATCATATCGTTCAGGATTTTGGCGGATTCGGGAACCACAAAGCCAGAGAAAAAGTTGATCAGGACCACTCCACCATTGTCGGGAAGTCGGGCCAAAACATCATCGGGCACGTTTCTTGGATGGTCGGCGATGGCTCGGGCCGAGGAGTGCGAGAAGATGATGGGTTTGGAACTGATGTCCAAGGCGTCGTGCATGGTCGCGGGCGAAACGTGGGAAAGGTCGACGAGCATTCCCAATCGATTCATTTCGCGCACAACGTCTTCGCCAAAGGGTGACAAACCATCACTCCTGGCGGCATCGGTCGCGGAATCGGCCCAGTCGAGACTGTCGGTGTGGGTCAGCGTCATGTAGCGAGCCCCCATGGCATGAAGCTGACGCAGTTTTCCGATCGAGCCCTCCATGCTGTGGCCTCCCTCCATGCCGATCAGGGAAGCGATCTTGCCCCGGCTGCGAATCCGGTCGACGTCGTCGGCATTGAGGGCCAACTCGAAGATGTCGGGGTAGCGTGCGATCATTTCATGCACGAGTTGAATCTGCTCGACGGTCGTCTGGAATGCGTTCCCTTTTTCGATGGTGTCGACCGGCACGTACACGGACCAGAATTGAGCTCCGACGTTGCCGCGCCGCAGGCGATCGATGTCGGTATGTAGCTTGGGCTGAGCCGCGCGCAGATCGACTTCGTCAAATCCTCGCAACGCCTTGGTCCTGATTTCCCACGGCAGATCGTTGTGTCCGTCGAACACATAGCCGCTATCGTGGATGCTGCGAGCTTCCGCGGAGATCGGGAATGGATCGGACGACTGAGCAGATGAGTCCTGCGATTGGACTCGATGCAGCCCGCCGCTGACGATGGCGACAGAGATCGCAATTCCGATTCCGTTGGCGAGACTTCGTATCCCAGGAATCCTAGAAATCACCATGGGCATTCTTCACGCTAGGGAGTGGGGGTATGGCTGGGGGGGGCGGGAGGGGTTTCGTCGCTCGCGGGCTCATCGGGCTTGCGCTTCCAAGACGGCTTCCTGCGCCGAGCCTTGGGATGATGGGCCGCCTTGAACCCGGGGACGGTCTCTTCCTGAAGCGTATGCGAAAGAGGCTTGGCTGGCTCCTGCACAATCGTGGCTTCGAGTTGCTGCTTGTTGATCCGCAGCAGTTCATCGATTTCGAACTCCACATCCTGCCCGATCCGCAATCGTTTCGGGTTCAGTCCCTGAAGGGTGGTGAAATGGAAAAAGACATCTTCACGAAAGTGTTCGGAGCGGATGAATCCGAACTTTCGATCCGCGACCAAAGTGATGATCTGTCCGATGCGCATCTTGGAGTTACCGTTCCGGAAACTTTCGTACTCGACCAACACTGCTTTGAAAGAAACGATCGCGGCGCTGGCGGACGGTGGCGGAGGTGGCGGACGCACTGTTCGCGGATTGAAGATCTTCCAGGTTTGCCTGGCAGTATCGGCAGCCGATCTGTTCGACGTGAAAGCGAATGTAGGTGGAGGCGTCCTCCATCATGGCACCCAGCAGGTAGCTCCCGAGTTCTTCGCGTGTCGGGCAGGATAGCCGATGCCGGCGCCAAATATCTCCCACGGAATGAACGCCGCTTTCGCGCTGCGCGATCAAGGCGGAGAGCCGATCTCTCAGACTCGCATCGCGACGAAGCTCGTTTTCGATCGTTGCCATGACTTCGCCGGCGAGCGATTCCTCGAGATACGCCAAAAGAACCGGGTCCGTGATCATGCGTTGGACCCGTTGCGGAGGGATCCGACGGTCAGCGACACATTCTGGCCGCCGAATCCGAAGCTGTTGTTGAGCGCGGCTTTGATCTTGGCGGGACGAGCGACGTTAGGGATGTAATCCAAATCGCAATCGGGATCAGGATATTCCTGGTTGATCGTCGGGGGGAGGATGCTGTCGCGAATCGCGAGCAAGCAGACAATCATCTCGGTTGCGCCTGCGGCGGCGATCAGGTGTCCCATCATGCTTTTGGTGCTCGAAATCGGGGTGAGCTTGGCCCGCTCGCCGAACACCCCTTTGCATGCCAACGTCTCGGTTCGATCGTTGACGGCGGTGCTGGTGCCGTGCGCATTGACGTACCCGATGTCTTCCAAGTTGAGTTTCGCATCGGCGATGGAGTGTTTCATGCAGCCGATCGCACCGCGTCCCTCGGGATGGATGTCGGTGATGCGATACGCGTCGGCGGTGCTGCCGTAGCCAAGGATCTCGCCGTAGATTTCCGCGCCGCGACGACGCGCGTGCTCGTACTCTTCGAGGATGACAATCGCCGCCCCTTCGCCGAGCACGAACCCGTCCCGCTCGCGATCGAAGGGCCGCGATGCTTTGGTTGGATCCGAGTTTCGTTCCGACAGGGTCGTCAACAAACTGAAACCGGTCAAGCCAAAGGGATGAATCATGCTGTGGCATCCACCTGCGATCATGGCATCGGCCTCGCCGCTTCGGATCAACTCGGTCGCTTCGCCAACCGCTTGGCTGCTAGCGGCGCACGCCGTGAGGCAATTCGAGTTGGGGCCTTGGGCATCGAATAGATCGGCCAGGTGGGCGGCAGGCATGTTGGGCTCCTGTTCCATTTCCGCAGCCGGGTCCATGGTTTGCAGACCTCGTTCAAAGAACGATGGCAAGTCGAAGGATCCGTCCCGCAGTCCCGCGGAGACCATCGAGGTAAAGCTCGCGAAGTTCTGGTTTCCTTCCCCCGCTCCCAGATAAACACCGAGGCGCGTTGGATTCATCTTCGCGTCCAAGATGCCCGATTGGTGAATCGCTTGTTTTGCGGCCCCGACCGCGAAACGCGTATGGCGGCCCCGTTTGTCCCAGTACAGCCGATCCTCGCCAACACGCGATACGTCCCAGTCCTTGACCTCAGCGGCGATCGTGGTTGGATAACCACAGGCATCAAAGATGGTGATCGGACCCACGCCGCTGCGACCTGCGAGCAACGCGTTCCACATCGTGGCAACGTCGTGTCCGAGCGGATTGATAACGCCCATTCCGGTTACGACCACACGCCGACGCATCGAACCATCCAATATTGTAAAAGTTGAGCCGAGCCGATCCTCGACTACCAATTCGCTCGAATCGCCTTCGCCGCCTGCCGTTCGGCTTCGAGCATGTGTGCAGGAGCCTGTATTTTATTCCCGTTTTGATCGACAGCAACGTCGAACATCCGCATCACACGCAGGGTTCTCAAAAGATCCTCAGGGGTAAACAGGGCCTTTTCACCGTAGCGATCGTCCAGAAATGCGAACCAAAGCTCCATTTCCGCGATCTCGCGGTCGCCGACATGGATTCTCCCATGCACGACTGCGCCCGAGGGTTGTTTGTCCTGGACCTCTGCGGTGAAACGCAGCGTATCGCCCGGTACGACCAGGTGAGAAAACTGAGCCTTGGATATCTTGGCGAGGACGGTTTTTCGCGTGAACCCCTCCGCTTCCGATACGAGCAAACCCCCGGTCTGAGCCATTCCCTCAATCATGAGGGAATGGGGATAATGGGGATGGCCGGGAAGATAGTCATCGACCGTTTCTTCGCCAAAGCAGATGTGTTTTAACGCAACTGCCCGCTTATCCCGGACGAATTCGAGGAATCGATCGATCCAAAACCAGCGCACAGAGCATCACTCGATTGAGAGCCAAGAAAAAACGGAGGCAACTACGCAAGTTTGGATTGAACGTATCGGCACAGATCGCTCACCGTCAGCAGATCGCCAAAGTCCTGAATCCTTGGATTGGATTCGAACTTGGACAAGTCAGCCCATGGCATCCGCCGCTTCAACTCCGAAAGCCCGTTCGAGTTGACTTTGCCGTCCTGAACGTATGTCCCCTCGGTGAGGATATCCTTAGGAAACAACTCGTCGGTTTGGATTTTGATGCCGAACGCCTTTTCCAACTTGAACACGATATCCAGAAAATCGATCGATTCGGCTTCCAAGTCACCCACGATGGTCGCTTCCGGAGTCACCTCGTCATCGTCGACGCCCAAGGCGTCCACCAGTGCCGATTGAACCTTCGAAAAAACCTCTTCATTCACTGACATATCGAATTTCCCTGAGACCAAAAACGAATCGTCGGTTGGGGTTTATTTTCCCCATAAAGGACAAGTACATACCTTTTTTCGCCAAGTTTCGCTAGCCCCGATTCCCACTTTTTTCCTGGCGGAAAACAGGCTTACTCTTCTTTTTCATCGCTCTTGGCTTCCTCGGGCTCCGGAATTCCAAGCCAACTTCGCCATCGCTTTTGTTGCTCTTGGTCGGGTTCATCGGCTCGGGCCAGGCTCCACGAGGCGGGCTTGGTGACGGAAATGCCGATCGGAAGCTGGATCAATTTACCGCGTCTGGCCACGGTGACGGAGACGCGGTCCCCGGCCCGGTACATTCCGAGCCGTTCGGACCACTGTTCCGCCGCGATGCGATACCCGTCCCATCCAATCAATTCGTCTCCGGACTGGATTCCCGCCTCCGCGGCCGGGGTTCCCACCGCGACCTTGTCGACCATCGCTTTCCCTGACTGATTCGAAATCTCCAAGCCGACCATGGCCGGCGTCGCGGGTGGCGAGGCCTCGTTTTCCGATTTCTTTTCCTTCCATTCGAGACCGAAGCACGCCTGTAGCCGGGAGTAATCGAGTTCGGCACTCTGGTTTAGCTTTGCATCGAGCCAACCTCGCAGGGATTCTCCACCCACCTCTACCACAATCGCTTCAACATCCTCATTGGTGTAACCGGTTCCGCGGTGTCGCTGCCAAAGCAATCGCATGCAGTCATCGAGCGATTTCTCATTGTTGGTCGCCATTCGAAGTTCGGCGTCCAAGAGAAGTCCGACGAGCGATCCCTTCACGTAGTAGCTGATGCGGCTGTTCTGAGCGTTTTCATCCGGGCGATAAAATTTAATCCAGGCATCGAAACTGCTGTCCGCTAGATTTTGCACCAACCGTCCGGGGGAGTTCTGGACGGCTTGGATGTCTTTGCTGACGCGCTCGAGATATTCGGAGGGGGTGCACAATCCCGCTCGAACGACAAAGAGGTTGTCGTAGTAGCTGGTCAATCCTTCTGCAACCCACAACTCGCGGATGTATTGTTCCTGGTTGTAGTCGTATTTTTGCAAGGCTCGCGGTCGCAACCGTCGCACGTTCCAGGTATGAAAAAATTCGTGCGATACCAACGACAGCCAATCGATGTATCTCGACTTCTGACGCTGAGCCCACCGGCTCGTCATCAGCACGGAGCTGTTGTCATGCTCCAGACCACCGCCCGATTCCGTGGCGAGGTTGAGAAACCAATAGTCTTCGTAAGGGACATCCCCCCAAAATTTTTGTTCGATCTCCACCAGCTTGGCAACATCCTTCATCGCGCGACTCGTGTCCCACATCGAATCCGTTCCAAGGCTTGCCAAATGATGGGTCGCTCCGCCAATCGTTTCGGTTTGGATGTCGATGCATCCCATGACGATAGGACTGTCGACGAGTTCATGGTAGTTCGATGCACGTCGCGTCCAAGGTTCGCGAGCATCCAATCGCTTCAGGCTCGTTGCGATGTCCGTCCATTGGGGCAGCGAATCGAACCGTACAACATGCGGCCGGTCGAGAAAGTCGTCGCGCGTAAGAAACGTCGCGGCACCGGTCAGGAATGCAAACTCGTTCTCGACCCAGTTCGTTCTCACTCCCATCTCTCGACCATAAACGACATAATCGACCACCACTTCCTGCACCCCTGGGCAGTCGACTTGCCAGTGATTCTTGTCGAGTTTTCGAATGGGCAAGGGTTGGTTGCTGGCCCCGTCGCGAGCGGCGATCGTTTCCACATGGCGAGCGTATTCGCGCACCATGTATGAGCCCGGAGTCCAGACCGGCATCATCAATCGAATCTCGCCCGCTCCTTCGGCAGGAATCGAGACCTCGACTTCGACCCGGTGGGTAGCGGCTTGTCGAAAGGACAGTCGGTACTGAATCGGATGCGGTTGCTGCATGGGTTCCTGCGATCGAGCGGTTTGGCAAGGAATACTAAACGCCGAAAACATCGCGATCCAAACCAGGGTGATTTTAAGTTGCATGGGGGGAGAATCCGGAGGGGGGAGATTGATTCCCTCTAGTCTGCTTGCCCGAGGTCGCATTGTAAACGGGTTTCACCCGCGCCGGGGTTTCAGCCCGCCTTGGCTTGGCGGATCCCCGGATCGCTGTCGCGGCCGACGGAGTAGAACGCCGCTTCGTCGATGCCATCGCCATCGAAATCACCGACGACTACGCCATCTCCATCCCCTTCGATCTGGAAAACGCGGTCCGTGGTGTCGAGCCGACCGTTTCCATTGCTGTCGATGATGACCTGGTTTCCACGCACCACCGCGATTTCATCGAGCCCATCGCCATTGAAGTCCCCGACAATCGCGATATCTCCAGCTTTTCCAAACACGAACTCCACATCCCGATCGGATTCGAACCGTCCGTCCCCGTCGAGGTCGAGTTTCCACTTGCCATCTCGGAAAACGCCGATCTTGGAGATTCCGCTTCCATTGAAATCCCCCGCGACCGGTTGGATCTGGTCGTCACCAAAACGAAAGACGTGATCGACCGGATCGGCGCGACCCTCGCCTTGGGCGCTCCGCTGCATCAACCGGAGTCGCATGCGTTCGCGAACGGCACCCTCCGAATCCCCGGGTTCCGCTTCGGGAATGTTTTTCGGACGACTGACGTGGCGATTGGTCGGATCGGGTAATCCCGGCTCCGCAGCGATGCGATCGCTATCCCGTTCCCACGCGACTCCATAGATCCCAACATCGTCCTTGCCATCTCCGTCCCAATCGCCGACCACCGGCAAGTCGCCGCGGTCTCCAAGGCGAATCCACATGTCTCCACGATCCCATTCTCCGTTGCCGTTGATATCCAGCAACCATTCGCCATCTTTGAAGAGGGCCAATTCATCGCGGCCATCCCCATTGAAATCCCCCGCCAACTGCTTGGCTCCATGCACGCCAAACGCATTCCTTTGGAAGGTCGGCGACTTGGAGACGATGTACCATCGACCGCGGTTGAGCGTGTCGATCGTCCAGTGCGTGATGTTGAGCAGTTTGGTCGCACTCGCGATCCGGGTGGGATCCACCTTCTTTTCACTCCGGTATCCTCGAGGCTCCCCCGCATCGATGATGCTCAAGTGCCATGCGTACTCGACCGCATACCCGGCCAGGAACGCTTCGATCGGACGGCCTGCGGGTGGAGGAAAAATCAGGAACTGGGGAACCGGTTGGGAAACAGTACCCGCATCCGGCAATCGTGGCTCGGGACGCACCGGGGGGCGTTCGATCGGTGGAACCGGCGTCGGCGGAGGCTTAGGCGGTTCCGGCGGTGGCGTTTCGATTTCAGGCAGCGCGAAGACCTCGCTGAAGTTGTTCTCTACCGATATCGATGCCGAGACCGCATCGATCAGCAGGATCGCATCCCGCTTCGGATCCGTGTTCGGATCCCGACGAAGCGCCTCGAGCAACGCCTCCATTGCGGGATCGGTAATCGGATCGAAGGGGTTGTCGGCAAACCCTCCGGTACTGCCAACGGTGTCGCGTCCATCGAAGTATCCGTCGGGTTGGATTTGATAGACATGGTATTTCCCGGGACGAAGACCGGCGAATTCGTAGTACCCTCGTTCATCGGTCAGAACACGAATCCCATCGCCGTCGTAAATGCCCGACAAAACATCGCCAGGATTCGCCGCGGTCCCGTCGATGCGTCGCAATTCCAACACGACACCCGGGAGGGGCATGTCGTCCGGCGATCGAATCCCGTCCCGCACTCCGCGAAGATCCTCCGGCGGCAATCCGTCCGGGGTGATCAAATCCTCCCCATCCTTGAAGACATATCCCGAGATGGATGCCGGACGGACTTCACAGAAGTCATACCGTATGCCGTCTTGTCCTCCCTGCAAGGCAATCGAGACAATCCTGGTTCCGCTCACCGCGCTTCCGACCTGCGTCCCGTTGATCGTGCCTGCCCGCGTTCCGCCATCAAAGAGGTTCGCTGGTTGCGTCTCCAGAATGCTGTAGACCCCGGGAGGTAATCCATCGAAGCGATAGCCCCCATCCTCGAGCGTGAAGGTCGTCGCCAGAACACGCCCATCCTCTCCCAGCAGATCGATGCGAACACCTGGCAGAGCCACCTTGCTGCCAGGTTCCTCGCTAAAACATTGGAATCCCGGTACCACCGCGCAGACCCGTCCTGACAAGGACGACGGCTCGATCTCGCCGAAGTTGTACTCGATGCCGGAATCGTTCCCTTCAAGCAGGATGTCGGACAGTTGATCGTTTGCGATGATCGTTCCGCGCGTCTCATCACCGACGGTGCCGAGGCTGTCGATTCCGTCCAAGTATCCGGCAGGCTGAACCTCGTAGATCGTGTACATGCCGGGAGGAAGCGTCAAAAACGAATACGATCCATCGGAATTGGTGCGAGTCGTTTTCGAAATCGATTCGCCAGTGATGGTCATCGAGGACGTCAATCGGATTTCTACGCCCGACAACCCACCTTCGTCCGCTCCACGGATCCCATCGTTGTTGTTGTCTCGATACACAAAGCCCGAGATGCGAGCTCCTTGCGCCTCCGCGAAGTTCAATTGCGTCCCGCAACTGTCCCCCTCCAGGATCGCGATCTCCGTCAGTACGTCCGGATCTCCGGGCACGATTTCACCGAGGCGGGTCAAGCCATCGAGCAAGCCTGGGATCGCACCCACACTGAAGTAGCCGGACGGTTGCGATTCGCGAATGCGGTAAGTGCCCGGAAGCAAGCCGAGCCCCAAACCAAACTCGTAGCGACCCGCCGAATCGGTGATCGCGCGATGCCCGGTCGCGACGAATTGACTACCCACAAGTCGAAACAATTCGAGCGACACTCCAGCAATGCCAGACTCGTTTGCATCTTGATTCAAGTTCAGGTTGTTGTCGACGAACACGACCCCTTCGAGGCAGACCGGTTTCGGCCGTTGAGCGACATTGGCCGCAGTGCCGGCCGTTCGATCGCGCAGACCACCTGCATTGTCCGCGGGCAGTTCAAGATCCGCCGGCCCGACGATCGGATCGTATCGATTGACGAAACGGGATTCGACGGACACGTCTTCGAAACGCGGTGCCAAGAAATGGGCGACCATGGTCGAACCCTCGAACTCCGCTCCCGACGTGATCGGATCGAGCCCCTCATTGAATTCAGCGATGTCCGAAACGGAGTACAGGTGCTGCACTTCGTCGACATCGATCGAGAAGCGCAGGCGATCACCCGCGTGGAAATTCTGAAAGGTTAAAACCAATTCCATGCCACCGTCGGAAACCTGCGCCTGCACAGAAGCGCCTGGATGTGCTGCATCGATCGACTCGATTCGGAACGGATGGGAGTGGTCTGCACCCCGTCCTCCGTCCATCGTATCAAACAGATTGTCTGCGACTGAGAAACCAGGGATTCCTTGGTCGGTGCGAATCACCAATCGGCTCAGTTGCGTTCCCGGCGCTCCTCCCTGAAAGGTGACGTAGAACGAATCTCCGTGGGCATCGCTACCGGAATCCTCTTCTACGTAGACGCTGCCTACCCGTATCGGATCGACATCGACATTGAACAGCTGCCGAGCTTCCAAGCTTTCCAGTTTCGTAGATCGAATCGCTTTGCGCTTCATCGGATCGGCTCCTGGGAACTGGAGTCCTCGAACTGAGCCGAGATGGGATGAACGAATCGTCCGGAGTGATCCAATCCCCCGAGCGATTCTTCGATGTTCCATGTTCGAACCGTCGTGTCGAATCCGCCCGAGAACAAGTGGGTTGCCGTCCGGTGGAGTACCGCCACACTCCCGTCATGCCCAACGAGCTTGGCGATCGATTTCGCATTTGGGAGATCCACAATGCGGATCGTATTGTCGGTTCCAGTGACCGCGACCAGACCGTTTTCCAACGGACAGGTCGCCATCAATTTTCCGGCCTGCACGTCCATCCCAGCCAATACGCGATTGCTCGATTGTTCCCATTGAACGAGGCGGCGGTCTTCGCCGCAGGAGTAAAGGGACTTTCCATCATCCGAAAACCGAATCGAGAGAATGCGGTCGTAATGCAAGTTGGGAGATGACCTCAAATTATGCGATCCGGACGGAGGTGAACCGCCTGCCAACACATGATCCGGACCGATGAGAGGATGAACGCGAATGATCCCGTCCCGTCCGCCATACGCCAACCATCGTCCATCCTTGGAAATGTCAATCGCCCGCAGGTCGTTGCAATCGCAGCGATGATCGATTCGCCAATCGTCCTCAGCCACATTCCATCGATACACGGCATCTGAAAAACCAACCGCAAACAATTCGTTCTCGCTGGCAAAGGCCAAGCCGAAAACGGCGTGTTCCGCTATCCGGTCGGCAAGCAATCGCACGCCTCCTGCGTCGGGAGCGATTTCCCAAACACGCACCGCTCCATCATGGCCGCACGAGGCCAGTCGTCTGCCACCGGGAGAAAACACCAGTCCGCGAACCCAGTCTCGGTGCCCTCGCACCATCGCGATACTCCTGCCATCCGCCGCGTCGAGCAAACGGATCGAATGATCGTCGCCTGCAACAGCGATATGGACTCCATCAGCAGTGACAGCCATCGCGGTAACGACCGGCGCTTCCACTTCGCCTGGCAACGGGCTCACGCGGATCACCGATGCAGGAGGTGACGCGACCTGCTGTGCGCTCAGGATCGACCCTGGCGAAAAGATCCATGCATGGCTGCCAACGATCCAGCAGCAAGCTCCCATCCACCACCGCCGCATGCGGTCCCCTCCCTGTTCCAGTTCGACCCGACCCGGAATCCTCCGGATTGCTGTCCTATCGACCTGAAATTGGAGGGACTTTCAATAAACCGCGAAAGAACTGGCTGTCGCGATGAGTCTGAGGGTTAGGCAAAAAAGTGGAGCAAAACCGCCCCCGATAAATTCGCGGCATTCCGCCTAAACGATCCAATGCTATCCATTCCTGCTAATCGACTTGATTCCGCCGACGGAGACGCGGAACCAAGTATTTCTCGTTGCCAGCTTTCGGGATCCAACGATACGAATTTTTCATCGGGCTGTGACGCAGGAAAGAATCGAGCATGCCAGGCTGCGGCCTACTGAAACATCGAGGATAGCTTTTGGTAATTCCGAATCGAAGCGATCGCATTCTCCGCCGATCCACTCGATTTGATGAATTCGCAAGCTGCTTTCAACGACGCGAGATTCACTTCTGCCCCAGGAGCGCTTTTGACCGCCTTTGGTTTCCGTCCTCGCTTTGCGGTTGCTTTGCCCTTTTTCTTCTTGCCGGTTTTTCCCAACGCTTGGCTCACCAACGCGGGATAAGCTTTGTGGCCTTGAGCCAGAAGGTCTTTGGCTATTTGGGTTGGCCCAAGACCTGGATTCTTCCCGGCATAGTCGCGGATGATCTGCGATACACTCGCGGATCGTTTGGTACCTTTTTTCAAGTTGTTCGTCTCCTTATAGTATTGAAAAAAACCTGTGCGTGTTTCCAGAGTTTAGTTCCATAAGCTTCCATGCACAAAGCCCTTTCAAGGAAAGTCTGTTTTTTTCTAGGTGGAAGAATTGCAATTCGGATATCTCGAAAGAGTTTTGGCTTGAAGGGCTTACCGCGATGAAAAACATTTTTGGCATTAGAAAACGACCCGTTCATCGCTAATTTGTTGAGGGAATTCTCTTCAATCCCCGAGCAATGCAATGATCACCAACGAATCTACAATTGAAAATCAACTCGCCATTTACGGGCAGGTTTGGAATAAATCATCGCATGCCGCTGATATTTACGAACGCGATCGAGATTTGCAGAGGATCTTGGAGCAGATCGAAAAAATAGGGCGGTCGTTTCTCTTGATAGGCCCCTCGGGTGTCGGCAAAACCACCCTGATTCGTAAAGCCGCCGAACAACTTGCCTCAAAAAGCCGTTTGCCCTGGTTGATCCTCGAAACCAATACGAGTTCGTTGATCGCGGGAAAGAAATATATCGGCGAATGGCAGGGAGTTGTCAAAAAGATGGTGGAGATCGCCCAACGTGAAGAGAGGGTCGCGATCTGGTTCTCCGATTTGATCAACCTCGTCGGAGTAGGAAAGTTCGATGGGTGTGACGAAACCATGGCGTCCGCCCTGGCCCCGCTCATGGACCGACGGGAGATTATCATCCTGGGGGAGTGCACGCCGGAAAGCTACAAAGCGATCATGGAACCGCATCCATGGTTTGCGCGTTTATTGGACAAGATTCTCATCGAGCCTCATTCACCCGATGCGTCGCGGCGCGTGGTCGAGCGCGTTGCAACGCGCATGGTGGAGTCGTTTGGCGCCGAACACGGTTGCCCTTTTTGTTGGACTCAAGAGGCGCTGGATCGAGCGACCCAGTACGGTGAAATCTACTTTCCAGATATGTCGAGGCCCGCCGGTGCCCTTCGGCTGATCGAAACCACCCTGCAAGATTCCATCGTGCTGCCGCGATGGATGGAAGAAATCTCGACGGAAAACAAGAAAACTGCACGATGGGATATTCCGCCCGAGTGCGTGATTGAAGCATTGTCGCTCGTCACGGGCACCCCCCGCCGCTTGCTCGATGATTCGATCCCTCTGCCTCTCGCAGAAGTGCAGAGTTTCTTTTGCGAGCGCCTCGTCGGCCAGCGACGGGCGATCGATGCCGTCGTCGATCTCATCGCCCTCATCAAGGCGGGTTTGACCGACCCTGGGAAACCGATGGGAACAATGTTGTTCGCCGGACCGACCGGTGTGGGAAAGACGGAATTGGCCCGAACACTCGCGGAATATGTGTTCGGCAGTGCGGATCGCTTGATCCGTTTGGATATGTCGGAGTATCAGAATTACGATGCGGTCGCCAAGCTTGTGGGTGGCCCCAACATGCCCGACGCTCCCGGAGGATTGCTCTCCCGCGTCAAACAACATCCTTTCTCGGTCATCCTGCTCGATGAGATTGAAAAGGCCAATGCATCGGTATTTGATCTTCTGCTTCAACTGCTCGATGCCGGTCGGCTGACACGAGCGACCGGAGAGACGATCAATTTCACCCAGACGGTGATCATTCTGACGAGCAACCTGAGCTC
>Ga0315901_10002531_pt1 | contig 25059 bp, 24 predicted proteins | sample LakEriMetagenome_10_FD_203761 | JGI IMG/M metagenome (GOLD analysis project Ga0315901, IMG submission 203761) | Freshwater fungal communities from buoy surface, Lake Erie, Ohio, United States - Buoy 2 MA116 | ecosystem: Environmental > Aquatic > Freshwater > Lake | place: USA: Lake Erie, Ohio... | reverse complement strand
TTGCAAAAGCCCGGCATACGGCTGATGTTCTGGAGCGGGGCCGGTTTTGACGAAGAAGGACTGACGGTGCGCGGTGAGAAATTCAAAGATGCTTCGGTGTTTTATACGGATGAAGCAGACATAGATCCGCTGCGTTTGAATCGCTGGCTCGGCATGTCGCGCGATATCCAGTGGGACTATAAGAATCTGGTGAAACGCAAGGAAAAGCTGGAACGCCTGAAATGAAGACCACACCCGAACACGACCGCCGCATGGCCACGATAACTTTCGCCGAAGTCTATCCGCATTATGTGCGCAAGGTCGAAAGCAAAGGTCGGACGCTGGAAGAATTGCATCAGGTGATCCAATGGCTGACGGGTTACACAGAAGCCGATATTCAGGAATGCATCGCAGACCGGCGCAACTTTGTGGCATTTTTCGGGCAGGCAAAACTGCACCCAAATGCCCACCTCATCACCGGCAGCATTTGCGGCTACCGCATCGAGGAAATCGAAAACCCGCTTACCCGGCAGGTGCGTTACCTGGACAAGCTGGTGGATGAACTGGCGAAAAGGCGGAGAATGGAGAAGATACTGCGCTGAAAACGGATTAATCTTCAGCAGCCAGTTCCACCATCGTGCGGAACTGAATCTTCGGATTGTTGTCTTGCGTCATGCGCAGGGTAAAGGCCGTTTCAGCGAGGAAAACAGGCTGGTTGTCTTTGTCCCACGCGATGTTGTTTTGCCTGAACTTCATGAAATCTCGGATGGCTGTTTCGTCGCCGCTCATCCAGCAGGCTTTATGGATATTCCGCGCTTCGAAGCGGCATTTTGCTCCGTATTCGTGTTCCAGCCGGTGCTGCAATACCTCAAACTGGAGTTCGCCGACCGTGCCGATATACTTCCGGTTGCCGGGCTCCTGCCGGAAAAGCTGTGCCAATCCTTCCTCCGTCAACTGTTCGATCCCTTTTTCCAATTGTTTGCTCTTCAAGGGGTCCAGGTTGATCACTTCCTTGAATATCTCGGGTGAAAAGCTCGGAATCCCCTGAAAATGCAGGATTTCGCCCTCCGTGAGCGTGTCGCCGATCTTGAAGTTGCCGGTATCGTACAAGCCTACTACATCGCCGGCGTAAGCATCTTCCACCACTTCCTTGGAACGCGCCAGGAAGGTATAGGGATTGGCGAAGCGGAGGTCTTTGCCGGAGCGCACATGGCGATACGGCTTGTTGCGTTCAAACTTGCCGCTGCAGACCCGCAGGAACGCAATGCGGTCGCGGTGCCTTGGGTCGATGTTCGCATGGATCTTGAACACAAATCCGGTGAATTTCTGTTCGATAGGTTCCACCATGCGCTCTTTTGTCGGGCGGTGAACGGGGGTAGGGGCCAATTCCAGGAAGGTTTCCAATAGTTCCTGCACACCAAAATTGTTCAAACCTGAACCAAAGAACACCGGTGATACTTCAGCGCGCAGATAGCTGTCGCGATCCAATTCACCGTAAACGCCGTCGATCAGGTCTACATCTTCCTTCAGTTTGGAAGCATTGCGCTCGCCAATCAGCGCAGGCAATTGCGGGTCATCCACGCCGTTAATGCGCACGATATCGTTGGCTACCTTGGTCTTGTTGCTTTCGAAGAGGTTCAGCGAGCGGCTGGGCAAAAGGTACACACCTTTGAAATCGCGGCCCGAATTGATTGGCCAGCTCATTGGATGCACGTGGATATTCAGCTTGTTCTCGAGTTCATCGAGCAGGTCGAACGGATCTTTGCCATCGCGATCCATCTTGTTCACGAAGGTGATCACCGGGGTGGCGCGCATGCGGCAAACTTCCATCAGGCGCTCTGTTTGTTCTTCCACACCCTTCACGCTGTCGATCACGAGGATGACACTGTCTACTGCCGAAAGGGTGCGGTAGGTGTCTTCCGCAAAATCTTTGTGGCCCGGTGTATCGAGGATATTGACCAGCTTGCCGCCGTATTCAAAGCTCATTACCGAAGTAGCCACCGAGATGCCCCGCTGTTTCTCGATTTCCATGAAGTCGGAGGTGGCGGCCTTGGTAATCTTATTGGACTTCACCGCGCCAGCCGACTGGATTTGTCCGCCAAACAGCAGCAATTTTTCTGTCAGTGTGGTTTTGCCCGCATCGGGGTGAGAGATGATGGCGAAGGTTTTGCGCCGTTGTATTTCGGCTTCGTATGCCATAAGGTTCAGGTGATATTGCGTATGCTGTGGAAGCGATGGGTATAGCGGCCGAGCCGTTCGTTGTAAATGCCTTTTTCGTCGAGCAGGTCTTCGCGCACTTCGCCGCTGGCGTGCAGGATGGTGTGACCACCGGTGGCGAGACCGACATGGGTGATGCGGCCTTCATCGTTTTTGAAGAACACCAGGTCGCCCGGCTTGTGGATTTCGAAAGGAACTTCCTTGCCAACCAAAGCTTGTTGGGAAGCGTCGCGGGGCAGGGCGATGCCGTTGATTTTGGCAATCACCTGCACGAATCCGGAGCAATCGCAACCCCAGATCGTCCGCCCGCCCCAGAGATAGGGAGCGCCAAGCCAGCGGCGTGCGTCGTCGAGCATGGCGCTGCGGACCGACATCATCGGGTGGGCTGTTTCAGGAGCAGCTGTGTATTCTTCGTCCATCACCGTCCAAACTGCAGTTCGGGTCAATTCGCTGCCGCAGGGAAGGTGCAGGCGCTGGGCGTGGTTTCGGATTTCGGTGTAGGGATCGCGGAGGATATGCAGGCTTTCTTCCTGAAGTTCATCGCATTGTTGCCGGCTGATCCAGCCCTGATAGCGGTCGAAAACGGTTTCCACCCACAACCAATCGGCTTGTTCTTCCAGCAGGGAAAAGGATTCTCCGTTTAAAACCGATGAAACCATTTCGCTCCGGCTGTCGGGTTCGGCGCGCAGGGGTGCCCAGGGCACGCGGCAGAAGAAGCTTGCTTGCATCAGAGGTGCAGCCTTTCCTTGCGGTCGAGCAGTACGGCTTCGCTTTCCACATGGTCGGGGTCGGGCACGCAGCAATCAACCGGACAAACAGCAGCGCACTGGGGTTCTTCGTGGAAACCGGTGCATTCGGTGCATTTATCGGGCACGATATAATAGACTTCGTCGCTGATCGGACCGTTCTTGTGTTGTGCGTCGACCGTCTGGCCACCGAGCAGGGCGTAAGGACCTGTCACGGTGGTGCCGTCGGATATGGCCCATTCCACGCCGGCTTCATAGATGGCGTTGTTCGGGCATTCGGGTTCGCAGGCCCCGCAATTGATGCATTCTTCGGTGATGATAATAGCCATGGAAACGGGATGCAAAATTAGTTTGCTGCAGCCGTATTTTGCGAGACCAACCAAGAGCCTTTTCCCATGCGCATCGGTATACTGTCAGATATTCACGACAACCTCCTCAACCTCGACCGCGCTTTGGCGCATTTTCGCAGTGCAGGTGTAAGCGAACTCATCTTCTGTGGCGATTTCTGTTCGCCGTTCTCGGCTGCAAAGCTGGCAGGCTGGGAGGGTAAGGTGCATGCTGTTTTCGGCAACAACGACGGCGACAGGTTTACGATTCGCCAAAAGATTCAGCACCATCCCGATTTCCATTTGTACGGCGAATACGGCGGCGACGAAGAACACCTGATTACCATCGACGGCGTGCGCATCTGCATTACGCATTATCCCTTTTATGCGGTGGCCCTGGCCCGCACCGGCTGGTTCGACGCTGTCTTTACCGGTCATACCCACAAGGCAGAGAAGCAGCGCTTCAGCAGCTGCCTCCTGCTCAATCCCGGCGAAGTAGCCGGCGTCTTCGGCCCGGCTACGGTTGCGGTGTACGATACGCAGCTCAGGTCGAGCGAGATTGTGGCGTTGTGAGCCTGTCTTGGAAAGAGCCGGTCATTGAGCCTGTCGAAATGAGTTCACATTCATTGTGAATCTGTTGAACACCGCTGCTTGTTTCACCACCGCAGCTATGGCTTGGAACCTGCCGGTCACTGAGTAGCCTCTACCGCAGGTAGGGGCGTATCAGCTTGCCCCGACACCTTCGTCGGGGAAGTGACACAATCAAATTCCGAGGACACGGATTTTCCGTAGAAGGTCATTGGGGCAGGCCTGCGAGAAAGATCGCGGGCGCAGCCTTGCGACTCAATCGCCACGCTCAGGTTTCCCCGACGAAGGTTGTCGGGGCAGGCGAGTCGCTCAACCATCGCGGGCGGTGAGATTCCTGGTCGCCGCGCTCAGGTTTCCCCGACGAAGGTTGTCGGGGCAGGCGAGCGCTCAACCACCGCGGGCGGTGAGATTCACAAATCAACCTGAGTCTTTTCCTCCGCAAAAACCGTCTTCAAGGGCATGTCTCCGCGCACAGTTTTCTTTTTGTAAATTTGAACTACCTGCGCCATGACTAGCAAAGACGAGATACTAACCAAGCTCCGCGAAACCAAAGCCCGGCTAACTGGCTTGGGCGTGCGTCAGGTTGGGCTGTTCGGTTCTTATTTGCGCAATGAACAGGACAGCACCAGCGATATTGATTTATTGGTTGATTTCGAACCCGGACAAGAGAACTTCGACAACTTCATGGCCGTATACGATTTGTTCGAGGAAACCTTCAGGAACGAGAAAATTGAAGTGGTGACCCTCAATGGGCTTAGTCCACACATCGGACCGTATATCCTGAAAGAGGTAGCATATGTCTAAAGAAGCGAAAGAGTATCTGCGGCATATTCTTGATGAATGTGAGTATCTGATCAGGGTTGTTGAAAATCTGGAATTCGACTGTTTTCTTGAAGACGAAACGCTCAAAAGGGCTGCCGTGCGAAGTCTGGAAATAATTGGTGAGGCGACGAAGAAAATCCCGATTGATGTGAAACTCCAATGGTCTGGCATTCCGTGGAAAAGCATGGCAGGCATGCGTGACCGATTGATCCACGATTACATAGGCGTTAACTACCATATCGTCTGGGATGTGATAAAGAACAAAGTACCTGAGATGCACGTACATATCTTGGATATCCTGAATCCCGGCTGAATTCGAATTTTTTCAGGAGATTGGTTCATGAACCAGCGGTCATTGAGTCGCGAGGCTAGGCTCGCGGTTTGCAACTTCTCGAAACGAGACCGTGCTTAATATGAACAGAAAAGAAAACTGTGCCCGTAGGACTGGGCTCTACACCAAGGACACAAGCGACACGAAGGACACAAACCATCTGGTCGTTAGCGTCCTACGCTGTCGCAATAGTCCCACGAAGGGTAATGGGTGCATTCTTTCTTTGAACCGGGCGTTCGGCGTGCTTTGAGGTTATTTGTATGTCTTCGTGCACGGTGGTTTTGAAGGTATGCAGGTTTCAGCGCGCTATGGTTTCCCCGACGAAGGTTGTCGGGGCGGTGCTATTCACAGTTTCCAGCGCGCTACGGTTTCGACTGCACTCCACTCCGTTCCGTGCGCTCAACCACCGCGCGCGTGGGCCTTGGTCATTGAGCGCCTCGAGGCGTTGCTCGCGGTCGTAGACTTGAAGCGGAGCGGAAAGCAGTCGAAATGCCCGAAAGCAGGTTGGCTATTCACGTTTCCAGCGCTCCCACTTCGATACGCCGCTTTTGAGAATCCTGTAATGAATTTAAGCGCCGACTGGCGGCTACTCAGTGGCCGCGCGTGGGGTGCAGTTCTCTTCTGTTTTTGCCAACTTTGACTTTTCCCACAAAAAAAAGCGGCATCCACCGCTTTCCTCTGTTTACGACCGTCTGTCAATGCATTGAATCTGCCAGACCGGTCGGGGTGAGTGGATTCGAACCACCGACCCCCACGTCCCGAACGTGGTGCGCTAACCTGGCTGCGCTACACCCCGAATTTTGCCTCTAAGGCACCGTTTTTCAACGGGACTGCAAATATAGCGCGATGCGCAGCTTTTGGCAATGGGGTGCTGGTGAATGGTTGTGGCAAAGAATTGTGAAGTCCGGAACCTCAAAGCTTGAAACCCCTGGCCATGTATTGGATTTGTTGTTGAGTTTTTCTAATTTTGATAATCTATGGATCTTTTGAAGGGGAGAATTACCAGCAATCCGGAAATTTGTCATGGTCAACCGGTAATCAGGAACTTGCGTTATCCGGTTTCATTTGTATTGGAATTACTTGCATCAGGAATGCGAAATGAAGAAATTCTGGAGGATTACCCAGATTTGGAGGACGAGGATATCCGCGCTTGCCTGTCCTACGCAGCAAGCATGATCAAGTTAGATGGAACCTTTGCTTTGGTTTCGTGAGGTTTCTGATTGACGCTCAATTGCCTTACCTATTGTGCGAAGTATTAAAGGCTAAGGGATTTCAGGCATTCCCACTTACTTTCGGGTGTGCCGAGAAAGCTGATTTTGCTAAGAGTAGGGAATACCAGAAACAACGAATTATTAAACCTGTTTCGCAGAAACATGGATGCAATTGTTTCGATGCTGCTTACTTCTGATTTTATAGAGATTACCGCGTCCAGGATTGTTCAACACGGAAAAATCCGCTAAAGCGGGTTTTTCACATCATTGAGCACATTCCAAGCAACCCCAGACACCTCTTTACCGTCTTTTCCTGAAACCGGCCACGGTGCGTTTGCCTTGGCGCGGTTTTTGCCAAACCCATCCTGATGCATATCCGTTTCCTGATCGCCGCAAGCGCCGTCTTCCTGTCCAGTCTTGGCTTCTCCAATGCCCAGACCGCTCCCGATGATTCTGTTTTCACCTTCCGCAGCAGCCTGAACAGCCAACGCATCTTCGTATACCAACTTGCTGAGTCGGAATATGTGACCAACGAAAACGATCAGATCATCGATATGGCCAGCGATACGCTCTATATCGTCTTCGAACGCAAAGCCTCCAAAAAAGGAGAAACCGTTTACACCATGCGCTACATGTCGGCCTACATGGGCAATGGCATGGGCGTTACCGGGATGTTCAGCGATTCGCTGCGCAATATGACCTATGAAATGGAGTTCGATACCGTCGGCAGACTCGCCGGTATCCGCAACTGGACCGTCTTCCGCGATATTTACCTGGCCGATGCCGCCAAAAAACTGCGCGAAAACGTGATCAACGCTGAACAATACAACCAGATCAAGGAATACTTCGAAAAACGCGATAAGGTAGAAGCCACCGTGGCCCAGGATATCTTCGGTCTCTTCAGTCAACACGGCAAAGAGCTGCTCCTCAATGCAGAATACATCGTGGTGCGCGAAATGGCCAATCCTTTCACCCGCGAGCCGGTGCTGATCCAGGGAAAACAGTACTTCTCACGCCCCCAGGGAACCAAAAATACCTACATAGGGATCGGAAACTGGGAAACCGATGCGAAGACTGAACAGGAATTCCTGAACGATTACAACCGCATCAGCGAAATGATTCGCAAGGCAGATCCCAACCGCCAGGTGCGGCAAGTAACCAACGTGAAGCTCAATTGCGAAGTGCAATGGACGTATAACCGTGCCCAGTCCAAGTTGATGAATTACCGCGTGTCGGATGTAGTTCTCATGAACAACACATCAAAAGGACGTATTCGCGCCTTCCAGCTCTGGGATCTGGTAAACTGAGGCCTTCAGGAAGCGTGTAAATCCAGCCAGCGCTCAACCGCCTCCGGATACAAGGCGTATTCGATGCGGTGTATTTGTTCGCTTACTTCATCCAAACTTTCTCTGCCATTCAACGCAAAACTGCGCTGAAGCAAGATTTCGCCTTCGTCAAAATGTGCATTGACGTAGTGAATGGTCACGCCGTGTTCTTTTTCTCCGGCGGCTAAAACAGCCCTGTGCACATGGTCTCCGTACATGCCTTTGCCTCCGTAAGCTGGTAAGAGGGCAGGGTGAATATTCAGGATGTGGCCGGCATAGCGTTCAACCCAACGCTGCGGAAACAAGCGCAGGAATCCTGCCAGGAGGATTAAATCGGGTGAAAATGACGCAAGTTCGTCGTCCAACTTTCCGGGACTATTGAGTTCAGCGCGGGTGAAAACCACCACCGGCAATCCTTCCAGCTTCGCTTTGTCAATTACACCGGCATGCGGATTATCGGTAAAAACCGCGACCACGCGGGCCCGCTCACTGTGCTTGAAATGCCGGATCAGGTTAAGGGCATTGCTGCCGCTGGCGGAAGCAAAAATGACGATGTGCTTCACGGCTTTGCCGCATTGAAGCGGAATCCCGAGGCCATGATATCGTACATACGGTACATCGACATGCCATGTGTCTTATCGGCATGTTCCAGGAAGCCTTCAAAGTAGATGATTCGTTTTCCGGCTTTGTCGGGGAAAGCGACACGGCGGTAAGGTCCGCGCTGCCATTCACCGCCGATCGTCCAGAATCCACGCCAGGCGCTCAAGGTCTGTCCATTCCATTGGATAGAATCGCGCAGCAGGGGATAGGCGTCGCTGCGGCTGCTCATCATCGATGTACCATTGCTGCCGTGGATATAGCGTTTCCCGAAAGTGTCGCGGATGCGCAGCATGGCTTCGTCGTTCGCCTTGAGGCTGTCGGATACGATGTTGATAAACAAACTGCTGCGGAAATCTTTCCCCGGCCAAACCAGCCAAAGCATTTCGCGGTTCGTCTGCTGTAACTTGAACTGCGGCGGCAAGGGAAAACTGAAGCCGTAGCTGTCTTCTATTAGCTTCCTGATGCTGTCGGAATACTCGTTTTGCATCAATCCGCCGACGAAGCCGAGTTGTTGTACTTGTTGATCGAGGACTGCACGGAGGCTGCGGCCGTCACCAATGCGCTTTTCAAGTTCATCGGGCGTTTTTGCTTCCAGCAACAATACGGTTTGGGGTTTGGCCCATACATCGCGTGCGATCAAAAAGCCATTCACGTCTTTTGCATTGGCTGCAGCCTCTTCCCACAGAACCTGCATGGCGCTGCTGTTGTGGTTATCGCTGCGCATCAGCACCATGGTCGCCATGGTCAGTGCTTCCCCTTTGGCTTCATCCGGATGCAAGCTCACCCTTCGCCAGCTGGGCTCTGCCGGATTCAAGCCGGGCATAGGGAAATCGAAGGCACGGTCTGCAGCGGGTGCGATCATATTCTCAAAATCCGCATCGCATATCAACGTAAGCTCGCCCGGAAAACCATTGGATATTGGCAGAATTTCCTGTTTTTCCCCGCCCTTGCGCTGACAAGCGCCGGCTGCGGAAAGCAAGAGGGTATATAAAATAAACCTGCGGGTTGACATTGTCTTTTATTGGGCCGCCGACGCACCCACCGGCTGCGTTTTCACCCATTGGATTTTATGGATTATCAATCGCTGCCCGGCATAAACAGGTTTCTTGCTGCTCAGGCGGTTCCATGCGCGAATCTGGGCGATGGTAACGCCGTGCTTCCGCGCAATGGTGCTGATCGTTTCACCGCTGCGAACCTTGTGGTAAACCGTGATATTCTTTTTCTCGTAAACCGGCTGCAACAGTGCTTTCTCACGCGCCAGACGAAAGACTTCTTCTTCCTTTTCAAGATAGCGCATGGCCAGCTGATAGGGCAACACGATCTCGTTGCGTCCGGTCTGGGGAACCACTTGTTGGATGAAATGTTCGTTGTAGGCTTTTATTTCTTCCACACCCACTTCCAATACTTCTGCGATATGCTCCATGTGCACAGATGAATCGACTTCCACACGGGCTGTGAGCAAGGTTTTACCATTTTGCTGATCGTCGCCCAGATGCGTGAAATTCATCACATAGGCCATGGCAATGAATCTTGGGATATAATTCTGGGTTTCCTTAGGAAGGTAAGGCTTGATTTCCCAAAAAGTACGCTTTCCTCCTGAGCGGTTGATGGCCTTCTGCACATTGCCCGGACCGCAGTTATAGGATGCAATGGCCAGCAGCCAGTCACCGAAGCGTTCGTAGGATGATTTGAAGAATTCGCAGGCCTTTTCAGTGCTTTGGAGAATGCTCTTGCGTTCATCAACCCATTGGTCGATGCGCATTTCATACATCTTGCCGGTCATGGGCATGAACTGCCATAAGCCGGTAGCACCGCACCAGGAAACAGCGTTCGGGTTGAGGCTGGATTCGATGATGGAAACGTATTTCAGCTCCTGGGGAAGGTTGTAGCGATCGAGCACTTGTTCGAAAATGGGGAAATACACCGTTTTCCGCTGGTGCAATCGGTCGTAATAACCTTGTGAGGCAACATTGAAAAAGGAAAGCTGCTGCCGGGTATGGATATTATAATCCAGCGGAATGGCACTTCCCAGCCATTGCATGTCTTCTTTAAACAGATCGCCGTTCAGTTTGCTGAACCAAAGGGTATCACAGCGGTAGGCTTCGTGGTTCGGGATGTTTTCCAGCAGCAGGCGTGTAAGGCTGTCGATGCGGTTGATGCTGTTGCTGGTTTCCTTAACCGGAACGGGTGCCTGGGCTATTGCTTCCTGCATGAGGCTGCAGAAAGTGATCAGGGGGAGAGCCAGGCGGGCGATGCGGAAAAATGGCATTATGGGCGTATAGTCTTAGGGGTTTGTAAAGTGAAGATTTGCAAAAATAAGGAATAGGACCCGTAAAACAGGCCTGCATCCTAAGCTTAATGTACGTGCGGAGCAATGACCTGAATCAAAAAGTGGACGATTTTCCGGATGGCCACAACTCGTTTTCCCAAAACAGCGCCGTTTGGCTTACTTTGTAGAATCATTCGCAATGCGGATGAGCCTATCCATGAACATCCATCGCATACAAACACCGGAAACCAGTGGCGCACCTGAAGCCATGGCTTTGGCTGAAAAGAAAAAGAACGGCGGTTCAGGGCTGGATATCGGAATCCCGAAGGAAACAACCTTTCAGGAGAACCGTATCGGACTAACGCCGAGCTCGGTGGCCTACCTGACGGCCAACGGGCATCAGGTGGTTGTGGAAACAGGCGCCGGAAAGTCTTCCCATTTTGAAGACCGGCTATACAGCGAAGCAGGCGCTGTAATCGCTGCCAATCGGGAAGAGGTGTATCGTTCAGATATCATCCTGAAGATTGATCCGCCTACATCCAAAGAAGTAGATCTCATGCGTCCGGGGCAACTGCTCATCAGCGCCCTTCAGCTCGATCAGCTCGACGAAGTGTTGCTGCGCCGTATGATGGAAAAACGCATCAATGCCATCGCATACGAATTCCTGGAAGACGAATCACAGGCGCTGCCCATTATCCGCGCCATGAGCGAAATGGCCGGAACTGCCAGCATTATGATCGCCGCCGAATTGCTTACCAATACGCAAATCGGCAAAGGCGAATTGTTGGGCGGATTTGCCGGTATTCCTCCGACACAAGTGGTCGTGATCGGTGCCGGAGCGGTTGGTGAATACGCTTCCCGCACAGCCATGGCATTGGGTGCCAATATCAAGGTGTTCGATAACAATGTGTACCGCCTGCGGCGCCTGCAACAACAACTCGGCCGCGATGTCTACACCAGTACCATTCATCCGAATGTGCTGGCGAATGCCCTCACCCGGGCCGATGTCGTAATCGGCGCATTGCGCGGAAAAGGCGGCCGCAGCCCGGTTGTGGTAACCGAAGAAATGGTGATGAAAATGCGCCCGCGTTCGGTGATGATCGATGTAAGCATCGACCAGGGCGGAAACTTCGAAACTTCTGAAATTACCACCCACGAAAAACCGGTCTACCGTAAACACGATGTGATCCATTATTGCGTGCCCAATATCGCTTCCCGCGTGAGCCGCACCGCCAGTTATGCGTTGAGCAATATCTTCACTCCGCTGCTGATAGATATGGCCGAAACCGGCGGATTCAACGAGTACCTGCGTTTCCGTCCCGGTGCGCGCAAAGGAACCTACCTGTTCAAGGGAACCCTGACCAATAAGGCCCTGGCCGATAAATTTAGTATCCGCTTTCAGGACATCGACCTGATGGTCGGTATGTTCAGCTGACAAACTCAGTCGGTGAAAAATGCCACCGTGTTTTCAACGGCCTCGCTGAAAGCCGGATAATGCGCAGCTGCGTTTGCCGGATGCCTTACACCGAATGTATGGTCGCCGCCTTCCACCTGGATGTACACGGCATGGAATACCCGTTTGAAAAAGTACTCCGAAGCTTCCGGCGTTACAATCTGGTCTGAATCTCCGTGAACCAGTAGGAGCGGGATCTCCAGCTTTTCAGCCGCTTGGCCCAAATGGTATGCATTCCGGTTGTTTGCATAGTCTTCGTAACACGCATAGGCTAAGGGATAAACAGCGCCGGTGCGGCTGTTTACAACTTCCACAAATCCATTCGCCTTCCATTTTTCGGCATCCCATTGCTGCATGAAAATGTCCCAGTCGCTTACGCTGTTCCAAAGGGCTAGCCTGGCTATTGAGCGATCGCGGGCCGCCTGGAGCAGGGCAATGCCGCCGCCCATGCTGTGGCCGAGGAGACAGGTGTCGGCCGAACGGAATTCATTGCGCATTTCGCCTTCGCGTATCCAATCGATAACCACTTGAAGATCTTCCAATTCCTGGTGGATACTGTTCTGTGAAAATGCTTCCAAATCACTGATTTCTTTCGAACCAGGCTTGGTGCCGTTGCAACTGAAATCGAAGTTGATGACAGCGAGACCTGCGGCGGTGAATGGAGCAGGGAGCAAGGGAAAGAAGCCCCAGTCTTTGAAGCCCTTGAAACCATGACAACAAACCACTGCAGCAAAAGGACCTTTCCCTTCCGGCAGAAAAACATCCGCCATCAATGGCTTTCCGCCTTCTTTCCGCAGGTTGATATCAGCAAATTCGCGCATGGTGCAAAGGTATTGGTATGGAAGAGAGCGGCAAGGAGTTTCAGTGTATGGTGGGGTAGGGCCTGCAGAACTTCTGGTGTCCGGGCCTTAGCTTTGTAATATGGACAGTTATTACATCGAAATCGTCAATCCCAAAGTGTTGAAGTTGTTGAAAGAATTGGAAAAGCTGGATCTGATTCGTCTGAGCGAGAGAAGCAATGTGAATCTGGAAAGCGTTTTACAACAACTTCGTTCAGATAAAGCGCTTTCCCCTGAAACTATTGCTGCGGAAGTTGAGGTTATCCGGGAAGTTCGCTATGGAAAAGACAGCTTCATAGCGGATCCACATCCGTATCGGTCTGCAATCCCTTGAAAGTCTTATCGCCCATCAACACGTGCAGGGTTTCCCGCAATATCTGCTTGAGGTCTTGTAAATACCTGCTGTTCCGGTCGATGCGCACCAAAACCTGCATGAGAAACATATTGCGAACGCGGGGCACATAAGGCTTGGCCGGCGGATTCACAATCCAGTCCGGATGGTTGGGCAGGCGCTGCACAAAAGTCATGGACGCTTTTTCTACCCATTCAAATTCACGGTGTTTGAAAGTGAAACGGATCAGCCGCGTAAAGGGCGGAAAATGAAAGCGCTCGCGCAATGGCAATTCGTTGTTATAAAATCCATGCAGGTCGCGGTTGGCAATCTGGGCAAACAGGGGCAAGGCGGGGTTAACGGTTTGAATCACCGCTTGTCCGCCTTCATCTTCCGGCCGCGCCTGCGACAGAACCTGTACAAATTGCTGGTAAGCGCGCTCATGCGCCCGGAAGTCGGGCAGGTTCACCGAGATTTCTGCGTCGGTAATCAGCGAAAGCCCCATGCGGCCGATGTCAATTCCCTTGGAAAGCAGTTGGGTACCGACCAGGATATCGGTTTGCCCTTGCCGGAATGCCTGGATGATAACCTCCATTTCACGCCTTGATTTGGCTGTTTCAGGGTCGATGCGCTGCACACGTGCCTGGGGGAAAATCAAGGCCAGCTCATCGGCCACTCTTTCGGTACCATAACCCTGCATGCTCAGTTTGTGGCTGCCGCAAGCAGGGCAATGATTTACAAGAGCCGCGCTGTTGCCGCAGTAATGGCAAAGCTGCCGGTTACCGGCTTTGTAATAGGTGAGGGTAACATCGCATTGCGTGCAGCGCGGCAGCCATCCGCAGCTTTCACAGCGAATCCAGGGCACAAAGCCTTTGCGGTTATGGTATACCAGTACTTGTTCGTCGCGGTCGAGTCTTTGCTGGATCAAACTCAGCAATTGTTCGCTGAATTGACCTTGCATGTTGCGGCTGCGGCGCAGATAGCCAATGTCAATCAACAGTGTTTTGGGCCTGCTGACCGCGGGTAATTCTACCCTTGCATAAGTTCCGTTTCCTGCCAGATACCAGGCTTCAGATGAGGGCGTGGAAGAAACCAGCAATACCGGCGTTTCACGCTGCCGGCCCAATACCAGGGCAGCGTCGCGGGCATGCAGGTGCAGGCGGCGGTCGAAGAACTTGTAACTGCTTTCGTGCTCTTCGTCCACGATGATAAGTCCCGCCTTTTCCATCGGAAGAAACACAGCAGAACGCGAACCCAATACAACACATGGCTTTCCGCTGCGCACCTGTTCCCAGATTTCAAAGCGTTCGGCCTGGGTAAATTTGGTATGCCAGACGAGCAGATGCGCTCCGAAAAGGTCTGCAAACTGCTGTATCAGGCTTTCTGTGATGGCGATTTCAGGCTGAAGGATCAATACCTGTTTCCCTTCTGCCACCAGCTGTCTGGCCATTTCGGCATACAAGGCAGTTTTACCGCTGCCGCGATCGCCGTGCAATAGCACAACGCCTTTATTCTGCAGGCCATGTTCGACCTGTCGGCGAAAATCAGCCAGTTGGTCTGCATGAATCAGAGCTGTCCCGCCACTGTGCTGGTGCACGCGTGAAATGGCTTCCTCTGTTTGTATGACCCAGCCTTTATCCAAAAGTTGCCTGAGTGCAGCATCGGAAAACCCGTATTGCTTCATCCAGGCGCTGCGTTCCACCGCTTTTCCTGCCATCAATAAACCCATCAGGATATCACATTGCTTCGGCGCTTTCTTCTCTGCTCGCTGTAAGGTCTCGTTGGCAAATGCTTCATCGCTCCATTGCGGTGAAAGCTGGAGCATCTTTTGCATTTTGGGCGTGTAGCGTTCGCTGATATCTTCCTTTATCAAAATCAACCCGCGTTCATACAGGCTTTTGACATAGCGATGGGCCGATTTCTGCCCGATAATCTCCGGCAGTCCTTCCATGCTGAGATAGCTCTTTTCGCGAAGCAATTGCAAAATGCGCACTTCTTCTGCCGATAGTTCGCTTTCATTCCATTGGGCCTCCGGGTGCAATACGAGCAGGCTTTCGCTTTGCAAACGCAAGGCAGCCGGCAAGGCCATCGCCATCACATCGCCCAAATGGCCCATATAGTAACGCGCCAGCCATTCCCAGAAGCGGAAATCTGCATCGCTCAGGATGGGCACGTCGTCGAGGATATGGTGGATATATTTGGCTTCGTAACCTGCGGGCGGATGTTCCTTAATCTGATAGAGGATGGCCGCGTAGAACTTCTTGTTCCCGAAAGGAACAATAACCCGTTTGCCGGGAATGGCTTCTTCCTTCCACTCATCCGGAATGCGATAGGTGTACAGCCGGCCGAGGGATAGCGGCAGGATCACATCGGCAAAGAGGGTGACGCGTTCCATTCCGTTTGCTTGTCAGACAAAAAATCCCGGAACTCTGAGTCGAGAACCGGGATTTTCCGTCAGGGTTGAAATTGCTTAACTATAGGTACTCAGCATCAAGGGCATGATAAGCATGAGCATGTCTTCGTCTTTTTCATTCTCCTCGGGCATGATCAAACCGGCGCGGTTGGGCGTGCTGAGGCGAATCTGAATCCGGTCGCCGTCGAGCAGGCTGAGCATATCGCGGAGGAAATTGCCGTTGAAACCAATTTCGAGGTCGGTTCCATCGTAATCGCAGGTCAGGGTTTCTTCTGACTTCGTGGCCATTTCGATGTCTTCAGTGCTGATGACCAACTCGCTGCCGGCAAGTTTCAATCGTACCAATACGGTGGTCTTACTGGCGAAAGGAATTACGCGGCGTATCACCTGAAGCAGATCCTGACGGCCTATGCTCAGCACATTGTTGTTGTCGGCCGGAATTACGGCGCGGTAATCGGGGTAGCGCTCGTCGATCAGGCGGCAGATGAGGCGGGTGGTGCCGTAGGTGAAGAATACGTTCGACTTATTCCATTCCATGCTTACCGGCGTATCGTCGTTGGGCAGGGAAGTCTTCAGCAGATTCAGGGCTTTTTTGGGAAGGATAAAGTCGTGCTCGATACCGGGTTTGATATCGGTGCGTGTTACGCGGACAAACTTATTGGCATCCGTTGCCACAAAGGTGATTCCACCTTCGTTGAGCTCGAACTTCATACCGGTGAGGGCAGGGCGAAGTTCATCAACACCGGTGGCGAAGCTGGCCTTGGTGATGGCACGCAGCAGGATATTGGCGGGGATATTGATGCCCGATTCGCTTTCGATGGCGGGCATCTGCGGGAAGTCGATACCGCTCTGACCTGGCAGTTCGTAACTTCCTTTGGTGGCTGAAGATGAAACAGTAACGGCGAAGGTTTCGTCGTTCACGGCAAAATTCACCGGACCGTCGGGCTGGTTGCGCAGAAAATCCAGCATCAGCTTGCTGGGCACTGCAATCTGCACATCTTCCTTGCTTTCAACCTGCATGCTGGTCATCATGCTGGTTTCCAGGTCGGTGGAATAGATGTTCAGCTGCCCGTCTTTGATGTCGAGCAGGAAGTTTTCCAATATGGGAAGCACCGGTTTGGTGACAATGGCACCCTGAACTTTGGCCATTTGCTCCCGAAGGTCTTTGACGGATACGAGGAAATTCATACGTGGGCTTGTTTGCGCGTTTTAAATCCGCGCAATTCTAAGGTATTTCGATGGCAAACAATGCACAAAAAAGGGCACTTATAAACAGTCAGGCTTTGCTTATTCTTTGTCCTTTTCGGGTTCCGCAATAATGAACAAGTCTTCGTTTTCCTTCTTCATCAGGTAGTGCTCGCGGGCAAAGCGTTCGAGATTGCGCAAATCGCCGAAAAGGTGATCGCGTTCGGTGCGCGCCTTTTTGATCTCTTCGGTGTAGTAGGCTTCCTGTTCTTCGAGTTCGGTGATTTCGTTGTGGATTTCCAGCCTGTAAAAAACGTTGTTGCTGTCGAACAATATCATCCACAAGGCGAAAAAGCCAAGTAAGAGTCGGTATCTCCAACGAATGAACTTCTCAATCATGTCTCAAAAGTACCGTTCAGGACGACCGGCTTTTCCACCGCCGCAACAGACTGTCGGGCAGAGGCTACGCTTCGGTTTCACCGTAGTATTCAACAAAGTTTTGCTCGGTTTCATAGAGCAGGATCTTGTGCAGCTTGCATTCATCAGGCAATTGCGATGAAATTCGATCCCAAATGGCTGTAGCAATGTTCTCTATGCTTGGAAGTACACCTTTCAGGAAGGGTACGTCTTCGTTCAGGTTCTTGTGGTCAAGGGGTTCTATGACTTCCCGGTGGATAAGGGTTTTGAGCTGCTTGAGGTCGATAATAAAACCGGTATCCGGATTGGGATGGCCTTTGACGGTAACGTAGAGATCAAAATTGTGTCCATGCCAGTTGGCGTTGGCACATTTCCCGAATACGGCATCGTTCTGTTCGACAGTCCAGTTCGGATTGTAGAGTTTATGGGCTGCGTTGAAATGCTCTTTGCGCGTTATGTACAGCAGTGGCTTCTTCACGATTTCTTCCGCGTTATTCGAATGGGTTATTGGGATTAATGCGTTGCAGGAACTGCGTAAATGTCGGCTAGCTTTCCTACGACCTGCCTAATTTCATCGGCAGTATTGAATTTACCGAAGCTGAAACGCACCGTCGTACGCATTGGGTCGGTATTGAGCGCGCGAATCACATGTGAACCGGTGTTCGAACCGCTGCTGCAGGCGCTTCCCCCCGATGCGGAAATGCCTGCCAGATCGAGATTGAAGAGCAGCATGTCGCCGGCGTCGCTGGGTGGGAATGAAACACTGAGTACCGTGTACAGACAGCGCCCTTCTGCGTCGCCATTGAAAGCGATTCCGGGAATGGCGTTGCGGAGTTCATTGATCATCAGTTGCTTTAAGCCTTCCACATGCGCACGCTTTGCATCCAGATCGCGGTAGCAAATTTCAAGGGCCTTGGCCAGACCAACGATGCCATAAACATTCTCCGTTCCACCGCGCATTTCGCGTTCCTGTGCTCCTCCGGTGATGAAGGGTTTAATGCGGCTGCCTTTCCGGATATAAATGAAGCCCACGCCTTTGGGTCCATTGAACTTATGGGCGCCGCAAGCCAGAAAATCGACCGGCAATTGCTGCAGGTCGAAGCGATAATGCCCCATGGTCTGAACCGTGTCGGTATGGAACCAGGCGTCGTATTTCACGCAAAGCTCAGCCACTTTTTCAAGATCGAGCAGGTTGCCAATTTCATTGTTGCCGTGCATGAGCGTCACCAAGGCATCGGGATAAGTGGCGAGCAACTCTTCCAGATGCTGCAGGTCCACATGGCCTTTTTCGTCGAGGCGAACCAGGTGCATCTCGGCTTTACCGCTGTGTTGCATTTCCTCAACGGTATGCACAACAGCGTGGTGTTCAATGGGAGAGGTGATGATATGTTTTACGCCCAGGTGTTTCACCGCGCCACGGATGGCCATATTGTCGGCTTCCGTTCCACCGCTGGTGAAAATGATTTCACCGGGCGTGCAGTTGAGCAAACGGGCAATTTTGCTGCGGGCTTCTTCGAGCAGCGCCTTCACTTTCCGGCCATGTCCGTGCGTTGAGCTCGGGTTGCCATACAAATCCCTGAGCACAGGAATCATGGTTTCCACTACTTCGGGGTCGATGGCGGTAGTGGCAGCGTTGTCGAGGTAGATGCGGTTCTCCATCAGATTTTTCCGTAGATATGCTGGTAACCCAAAATGCGGTACAGGAGCTTGGCCATGCTGAATTCGCTGATGATATCGGTGGAACGCGGCGCAATTTCCACGATGTCAAAACCGACTACATTGCGTGCAGCACACAGTTTGCGCAGGAAACGGCAACCCTGCCACCAGGTGAGTCCGCCGGGTTCTGCGGTGCCTACAGCCGGAACAACAGAAGGATCAAATCCGTCGGCGTCGATGGTGAGATACACGTTGGGACCCAGCTTTTCGATGGCGGCGTCCATCCAGGCGTCACCGTCCTGCAACATGTGCGCGTACCAGGTGTGGATATTGTCACTGCTGCGGATGAGATCGGCTTCTTCCTTGCTCTGAGCGCGGATTCCGATTTGCACCAAAGGCACGTTCAGATCGTGCACACGGGCCATCACAGAAGCGTGGGAGTATGGATTGTCGTTGTAAGCCAGGCGCAGGTCGCTGTGGGCATCGATCTGTACCACCGATAAATCGGGGTATTTCTCCAGATGGGCCTCTACAAAACCCAAGGTAACAGTATGTTCGGCGCCGAGAGAAACCACGTATTTGCCGGCCTCTATCAGTTGGCGGGTGTTGTCGCGGATCAGATCTACGGCTGCGCGGTCGGTTAACTTGCCGAACTGGACAGGCGGAAGGGTGCAAATACCCAGGTCCTGGAAATGCTCCGTTTCAGTTTCTTCATCATAGAATTCTACATAATGCGATGCATTGATGACAGCGGCCGGACCCTTTTCCGAACCGGCGATGTACGAACTGGTGTGCTCGTAGGGAACCTGTTGTATGGCTACCTTGCTCGACTCCCAGCTGAAATGCTCCGGAGCCGCGATGCCCAGGAAATTGTTCTCAGGTCCTAAAAATTGCATGCCTTGACTTTGGGCTGCAAAGTTACCGCACAGGAATGTAATACGCAGGGTGTAATCTGAAAGTGTCTGTCTGATTCTGCGTACGGTTGAGAAACAAAAAAAGCCCGAACGCATGCCCAGGCCTGAAAGGTGGTTTTTGAAATGAAGAAGGCTCAGCCTTTCACCCGTTCCATGTATTCACCGGTACGGGTGTCGATTTTCACCTTGTCTCCGATATCGCAGAAAAGGGGAATCATAATCTGGGCGCCGGTTTCGAGGGTTGCAGGCTTCAACGTATTGGTAGCGGTATCGCCGCGCAAACCGGGTTCGGTGTATGTGATTTCCAGTACCGTGCTTTCAGGCGCCTGGGCACCGATCACCAATTCACCTTCGAAAGAGGCAATGATGGTATCGCCTTCTTTCATGAACTTGGCACCGATACCAAATAACTCCTTTCCGATAGACAGTTGCTCAAAGCTCTCGTTGTCCATGCACACAAATCCATCGCCTTCCTCGTAAAGATACTGCAGCTCGCGGGTTTCCACGCGCACCACGTTCACATCTTCGTCGGCATTATATCGGTATTCGGTTTGCTTGCCGGTTTTTACGTTCCGCATCTTGGCCTGATAAAAGGCACGCAGGTTGCCGGGGGTGCGGTGCTGGATTTCCATGATTTGGCACAGTTCACCGTTGTGACGGATGAAACTGCCGGATCTGATGTCTCTGGGTTTTGCCATAATTGGTCGCAAAGATAAATGCTTCAGACCAGAGGAAATTCTCCATGCATCTGAATTGGATTTGAATTAGTACTGCCGGTAAACAACCAGGCTGGTATCACCCAGCGGGGTAAGTGAAAACTCAACCTTACCCGGATAACCCTGTCTTTTCGGGCCGCGGAGGTTTTCGATGATGAACTGTGCTTCTTCGCGTGGAACAGATTTTACCTGTGCCCTTTGTGCTTCGGGTAGTATCCGTTTGTTCAATTCTATGCCCTGATCCCAGGCGTATACCTTCAGGGTATCGTGTTGTTCCAGCAGGTTTTCCAGGGCGCTGCGGTATCCCAATCCCCAATAATCCATCTCCCAGCGATTGTGTAACTGATCTTGTCTAACACGCATATATTCATTGAAATAGACCATGCTGTGCGGATGCGACCGCAAGATGTCAATGCCGGGAAAAGCAGCCAGTCCGATAAGCATGGCCAGCCTTATTTCCGCTTGCTTCAACCACTCGAAAATGGCCGCTGCAGTCAATGCCATGGCTGGCCACAGGAAGTAATAATGCCGCCATCCGTCGTACATCGGCGCTTGCATGGCAACAGCCATCAGCATTGGCAACAGCCAGGCGGCTAAAACCAAGATTGTGGCTGGGCTTATCAATCTTGTCGCGATTCGCAGGCTTCCGGCCAGCAAAGCCACAAGCATCAGCACTGGTGTGGTAACGGCCATCCAAAGCGGGAGGTAGAACCAGGGCGTCTGCCGGCTGAGCAGGTATTCGCCATTGGTAAGCGTTCCCCAAGGCCAGGGAAAATGCCGCGCAGTTTGTACGACTTCCCATAAATGCGCCGGCGGATTGAGCCAGAGGTAGGGATAGACTGCAATCAGGGAAACAAGGCAAACCGATCCTGCCATTAAGGCAGGTGGCCACAATTCAGGCCATTTGGGTCGGCTTACGAAAATCCAAACAAAAATAGCCAGCACAGGGAAATACAAGCCTTGTATCCGCAACGATGCCATGACGCCTGATGCTATGGCAAAAGCAACAAGATGCTTGCGGTTCCGGCTTTGCATCCAGGCCAGGAAAAAATACAGGGCCCAGGCGAGGATGGCCATGAAAAGCACATCTTTTGAATTGTAAAACGATTCAGCGAAAATCCGCGGCTGCAAGACATAAACGGCCGCAGCACCAATGCCTGCCAAACCGGAACCATACAAGAGCCGGCCACTGCGGTAGACAGCCACGGCGCTGAATGCCACGATCAGAAACAGGTAATAATGCCGGATAAGCAATTCATGGCGGCTGTCGCCCGAGGGTGCAATAAGCTGCTCAAGCCAGAAGGCAGTCGTTTCGAAGATCGGACCGTAATAGCGGTGTTCGAGAATGCCTTCGCCACCGCGGGTAATGAACTGGTTGTTGACGATACCAATGGCACGCTGCGTCTGTTCATCGAGCGGAACACCGAAATCAGGCGCCATCCACAATCCGGCAAACAGGTATATCAGGAAAAGCAACAAAGCAAAACGGTGCTCCTTTGCAGGAACACCGTTTGCGGGAAAAATTATACTGCGCAGGCCGGTCAATGGGCTGCCACAGGTTCGTTGTTCATGTACGCTTCCATCGGCAGGCATGCGCAAACCAGGTTGCGGTCGCCGAAAGTTTCATTCAGGCGGCCAACGCTGGGCCAAAACTTCCGCTCATGCACATAAGGCGCAGGGTAGGCGGCTTTCTCACGGCCGTAGCTGTGTGCCCAATTATCGCTGGTGATTTCGGCAGCAGTATGCGGAGCGTTCTTCAGCACGTTGTCGTTTTTGTCGACCTTGCCTTCTTCGATTTCACGCACTTCGTTGCGGATGCCAATCATGGCTTCACAAAAACGATCCAGTTCTTCCATGCTTTCGCTTTCCGTAGGCTCAACCATGAGCGTGCCGGCTACAGGGAAAGAAACGGTAGGGGCATGATAGCCATAGTCCATCAGGCGCTTGGCGATATCCGCCGCTTCCACACCACTGGCCTGCTTGAATACACGGGTATCCAGGATCATTTCGTGCGCACAGAAACCGTTTTCACCGGCATACAGCACTTCGTAGTGGCCATTCAATTTAGCCTTGATATAGTTGGCATTCAGGATGGCATACTTCGTTGCATTGGTAAGGCCTTCACCGCCCATCATCTTGATATAAGCGTAGGAAATAAGCAGGATACTTGCCGAACCCCAAGGAGCAGCACTTACCGCGTGCATAGCTTTTTCTCCACCGGTCTTCACGACAGCATGTCCGGGCAGATAAGGAGCCAGGTGACTCGCCACGCCGATGGGGCCCATGCCGGGTCCGCCGCCACCGTGGGGAATGCAGAAGGTTTTGTGCAGGTTGAGGTGGCAAACGTCGGCGCCAATCATTCCCGGACTGGTGAGGCCTACCTGTGCGTTCATGTTCGCTCCGTCCATATACACCTGTCCGCCGAATTCATGTATCAGGCTGGTGATTTCTTTGATATGGCCTTCAAAAACACCATGTGTTGAAGGATAGGTTACCATCAACACCGCCAGATTGTCTTTGTGCTCAATGGCTTTGGCGCGGAGGTCGTCGAGGTCAATATTGCCGCGTTCGTCGCACTTGGTCACCACCACTTTCATGCCTGCCATGACAGCGCTGGCAGGATTGGTTCCATGCGCAGAATCCGGAATCAGGGCAACATTGCGGTGCGATTCGCCGCGGTCTTTGAAGTATTCGCGGATTACCATCAGACCGGCGTATTCGCCCTGCGATCCTGCGTTAGGCTGCAGGCTCATGGCTGCGAAACCTGTGATTTCGCAAAGGTCGGCGGCCAATTCTTCGATCATTGCGCGGTAGCCTTCTGTCTGGTTGGCAGGTGCAAAAGGATGCAGGCTGTTGAACTCAGGCCAGGTTACCGGTATCATTTCGGTGGTGGCATTGAGTTTCATGGTGCAGCTGCCGAGCGAAATCATGCTGTGGCAAAGGCTGAGATCTTTGCTTTCAAGGCGCTTGATATAGCGCAGCATTTCGTGCTCGCTGTGATAGCTGTTGAAGACGGGGTGCGTCATGAAGTTGCTGAAACGCACCAGGTGCTCCGGAATGCGGTGCGCAGCGGGAACTGCCGCCTGTGTCAGCGAGCCGTCCACGGCTTTGGCAAAAACTGCCAGCAGTGCATTTACATCGGCTTCAGTTGTGGTTTCGTCAAGTGAAACACCTACATGGCGCTCGTCGATTATCCGGATATTGATGCCGGCAGCAACAGCCAGACTGGCAATGGTATGGCTGTTGGGTACTTCCACACAGATTGTGTCGAAGTAGTGGTCGTTCTTCACCTTGTAGGCTGAAGGTGCGCATTTCGCGATACCTTCGGCCAGGCTTACAGTCAGGCTGTGCACGCGGGTGGCGATGGCTTTCAGTCCGTCCGGACCGTGATATACACCATACATCGAAGCCATGATGGAGAGCAATACCTGGGCTGTACAGATATTGCTGGTTGCACTTTGGCGGCGGATATGCTGTTCGCGTGTCTGCAGCGCCATGCGTAGAGCGCGGTTGCCGTGGCGGTCGATCGATACCCCGATGATACGACCGGGAATCTGACGCTTGAATTCATCGCGGGTGGCGAAGAACGCCGCATGGGGGCCGCCATAACCCATAGGAACACCGAAGCGTTGTGCGCTTCCCACTACGCAATCTGCGCCCCATTCTCCCGGAGGCTTGAGTAAAGTAAGGGCAAGCAAATCGCTTACTACACAAACTTTTACGCCAGCTTGCTTGCAGTTGGCTGTAAAGTTGCTGTAGTCGAGAATGGTGCCGAGGTTATTGGGATATTGCACCAAGGCGCCGAAGAATGTGTTATCTGGCTGGAAGGTTTTGTAATCACCGAAAACCAATTCCACACCAACCGGCTCTGCACGGGTGATGAGGATGTCGCGGGTTTGGGGAAACACTTGCTCATCCACAAAAAAGCGACGCGCTTCGGGGCGCTTCTCCATGGAATGGAACATATTCATGGCTTCTGCAGCTGCAGTGCCTTCGTCGAGTAGTGACGCATTGGCAATTTCAAGACCGGTAAGGTCAATGACCATCGTCTGGTAGTTCAGCAATGCTTCCAGACGGCCCTGTGCAATTTCAGCCTGGTAGGGCGTGTACTGGGTGTACCAACCCGGATTCTCCATGATGTTGCGGAGCACAACGGCAGGCGTGAAGGTGCCATAGTATCCCATTCCGATGTGCGAACGGAGAATCTGGTTTTTGGCCGCCTTTGTTTTGAGATCGGCGAGGAATGCTTGTTCGCTGAGGCCTTTGCCGATGCGCAAGTCCTGTGGCAGGCGGATCGCCGGTGGCACGGTCTTGTCGATCAATTCGTCAAGTGAAGCAACGCCGATGGTTTGCAACATGGCTTTTACATCGGCCGGGCGCGGCCCAAGATGTCGTGACTCAAAAGTCTCTGAATGATTGAGTGTGAGTTGCATGGGAATGGTCGCGCAAATATAAGCGGTGAAATGCGCTGCGCGACGCCAAACTAACAAATGTTAGGAAATGCTGACGCGCGGTTCAATCTTCAGCGTTTGCGCCTGTTTGCTGCCTGGCTAGCAGTTCATAGGTTGCCATTTGTGAACGCAGCAAAGGGGCGCTGTTGTGGATGTAACGGTTGCTGATTTTGCCATCCTGCATACGCGCTTTGGTGTTGTCATCCATCTGCAATTCCAGCAAGTCGGTAATGGTTCTGGCGATGGTTGTATCGAGAATCGGCACGGTTA
>Ga0315901_10002529_pt1 | contig 25064 bp, 24 predicted proteins | sample LakEriMetagenome_10_FD_203761 | JGI IMG/M metagenome (GOLD analysis project Ga0315901, IMG submission 203761) | Freshwater fungal communities from buoy surface, Lake Erie, Ohio, United States - Buoy 2 MA116 | ecosystem: Environmental > Aquatic > Freshwater > Lake | place: USA: Lake Erie, Ohio... | reverse complement strand
AAGGTAAAAATTGAAGTTTAAAAAATTCAAATAATAGTTCCTTGCTATTATCTAGAATTTCATTATTATCTTCATCTTCTTTAATAAGTTTCATGTCAATCAGTAAATTATAAAATTCATCTTTATTAGTAGAAGTGTTAGAAATTAAAAACTTATGCATAAGTATAAGATTTTGTTTAACATCATTATCAATAGTATTAATACATCCGAAATCAGTAACACAAAGTTTTAAGTTATTTTTATCAGAATTATCAATAATAAAATTTCCATAATGTATATCAGAGTAAAATAATCCATAATCGTAAATGTTTGTAAAAGTAAATCTAACAAGTTCCATACCAATTTTGTTAATATCTTCCTGAGAAGCAGTTTTAATAAAATCATTTAATGTTAAGCCATGAATAAATTCCATACATAATATTTTTTCTGAACATAAATTAGGTAAAATAATAGGTATTTTAATAACAGAATCATCTTTCCATATAGAATATTGCTGTAGTTGATTTTTTATTTCTAAATTATAATCAAGCTCATCAATAAGTTTAGATTTTATTTCATTAACAGCGTCAGTTAAGTCTTGATTATAGAATAAATATTTGACAATATTATCAAGAACATTAAAATCAGTTTCAAATTGTTTACCAATACCATCATACTGAACTTTAAAAATAATTTGTTGTCCGTTTGATAATTGAGCCCTATGAACCTGTCCGATGCTTCCACTTTTATATATATTATAATCAATGTTTTCAACAGAAGAATATCTATCAGGATTATTATAAATTTCTTCCTTAAATCTAAGTAAAGTTTTCTTAGGATTGAAAGGCTTACAATTAGAAAAAACATCACTATCAGAATCGTATTGATATTTAAGTACTTGAGATATTTTAGTTAAGATTCCACCATAATTAGAAAAAGTATCAGACAAACATTTTAATTTTTCGTTCTTAGAACTTATTTTTTCTTTAGAACCAGTATTTGATTTAAGATAGTTTATTAAAAAAGATAAACAAATATTTCCAGTTCTTAGCATAATTATATTTTATTATACAAATATAATTATATAAATAGAAAAAAATTAAATGATACTTAATTTTTTAAATATTTGTGTAAAATTACCAGAAACTTGCATTTTTTGAAGTATATGTATTAATCCAAAATTAATTTTATTAAGATAAACTATATTTTGAGGTAAGTTCCATTCATTTAGAAGAGTAAAATCTTTATGGGTAGTATTCGTTAACCACTCTTTTGTAAAAGTAAAATCATTAATAATCCAAGGAGCAAGTTGTTGTTTAAAATAAGTCCACGCATAATCTCTAGATTTTGTAGAGACTTTATCATTCAAAATTTGCATTTCAAATAATATAGAATAAAAATCTTCTTCATTATCATAATAAATAGAATAATAAAGTCGTTTCAATTGTTTAGACAATACATCATCAATTACATTAATGCATCCAAAATCCATAACACATAATTTGTCACCTTTAATTAGAAAATTACCATAATGAATGTCAGAATAAAACAATTTATCTCTAAATAAACTAGTAAAAACAAATTCAGCAATCAACATTCCATATTTATTTCTTTCATGATCAGTAGAATTATTAATAAAATCATTTAAACTTATACCATGAATAAACTCCATACATATAATTTTATCAGTACTTTTGGAAGAAAATACTTTAGGAATCAATATATTAGAATTATCTTTCCATAGATTAAAAAATATATCCATATTATATATTTCTTGTTTATAATTAAGTTCGTCATTAATTTTTCTTTTAATGTCATTAACAGCATGTGAAAAGTTATTACCAGTATATAAAAAATGAATAATTCCATCTAAAATCTTAATATCATCTTCACATTGTTCTTTAAGTTTAGTGTATTGAACTTTAAAAGCAACATTAGTGTTTATATCGTTAATTTTCATAATTCCTTTGTGAACTTGACCAATAGATCCACTTTTGTAAACATTTTTTTCGTAGCTTAGAACATCATTAAACAAAATATTATTTTTCATTTCATTATCAAAAAATAAACTAGTATTTTCTGAATTAAATGGTTTACAGTCGGAAAATATTGAGCTTGATGAATTACCCTCACCATAAGCAATAATTTGTGATATTTTACTTAAAATACCACCGTAATTAGAAAAAGTTTTAGAAATAGTTGATAATGCTGTATGTTTATTTTCAAATTCATCATCTTCCAAGCTTTCACTTGTTAAATAGTTGTATAGTAAAGATAAACATATTGATCCTGATCTTATCATAATTTAATTTATTGTATTAAATAAATATTTTACATTTTTATATTATTTTGAATAGAAAGTTAAAATTTATATATAAATATGTGTATTAAGATAATCTAGGATTTTTTGATACTTCAAAATTTAATGTTTTATAGCAAATATCACCATAAGCTTTGTCATGAGTAATAATAATAATCATTTTATTTTTTGAATTTATGTATTTTATATAATTGAATATTTTATTTCTTGTAGAGTTATCCAAAGCACTTGATGGTTCGTCTAAAATAACTATTCTAGAATTATCATTTAATTCTAATCTTAACAAATGAATTATTTGTTTTTGACCACCGCTTAGTAATTTACCTAATTTTCCTACATTCATATCAAAAAAAGACCATTTTTCTTTTCCTTCATCTAAATTTTTAAAAATATCATATAACTCAAATGTAGTGAAAATATTCTTTATTTTATTTTTCAAATAAATATTATCTTCACTCTCATAACCATAAATTATATTTTCGTAAAACGTTTTATTCATCAAAGAACTTGAGTTTTGAGGAATATAAGATATATACTTTCTTATATGTTTTAAAGAGTAATCAGCAATATTTTTATCACCTAAAAGAATTTTACCGTTATTTATTTTATTTACTCCAAATATTATCTTAATAAAACTTGTTTTACCAGATCCAGAAGCTCCCATAATACAATATATTTTATTTTCTTCTAGTTGCAAATTAAAATTTTGTAAAAGTTGTTTTTTATCATCATAACTGAAAGAAACATTAAAAAATGTTAATCCAAAATTACTTGGATTTAACTGTAAATTAGAATCTCCTTTGAATGTATTAGAATCTTTAACAAGTAATTGTCTTAAGAAATTATCATTATTTTTCAAAATTCCAAATCTTGTAACGACATCGGGAATTAAATATGTTATTTCATATGCATTATCAAAAAATCCAGTTAACAACATGAATATCTTAGTAACTTCTTGGTTAGATAAAGTATTATTAGTATGTAATTTATATATAAGTAAAACCATCAAACCAAAAAATATAATACTGTATACATAACCAATATTTTGTTTTCTATTCAAACAATTAATAGTTTCAGTTTCTATCTCTTTGGAATATTTAGCTTTTTTTTTTATATTTTCTATTTCATCTTCAAAACCGCGTGGTGCTGTCTGGACTGTATCAATGTTGTAAAATATATCTTCAATATATTGATTAACAACATCTTTATTTTCTGTTTCATTAAAAGATTTTATTATACATTCTGAAATTTTGTTTAGTGTAAAGAATCCTTGAAACAATACGCATAAAATTAAACATGTACCTAATACTTTATTTATCAAAAAAAATCTATAACATGATATAAATAGCACAATTATTCTAGGTATAAAAATTGTTGATAAAATATAAAGAAACTGTTGAAAATTTATTTTTATAGTTTGTATTTTATTTAGTAAAATTGTAATATTAGTTAACTCATTTTCTCTTTCATATTTATTAAACACAGCTTTCACTAATTTAACAGTTATAAATTCAGATAACTCTGGCTCTAGTTTCTTCTTCAATAAATTTGATAACATAAAGCAAATTTTTATTATTATCCAAACTAAAACTAATTTCTGTAGATTGTATTTGAACTTTTTAAAGTCAGATAAATCATTAAAAGTATTAGCTACTAATAATGGAATAAATATTGATTCTATAAAAGAATAAAATATTGATAGCCCCATTGATGATAATATTAATAACTTATTTTCACTAAAGAATTCTTTAATTAACTCTAAAAGTTGATTTTTCATTTTATATTAACAAATAATTATAATTTTTTTTTTCTTGATTTAAGTACTAAAATCATACTATCATATATGTCTATTATTGCTAACATACATTATTTTGACTTGGAAACCAAAGAATTAATAAATAAAGATCTTTACATACTTATTAATAAAAAAAAAATTGGGATGTATCAACCTCCTCCTAAAGAAATTGTCCCTTATATTATTGATGAAAAAAAACAATTAATTTATTTACCTTTTTACTATGCAGTTAATAACATTAAATTATCACGAAAACCCAGAAACACATTTACCAAAATGAATCTTGAATTTAATGGTTCTTTAAGAGAAAATCAACTTATCGTTAAAAAAGAAGCTTTAAATATTCTTAATAAAAAAAGTTCAGTTATTCTTTCACTACATGTTGGTTTTGGAAAAACTATATGTTCTATTAATCTTGCTTGTGAAATTAAACTTAAAACTCTTATTATTGTTAACAAAATTGTTTTGATGAATCAATGGCAAGATGCTATTATGAAAGTTTGCCCTTCTGCGATAGTTCAAAAGATAACAACAAAAACAAAATCTAAATTTAATGAAGATGCTGATTTTTATATAATTAATGCTATTAATGTAGAAAAATTAGGATGTGATTATTTTTCTAATATTGGTCTTTGTATTGTTGATGAAATACATCTTATTATGGCAGAAACTCTATCTAAATCTCTTTTATATATTTCACCTAGATATTTAATTGGATTGTCTGCAACTCCTTACAGAGATGATGGTCTTGATCCTCTTTTTAATTTTTTTTTCGGGGATGATGAATGTAAAATTATTAGAGAAATGAATAGAAAGCATAGAGTTTATAAAGTTTATACTGGATTTACTCCGGAAATGGTTACAACCGAAAATGGTACTTTGAATTGGTCTTCAATTATTAACGAACAATCTACTAATATTGAAAGAAACGAATTAATTATAAGTATTGCTAAGAAATATTCTGACAGAAGAATTATGATTATCACTAAAAGAATAGATCAAGGTAATTATTTATACAATCGTTTACTTGAAGAGAATGAGTTAGTTACTTCTTTGTTAGGTTCTAATCAAGATTTTGACAAATCTTCAAGAATTTTAGTTGGTTCTTTATCAAAAATTGGATGTGGTTTTGATCATTCTGTTTTGGATACATTAATTTTAGCTTCTGATGTTGAAGCATATTTTATTCAAACTTTAGGTAGAGTTTTTAGAAAAAATGATGAAACTGTTCCATATATTTTTGATTTAGTTGATGACAATCCTGTACTTTTGAGACATTTTAAAACCAGAGTTGAAGTATATAAAAAAACTGGTGGAGAAATAATTAATTATATTTTTTAATTATATATTATATATATTTAATAAATAATGCCAAAAAAAATGAATGTAAAATATGTGATAAGAAGTTTACAACAACAATAAGACCTAAAGAACATGTTTCGACACATGTATTTATGCCTGATTTAGATGAAAAAAAAAACTTTTTTTGAAAGTGTTAAATCATTTTTTATAGGAGATACTCTCCCATTTGTCTCCTCTTCCCTCTCTTCTCTTCTCTTCCCTTCCCATCTCCTCCCCAATCTCAATCTCCTCTTCTCTCCCCTTCTCTCCGATATCTCCTATGATAATTTTTCAACGGGAAAAAGTAATAAGAGAAAACGAGAAGATCTTGAAGATGAAGAAGAGTGCAAAAAAAAGATGGTATAAAAAGAAAGAAAAGTAAAAGTATAAAAAGAAAGAAAAGTAAGTTACATAAAAAAAAGTAAATAAATAAAATACTATTTTTTTATATAATTAATAAAATATATAATGGACAAAAAATATGGAACATTTTTATTTTCTTCATCAACTTTTGAAAAGGATTTTAAAGAATTATTTATTGATAATTCATACAAAAAAAATAATAAAAAAAATGTAAATATACCTGACTATTTTGACGGTACAGTAACATGGAATAAACTTATATATGAAATTCCTGTAAATATAAAATTTTTATCTTGTTGGATAATAGCTTCTTTATATGTTTTTTCAGCAAGATTATCTATATACACAAATGGAAAATATAAATATAGATTTTCACCATCTAAAATGATATTTAATAATGTAAAAATTAATAGCATAGATGATGCAATAAATTATAAAGATCCAATTGATTTCCATACAGAAAACACACAGAAAAAAGTGTATGTTAATAGTAAGGGTAGTCTTCTTGATTCTTGGCAATACTTATATTCAATAGGAGTTTCAGAAATATCTTGTATTAAAGATGATTTAGAAAAAATAAATAACATTTATTCTCCAAATCAATTATATGGTAATGATTTTGATTTATGTCCAAATAGTAATGACATTTTAATATCACATAGAATTGGAGGATATTATTATGTACCAGGAAGTAAAAGTAAAAATAAAAATATTGAAATTGGTTCTGAGTTTAATATAAGAAAAGATATTTATAAAAATGGACCAGTTACATCAGCTTTTAAAGTTTTTAGAGATTTTTTATTATGGGATAGAAATGGAATTTATATTTGGGATGGAATTTCATTGGAATCTGATGATACAGTTGGTCATTCTATTGTAATAATAGGTTGGGGTTCAGAAAAAGATATACCTTACTGGATAGTATTAGACAACTGGAGTAAAAGTACATTTAAATTTTTAAGAGGGTCAAATCATTGTGAAATAGAAGAAAATGTTATAACAGCTTTTCCACAATTACCTGGATTTCGTTTATTTAGTGAATTTCCAATTTTATTTAATCCAAAAGATTTAGTGTTAAAAACTCTTTGGGGTGTTAAGGACAATGGATATAAATTAACAACTTATGAAAGAAATATAAAACAAAATAAAAATCTAGAAGAAGGTAAATTTTTATATTCACCACAGTTTTGGGTAGATTTTTCAAAATTAGTAGCTGGTGATTTATCAACAATTAATTTTAATATTAAAGAAAATAATGTTATTGAAAAATTTAGTAGTGACAACAAATGTAAAAGTGTTAATAATATTAATTATAATTGTAATTTAGTAATAGTATTTCTTATTTTTGTTATCATAATTATAATAACAAACAAATATAAAAAATGAATATAATAATATCAGACGGTTGAATAGTTGAATGTATTTATATCAAATAGGTATGGAAAAAATGAATTTATTTTGAATAATATTTTTAGGTTATTATAAAATGGATTATTCAAAGATTGAGGGAATAATTTTAAATAAAATATTTGAAGAAGATAATATTGCTGATTGGAAACAATATAAAGAAAATATTATTCGTAATTTCAACAATATCAATTATATTGAATCTATAGAAAATTATGTTCCTTGTGAAAGAAAACTATATCTTACAAGACCAAAAATGAGAACATTACTATATTTTATGTTACAAAAGAATAAAAATATATTTAAGGAAGTTGGTTATGAACAATATGAAGGGAGAAAAGAACGAATTAGTTTTAATGATGTTACAATATTCGTTGAAGAATGTGTAAAAATTTTAGTTAAGAAACAACAAGGAGTATAATTAATTACTTTTTATTTATTTATTTCAAACTAAAAATAGTAGTTTGAAATAAATCAAAAATTAATAATACTTATATGGTCCATTTCCGTTAGACAACCCCAGAAAAAAATGATTTGTTTGTAAAAAATTATATATATTTTTACCGCTAATTTTTACATGAACAAAAAAAAATCAATTTTTTACGAAGTGGACAATAAATGGTGCACATTTAATTTTTCAGTTCTTCCTATTCTGTTCGCTCTCCCAATAATTTGAGTTTCCTGTGATTCAGTCATCTGATGACATAAAATAATATCTGTAGATTCAGTTAGATTAAGACCAGCTCCATTGAGGTTTACCACTTTTACACCCTTGAAGATTTAAAACGCCGGTTTTTAAATCTACTATATAATAAATGACTCATAAACACGAAGATTTAAAATTAACTGCTGTTAGATATTATTTAGATAATGATACTACCTATGCTGAAACCTGTAGAATTTTCAATTGTTCTGAAAGAAGTTTGAAAAGATGGATTAATAGGTTTTAAGACGAAGATAGAACTGCTAACAATTACAAATAAAAAATTGATTTTTAAAAATAACATTTCCTTTAAAATTTAAAGAATGTCAACATACATATCATACACGACTGATATATTAAGAAGAAAAGATAATTATATAATTGAATTTTCTGAAATAGATAAAGATGATATTTCAGGTATAATTCAACGTGCTCGGAGCTAATAATAGCACACCATGGGGTGAATTTTGGAGATAATAAAATATATCATCTTAAATCATTTTTATGATGATTCAATTAATGCATTATATTGGTCGACGGCTTTGTCGCAACATATGTATTCAATACTTTCATATAATGGTATTTTTGACCCAGTTTTAACTTTAGATATAATTTTCGAATCATGACTGTTTAGATTTGCAAAAAATAATTTTTTTCTTTTAATAATCGAATCTATAATTTTTTTATATTCAATAGATTCTTTTTGTCCTTCCTTAAATTCATCTTTATTATTATTATATGATGTTTTTATTAGTTTAGCAACTTCATTCTCGCGTGTTTCTTCTTTTTTTTCTTCTTTTTTATATTCTTCTTCTATTTTAATAACTTTTTCAAATAAATTTCTACATTCTCTAATATATGTTTTCAGTTGAAATAAAAGAAATTCTTTAGATAAAATTATTATATCAAAATCATCTGATATTCCTTCAACTTTTATATTAGGTGGTATTTGTAAACTATCATCATATATTTTTAATAATGTCTGATTTTTTTTATCATACAATTTAAAATCAATTACATGTAACTTATACTCATTTCCACTAGTAGTATGAATACACTTTAAAAAAAATTTTATTACTTTGGATTTGTCAATAATAGACTTATTATCATCCTTGACAATACTGAAAGTGCAACTATCTAGGAATTCTTTATAAGATAAAAGTATTTTATCTCCATGTATTTCAGGTGTTATTACAAATTTTTGTTTCATTTTTATTTTTATTTTTTCATTTGTAATTTTTTCTTCTAAATATTTAAACAGTTCATTAATATAGTTAATTTGATTATCAATATTGTCAAAACGTTCTTCAACTGGGTATAATTTATAATCTAAATCAGATGTAGTTCGCTTCCCATCTGAATGAAATTGAACACATACACCTCCATCTAATATTAATTTGTAAATATTTTTTTTTTTATGAGCAAATTCACTTATGTAATAAACAAAATAATCTTTAATATAGCTAAAAATTATTGAATGGTAAACATTCTTTACATCGTTATTTAATTCGTTTTTATAAGGTATCTCCACCACGTCCTTTTCCTTAAAGAACTTGGTCCTTATTCTTGATAATATATCTGTTTCTGTTTCTGATGCGGGTAATGATATCTCTACCCTTTCTTTTGTTTTAGATTCCTCCTCCACCATACCATCATTTCTTTTTCTCATCTTTATAGATTTTCTTTTCGTCTTCACAGATTTTCTTTTCGTCTTTACAGATTTTCTTTTCGTCTTTACAGATTTTCTTTTCGTCTTCACAGATTTTCTTTTCGTCTTCTTTAATGATTTTATTTTTCTCGTTATCGACTTCATTTATTTTTATTTGATTTAAAAATAAAAAAAATTAAATAAAAATAACACATGCTTAAAATCAATTTATTTAAAATCAGTGGTACTACATCGGTATCGGATTAGCAATCCCTATGTTAAAAATACATAGACAATCCAAAATTTACACAGACAGCTAAGTCTAACCTTGAAATAAAGATTCTAAAACCGGCGTTTTAAATCTTCAAGGGTGTAAATAGAATGTATAAAATTGTTAATAAAAAATAAATTTAAGAGAATATTTTATTAACGTGTGTAAAATGAATAAATGCGTAATAAAAAATTACATACCACATAAAACTCCAATAAATGTAAATTACAATAAATGGATAAATTGTTATTATGAAGATCTTATAAATCTATATATTATTTTTTCAGAAGATATAGTTAGAAAATACCCAGACACGACAATAGATTTCAAGAATAATAATTTATTATTTAACAAGTTCTGTATTTTTATATTTAAATGTTCTTCAAAATATATCATTTAAAAAATGTATATAAATTATTATAAATAAATAATGTCTGAAAAAATAGAAGAAATAGAAAAAATAGATAAGATAATGTATACCCAAAATTATATTATCAATGATGATAAAGATAATAATAATAAAGATAGCGAAAGTTATGAAGAATACAAAGATTTTTTATACGAAAATTATTATCAAAATATGTTAGATAGTTTAAAAAATAAAATGTTAGAATACTTAAATAAAACAAGTTTACCTTTATGTGAATATTTATCTAAAAAAAAATTAGACGTCTTCATAAAAGAAAACATTAAAAACGATTTAGATTCGTGAATCATTTAATTATTTATTTATAAAAATATACACACTAAATAAATAATGGTTATTAAGAATGTCCAAGTGATAGTAATTTGTGTTAATTATTCAGATTTTTTATCTATAACTTATAGAAAAAATATTAATTTTTTTGAACGTGAAAATTATCATGTAATAACAACAAAAGAAGATAGTGATACAATTAATTTATGCGAAGAGTTAAAAATCAATTATACTTTTTATAATTATTTTTATAAGAACTCATCCTTTTTTAATAAGTCTGGTGCAATAAATAATATGCAAATAAAATTACACGATAAATATCCTGATGATTGGATATTACTATTAGACGCTGATATAATATTACCTAATAATTTTGAGGAGATGTATAATTCAAATTGCAAAGATAAGACGGCTTTATATTCATTAGAAAGAAAAGATTATGAACATCAGGAAGATTACAAAAACTTAAAAAATGAAGTTGAATATTGTGGTATAAACTTTATGGGATTCATGCAACTTTATTTTGATAAAAGCAAGTATTATCCTAAGTTTTCAATAGACTGTTGTACTTGTGATGCCATTTTTCGAGATTATTTTTACAACACATTAACTTTATTAGACAAAAATTCATATTTAATACACATAGGAAAAAATCATGTAAATAATCGAGGTAGAATAACAGAAAAATGGAATAATTTATAAAACTTATGTTATAGTTTTATAAAAAAGAAAATTGATTATTTATATTTTTTTAATGAAAATTTATTTTCTTTTCAAGTAGTAGTACACGCTACCAAAAATAGTGACAATTTTAATAATTTTTGACGTCATTTTAAACTATGTATCAATACAATATTGATTAGTTTTTTTTACACAAACGAATACAACAAATAGATGGAAGTTAAATAAAAATAAAATAAAATATTTTATTTTTTAATATAAACATGCCAAGAAAAAGTATTAAGAAATCAAAGAAATCAAATAGAAAAAGTATTCTATCAAAAAGAAGACAATATAAAAAAAAAAATAAAAAAAGTAAAAGAAAAAGCAAAAGAAAATCAGACGGAATGTTCGTTGATGATAAATATTTGAGTACATGTTTTGTAAATAAAACACCATATTAAATTGTATTTTTGTATAAATCATAAATATAAGTTCCACGAGCTAAATGTGTAATAGAATTTATATTGTCTATTTCAGTATCAGGAATTTTAAATAGAAAGGAATTCTTATTATCACAATCCATAATAAATACTTGTGTATTAGAGTTATATGTATAGTTATCAATAATAGTAGTAGATACAGTTCCATAAATTTGTTCAACTGAATTAAATACAAGTTTATCATATTCATCATACTTTTTCTTAAATTTAGAATTAATAATATTAAACATTAGCCCTTCTATATTTTTAGACAAAAGAATTAAGGAGCATAAAAGTTTCTCAAAATTAACATTTTTAGGTATGCAAAACTTACTAACTTCGCTTAATGTATCGTATATAGATTGCTTGAAATAATAAATAGCACCGTTTCTTTTATTCTTATCCATGTAGTCAGGTCTTATTATTCTAGTAACATCAACAATATTTTTTAGAATGTATAAGTTAAAGAATGGGTTAGATATAAGATTCTCAATTTTAACCCATTCTTTTATGAAAACTTTATAATAATCATGGATATTAGAAAAGTCTTGATTTTGAATAGGTAATATAATTAGAGTTTGTATTATATCAATACAATAATGATCATAATTAGTAAAAAGATTAGAAACACTGTTATGCTTTTCAAGAGTTTTAGTAATATAATCACTTATACCTCTATCTCCAAAATCATCCCATCCACATTCCCAATCAATAGTTAAAGGTCTAAAAATGCTACGTACAAGTTTCTTTAATTTTCTGGATTTTTTAGTTCTTCTTTTATCAAAAATTTCGTCGGAAACACTAACGAGAAATAATTTAGGATCAGAAACCCAATCAAATCTATCACTAGTGAATCCAACATCAGTATGAGCCATACTGGCCCATAAAGGTCCATCTTCCATGTCAGATATATATGAAAATCCGTAGTCAATTATAATTGGAAAATATCCAAGCGTAGGTACGCAAAATTGGTTTTCTTCATCAATCTTATAAAGAAAAACAATATCTTTATTGCATTTCTTAATCATAACATTAAAACTATGCAAATCATAGTGTGTGAATTTCTTTTGTCTTTGTGCAATACTGATTCCTAGCAAAACTTGTTTTACTATAGAATACAATACATCTTCATGTATTTTATCACTTCTTATATAATTATAGAACTTGCTACTATTATCTAAAAATTCTGCTAACAAAATATCTTTCAATATAGGATACTTATTTGATATTACAAATGGGTTTAAGTGTTGTTTTTTATCATATTTAGAATTAACTTTACAAGAAATCATACCTAATCCTTTTAAAAAATGCGGACAGAAAGTAGAAATTTCCTTAAGTCCTTGCATTATAGTTAGCTCATGGTAAACCAAATAATTAATATATTGAGATATTTTAAACACGATTTCTTCATTATCATTTGTTTTGAATATACCTAATTGTCCTTGTTTACCTGGTTTTTCAAGCATTCTATCAAAAGTTAACCATTCGTTGATATCTTTATGTTTATTATCTTCATAATATTTTACTAATTTATCATAAGTGGATTTTTTATTATTATTTAAAGATAAAATTTCCATTTTTATGTAAAAAAAATTAACTTTTAAGTTTTTTTATATAAATAAATAAAATGAAAAAAAAATCATTATCAATTTATAATTCACGTAAAAAAAAAATATCAGCAGGAAAAAAATTAATCAAGAAGAAAAAAAGTATTAGTAAAAGAAGAATAAAAAGAAGTATAAAAAAAAAATCAATTATTGATGGATTTATTCAAACATCACGTCTTACTTTTACAAGTGATTGTGATTCAGCTCTAGTTTTGGATTTTTTTGGGGATAAAATTTTACGTTCATTTGAAGTCAACTTTAATAATTTTTACTTTACTTACTCTTACAATTCAACTGCAATACAATTAAAAACAAATTATTTGGAAGATTCAACATACTCTAATATTTTATATAATCTTTCTATTTTTGATAAGAAAAGTTGTTTAAAGCTAGTTTCATTTATGCTTGAACATTTAAAAAGAAGTAAAACCGGTAGAACATGTGGTGAAAATAAATTAATAGCTTTAGAAAATGTTTCTAACTTGTATAAAGATCTTAATTCATATAAATATGACTTCTAATATATTATATATTTATAAATATAATATATTTTGTTACTTTTTAAGTAATGAGACAAATGAAACTGGTTTATAATTAATTGATTTTAAAATCTTACCTGTGCTTTCATTATACACAACAAAATATTTTTCATCTGTACTTATCTTATAAGTTGGTGAATCATATCTTTTGTCATTTTTATAAAATTCAACAGTTGCAATTGCTTCTTTTTTATTTTTACATAATTTACTCATATTTGATTCATGAACAAGATCAAAAGCTTTATCTGCATTCAATATACCTAATGCTTGTAAAAATCCCCAAATAACATAAACTTGGTCTATACAACTATCAAGAACTAAATCCAAAGATTTTTGTTTTACAGCATCCAACAGTTCTTCATATTCTTCAGTAATTAAGCTCAGACGATTTTTAACAAGTTCTGGGTCTGAATCAAAAATATTATGTTGAGGAGTTTGATTAATTATTGCACCGAAAGCTTTATTAAAAGCAAGAACTTTTTCAAAATTTGTATTCATTATGTTCTTATTATATATAACATATATAATAATTCTTTATATTATTTATTGTAAACCGAAAAAACTAATAATATTATCTTCCATGTTTTTATTTAGAATATCTTTTAAATTAATCTCATCTAAATTTTTGAAAACTTTATGAAGTTGTTCTTTATTCAAGATATTTTCTGTAGGAATATTTTCTCTTATAAAATCACCTTCTTTATATTGTTTGTTTGAAGGTGATACTAGTTCATTATTAGTATAAATACTTATCATATTATTGAAAGATTTATTTTGCTTGATTTTTTTTAAAATATTAAGCATCTTTTGTACTGCTTCACTTTTCTGCTTCTTTAATAAAGCAACTTGTTTTTTTTGCGATTTTGTTTGTTTTCTAGTTTTAAATCCTCTGTATAAAGCTTGCAATTTTGTTACTGCTTTATGTTGTTTTTTCTTCAATTCAGAAATTTGTGATAGAATTTCTTTTTTTAGTTTATTATTTCTATATAATATTTGAATTTTTTTAGCAGCTTCATCTTGTTTTTTCTTTAGCGATTCCACTTGTTTTATTTGTTTTCTTGATTTATTACCTCTATATAAAGCTTGTAATTTTTTTGCTAGGTACGTTTTATTTTTTATTAATGAATTTAGTTGTTTTTTAAATTTATAACGTCTAAATAAAGTTTGTATTTTTTTAACAGCTTCGTATCTTGGAAATTCATCATCAATTATATCATTTTCCACATTAACATATAAATTATTTAGTTGTTTTTTCTTTTGATTAGTTCTAAAGAAAGATTGTATCTTTTTAGCAGCTTTATTTTGCTTAGATTTAGATACTTGTTTTTTCTTTTGATTAGTTCTAAAGAAAGATTGTATCTTTTTAGCAGCTTTATTTTGCTTAGATACTTGTTTTTTCTTTTGATTAGTTCTAAAGAAAGACTGTATCTTTTTAGCAGCTTTAATTTTTTTTTCTTCTAATAGTTGTTGTTTTCTCTTTTTATTGTTTCTATAAAAAGCTTGTATTCTTCTAGTCGCTTTAATTTGATCTTCATCTTTTTTGTTAATATTTTTTTGATTTTCTGAAATTGATACAAGATTATTAAAAAATAATCCAGCTTCTTTATCATTATAAACACATCTACCAGTTAATTTATTGCAAATTTTATTTTTTTTACAATCTTCATTACAATCTATTAATTTATTATTTCTTATATCACTCAAACCATTTTTTATTTTTTTAATCAAATCTTTCCCAGACTTAGTATTTGGATTTATCTTTTTATTTGTAATTTTTTCATATAATTCAATATCATTATAGCCAAGTAATTTATCAAGTTTTTGTTTATTAATTTTTTTGAATAATAAAGCCATCTTATTTTGGCTTACTTTTTGTTTTTTAGCTGATTCCTTAGCATATTTTTTCTTTTTTTTAGTAGATTTTCTCTTTATAACAGAAGAAGATGATGAAGGTGAAGGTGATTTCTTTTTTTTAGTAGATTTTCTCTTTATAACAGAAGAAGATGATGATGATAATGAAGATAATGAAAACTTTTCTTTAGATTTTTCAGAAATAGTATTTAGTATTAAACTTATAATTTCATCTGTTTTTTTTTTTATTAATATCTGATTTATCACCATTTAGAACATCAGTATAAATTTTTTTCAATTTATTTGCTGAATAAAGTTCTAACATTTTAATAGATAAAAGTAAATCTTTTTTTTCTTGTTCATCAACAAAAATAAGAGTTTTAATTATAGAATTATAACCTTCAGAACTAAGTCTTTTTTTATCAATACTAAAAATAATACCTCTGTCAGTAAGTAGTTTTAAAAGTTCATCTTTTTTTTTTTGTTTTTTTAAAATTTCATATTTATTTGCATTAGTCATTATTTATATTATTTATTTATTAATATTATTTTTTTTTATTAAATAATCTAAATAATAAACTTAAAGTCCTCAGTTTTTAATGTAAAAATGACAAAACAAAATAATATTACTGTTATAAAAGTTCCTTTGTCTGATGAAGAAAAATTTAATAACAATAAACAACAAATATTTCCAAGAATGCCCAGATTATACTTAGAATTATTGGAGAATAAACAAAAAATAAAACAAGATTTAGTAAATAAAGATTATATACCATCATCACAATCATCATATTCAAATAAAGATGAATTATCAAGTTTAAAAAAAGACAAATATAATGAAATTAATTCATATAAAGACTCATCATCATATAAAGATAAAGATAAGGATAAAGACTCGTCATCATATAAAGACTCATCATATAAAGACTCATCATCATATAAAGATAAGGATAAAGATAAAGATGATTTATTAGACAAAGATCGTTTATTATTATTACCCAAAGACAAAGAAAAAAATACTGAAAATGAAGATAACTTTGAATCTTTACAAAAAGATATTGATAATATATTTAATAGTCATAAAAATGATGATATAAAAAATAAAAAATACGATAATGAAGTAAAAGAAAATATTGCTGATGAATTTGAAAAATATAAAAATATAATTGATGACGAATATAAATCAAATACTAATAAAAAAGAATCACAAGATGATGTTAAATCTCCTTCAAGTGATTTATCAGACAGATTAAAAGAACTACTTAACGAAGATGATTTTACACAAGAAAAAAAAGATAAATATAGTATACAACGAAGTGCTACATACAGAAGTGTAGAAAAGTATAAAGAACAAGAAGACAAATATTCTCCACCTTTATTATCAGAACTTAACAGTAAAGACGGATATAAAAAAAAACCTCAATTAAAAGAAATAAATCAAATTTACAATGATCAAGAGGAAGAAGACTTAAAGAGAGAATTGATGTTCAAAATAGATCTATTAAAAAAATCATATCCTAATTCATCAGTACCAGATTTTAGTATTCATAGTGATTATCAAACTATGAAAAAAACTTATGATTCTACTGTTAGAAGATTAACTTTAGATAACTCAGTTTCTAATTATAAACAATATTTGATAGGTGGTTTCGCTATTTGTGAGTTTCTTTTGGGAAATTATTTAGGGTTTGATATGCAAGGTTTTACTCAACAGCAAATAATTTCCATGTCTTCATATGAAGTTCTGTTAATTGAGTTAGGAGAAAAATCTTATGTTCCTGATGGATCTAAATGGCCTGTTGAAATTAGACTTATCGGATTAATTCTATTCAATGCAGCTGTTTTTATTCTCAGTAGAATAATTTTGAAGAAAACAGGTTCTAATTTAATGGGAATTATTAATAGTTTCAATGGAAATATTAATAATAATATGGGATTTTCTAACGATAACAATAATGCAACTAAAAAAAAAATGCGTCCTCCCAACATAAATTTAGATGAAATTCCCGAATTAAAAGAATTAAATAAATAAAAACATTATTTTTTCGGCCGAGGAACAGAAATTACGGGCTGAGTAACAGCGGGCTGAGTAACAGCGGGCTGAGTAACAGCGGGCTGAGTAACAGCGGGCTGAGTAACAGCGGGCCGAGGAACAGAAATTACGGGCTGAGGAACAGGAACTATTGAGCCTTGTGGACAAACTGTCCCAGGAGGACATAGTACAGGTAATGATCTACATGACGTATCTATAGAAAAATTCTCTTTTTCACAATTTCTTTGATTAAGTTTATTTTTTTTTATATTTTTTAAGTTACAACTGTATAATAATAAAAATATTAATAGTATTATTGTACTAATTTTTATAAAATCTAAAATATCCATATTTATTTTATAAATTATATTAAAAAATATTTTTTAATATAATTTATAAAATAAATATGAAAATACTAGTATTAGGAAGTATAAGTATAAGTATAATATTATTAATAACATTAGTAATACATTTGAATTCAAGTTCAAACAATGTCTTAAATTCAAATAATTGCTTAAGTGATAAAGGATATTATTGTGATAAAAATAATATAATTAAATGTCCATTGGGAACATTGTGTCCTAATTTGAACATGAAAGAACCCAGTGATTGTCCTTTTGGATATTATTGTGAAACAACAATAGATAATCCGAAAATGTGTCCTATTGGATTTTTTTGTCCAAATATTTGTAAATAAAAAAAATATTTTTCTATAAATAAAATGGAAAATATACAAACATTATTATTATTAATATTTTTATTGGTTTTAGTAATCTGTCTTTGTAAAAAAATGTATAAAAAAAGTTATAAAAAAAGTTATAAAAGAAGTAAATGTGATGATGATTATATAGAAAATTGGTCATCAACTGATAATACATCTTGTAGAAATATTCCTGTAATTTGTCCCACCGGATCATATTGCCCTACTCCTAGTATGACTGGTCCTACATTATGTCCTATTGGTTCATATTGTCCTACTTCTGGTATGACTGATCATAAATTATGTCCTGTTGGATCGTATTGTCCAGATGTTGGTATGAAAGAATTTAATGAATGCCCTGTTGGATCATTTTGTAGTTCAACAAAAGAATTACCAACGATATGTCCTATTGGTTCATATTGTCCAAATAAAAATATGACTGTTGCTTTAAAATGTCCAGTAGGTTCATACTGTCCTAATTCTGGCATGGCAAATGCTTTAAAGTGTCCTACTGGTACATTATGCTTAACAGAAGGATTAAGTAATCCATCAGATTGTCCACCTGGAAGTTTTTGTTACTATTCTTATTCTTCACCAATAACATGCCCAACTGGGTTTTATTGTCCAACTGACTGTTCTACGCCTTTAAAATCAATCGAAAAGTTAACAGTAGTGGCTGAATTAAATAACCAAAACGCAATGGGGCCAAACCCAACCATGACTGGTATGACTGGAGGAGGATTTGTATTAGCTGGAACTTATACATTTAATGCTGATCCAAAGAAATATCTGATTGATACAGGAATGTTAACATCAGTTAAAATAGATGCATCTTTATATTATATGGCATCAGCTCTTGGTGCTGATAATTGGCAGACTTATGGTAATAAAGTACAATTTGAAATGTATATTAATGATTCTCCAACAGGATTAATTTTAGAATTTAATTTAGATGGTGGCACAAGAAAAACATATCTTTCAGGTTTTTTAAACTTCGTTTATTATACTTTTCCTGAAAAACAAATTAATGTTGAATTAATTTTACAAAATCCTGTATTTGTAACAACAACATCATATATAAATTTTGTTAATAAAGATAAAAATACTACTCTTGGTCAATCAGTACTTTTCAGTAATTTTAAAATTACAACAAAAACTAAATATTTGACAAGAGTTTAATTATTTATATAAATTCATTTAAGTATATTAATATAAATTATTTTTTATTTTATGAGTATAAAATAAAAATGAACTTTAATACTGAATCCTTTTACATTGAATCACCATTTTTTTCATTAAACGGATATAAAACAATTGGACGAATAGTAAATGTAATTGATGGAGATAGTTTAATAATAATTTTACCACTTTTTGATAAATATTACAAATTTCATGTTAGATTAAATGGTATAGATACATGTGAAACACATAGCAAAAATGTAGAAGTTAAAGATAAAGCGTTAACCTCAAAATATAGAATAATAGAACTTTTAACAAAAGATTACAAAAAAATACAGGATATAATTGGTATAACAAATAAACAAGTAACTGAAATATTTAAAAGTTTTAAATGTTTAGTTACGGTAAATTGTTTTGAGTTTGATAAATATGGAAGAATTTTAGCTGATGTTTATATTAAAGATGAATCTAATTCTTTGTCAAAGATATTAGTTAATGAGAAATTAGCATATTATTATGATGGTAAAAGAAAATTATCTGAAGAAGATCAAATTAATATTTTGAAAATAAATAAAAAATGATGTTATTATATTATATTTTATAATAATTTATATAATGTTAGATGCTGTTAAAATTAAAGATACAATTTGTTTAAATCCTGAGTTTTTGAATAGTAACATAGATAATCATATTTTTGATAAAATTAAAGAATGTAAGATTAATGATTGTAGTAAAGAAAACGGTTATATAATAAATATAAGAAAACTGTTAAAGATTTTAGATAATAATATATCTAAAGTAAACTGTGATCTAATTTTCACAGTAATTTATGAGGCAGATGTTTTAAAACCGGAAATTGGTAAAATATTTACAGATAATGTTTGTATGGTTTTTAGTTCAGGATTGTTTGTAAATGTTATGAATAAATTTAAAGTTCTTATTCCAATAAATTATTTAGAAAATTATTTATTTGAGAATAATTATTTTATTAACAGCATTAATAAGAATACTATTAAAGAAGGTGATAAAGTAAAATTTGAAATAACTGGTATTAAATACTCTAAAAAACAATTTAATTGCATCGCAAAAATATTATTTTAATAATAAGTGATTAAATTAGCTTAAGTTATTGTAATTATAATATTGTGTAAGAGTATATAACTAACAATTAAATAAAAATGATATATTAAATTTAAAACTTGATAAATTTAATATAATGATTGTAAAAGAATATCCTACTTTATTTAAGAAAAATAAGAATAACAAAATTTGTTCATGGTATTTAAGAGCAACTTGTAATGAAGATAATAATACATATTGGATAGAAATTGATCATGGACAGAAAGATGGTAAAATTATTCATACAGAGAAAGAAGTAAAATCTGGTAAAAATATAGGTAAAAAAAATGAAACATCTACAGCTGAGCAACTTATATTGATTTGTGATAAAAATTTTAAGGATAAAAAAGAAAAAGAATCATATGTAGAAAGTTTAGAAAATATAGATAGTAAATTTGATACTGTTTTTTATCCAATGCTGGCAGACAGATGGGATCCTTTTTCCAATACTAAAAAAAAAGTGAATATAGATTTTCCTTGTTTTGTACAACCTAAACTTGATGGTATAAGATGTTTGACATACTTAAAAGAAGGTGAACTAGTTAATCAATCAAGGCAATTAAAGTACTTCAACAACTTATTTCATATAAATAGTGAATTAAAAAAAATATTTGAAAAGTATCCTAAATTAGTTCTAGATGGTGAATTATATAATCATAATATTACTTTTAATAAAATAGCAGGTATAGTAAAAAAAGAAAAGCTGAGTGATGAAGATAATGAAAATTTAAAACTGATAGAGTATCATGTTTATGATTGTTTTTTCATAGATGAAGATTTAATGTTTGAAGAAAGGTTGAAGTATTTAGAAGAATTAAAAAATAAAAAGTATATAAAAAGTGTACAAACATTGTTATGTAACACGAAAGAAGAAATATTAGAAAAGTTTCACCCTGAATTCATAATAAAAAATTATGAAGGAACAATACTAAGAAATAAAAAATCCTTTTATATATTTTTTAGAAGTAAAGATCTTCAAAAATTTAAGACATTTGAAGATGATGAGTTTCAAATAGTAAGTTATAAAGAAGGTACTGGTCATGATAAAGGAACTGTTATTTGGAAATGTAAAACTAAAGAAGGAAAAGAATTTGAAGTTAGACCAAAAGGTTCTGTAGAAGTAAGGTCCGAATATTTTAATAATGCAGATAAATGTATAGGTAAATTTTTAACTGTAACTTATCAAGAATTGAGCGAGTTCGGTGTTCCAAGATTTCCAGTTGGTAAAACTATAAGAGATTACGAATAAATAAAAATATGTCTTTAATTATCTTAAACTATTTAGTTTAAGATATGTACAAAAAATAATTATACCAATAACCTATCAAGAAATTCAGTGAGATCTTTTTCAGATCTTCCAGTTGTAAAAGGAATTTTGTTATTTTTATAATAAACTATATAACTAGGAAATCCTTTTAGATCAGGATATATTTTTGTTAAATCAATATTCTTAGATTTGTCATTATCAACTTCAATAGTTGTAATAAATGCTCTGTCATTATTTTTATTTGCAAATTTTTGATATTCAGGTTTTGAGTTACTGCAGTGAAAACACCACGATGCCTGAATCATAATAAAAATTGGTTTATTAGAGTTAAGCTTATTATTAATAATATTTCCATTATTGTCAAAATCGCTTTTTTCTAAATAAAATATAGGTTTTATCAAATACTTCATTTTTATATAATTATATTATAAAAAAATATTTTATTAAATAAAATGGATAATTCAAAATACTATTATTTATATAACGAAGGATTATTACCTTCAAAAATAAATATAAAAACATTTGAAATAGAAAGTGAAGAAGAAATAAAAAATAAAATAGCATCAATATTAAATACTTTGCCGATATTTATTAATATCCAAGAAACCAATGTTTTCACTGTATATAATTTGAAAGATTTAATTGAAAAGCACATAAAAAAAATAAATTATAAATTAGATGTAAATATATTTGAGAAATTTTATAATTATTTAATAGATAAGAATTTTTTACTAACGAAAGAACTAAACAAACATTTAATAACTTTGTATCTTTATTATATTTCTGAAAAATTTATACGTGCAAATGCAGAAAAAAAAAACAATATAGATATAGATCATCTTGAATTTCATAATATTATGTTAGAAAATGACTTTAACAAAAAGTTAAAGATAATAAATATAAATAAATTATATGGTGTAGGTGGGTTACGACTAATAGATAAAATAATAAACGATAGAGATTTTATTATGAAAGAAATAGAAGATAACAAAATAAAAGTAAGTAAGAATGATGAATTTTATTCCACTATTTATAATGTAAGTGGTGTAGAATATTCTGAATTTCGTGAAGAACAATGTGTTGTAGAATATTCTTTAAATATAGTAAATAGATCATTATTAGACATATTTAACGAAATAATATTATCATCAAGAATTCCATTTGCAAAATGTAAAGGCTTTTTTAAGATAAAAAAATCGTTAGGTTTAGATAGTAACTCAAAAAACTTAATAGAAAATTTACAGAATGATAAAAATTTATTAATATTATATTTTGAGTGTAAGGACAATTCACTAATAGAAATAAAAATTGATGAAGAACTAAAAATAAAGTATGAATTTAACATAAATTTATGTAATAATAATGCAATCCAAACAGAATTGAAAAAAGTAATTCCTATAGGTATAGAATTCTTAAATAAAGTATATTATAAAATACAAGGAGATTTTTATTTGGTTAATGAAGAAATAAATAATTATATTTTCAAAGATTTAGTTCTTAACGATAAAACATTTTCATCTCTATTTTTTATAGATGAATTAAAACAAATAACAAAGGATAGTCTTAATATAAAATCACTTAATAATAAAATAGGATATTTGACTGCGAGTATAACACAAGATGTAGTTTTAGTAGGTGACAAAAAAAATAATTTAATGTTAAGTAAGTATAAAATAGGTACAAAGTATATAAAACTTAGGGTAAGAAATGCAACAAAATTAGAGAATATATTTTTATTCCAAAAATTATTTTCTAAGTTATTTTATTTGTACAAGGAAAATAAATTAAGAATAAAAGAAGAATACACAAGTTTATTTGATAATGATGAAGATAAACAAAAATATTTAGAGAGATTATTTACAAAAGAACAACAATATTCTGAACAACAAGTAAAAATAACAAATAAAAAGGATTTGAAGCAAGTTGAACCTGATATTTTTATAGTAAATGAAAAAATCTCAGGTATGGGACAACCATTAAGTTATGTAAGAAATGTTTGTGCGGATGTTTATCCGGAATATATTGATGACGATGACAAAATTCCAGAAAATAAACAAGTATTATTATTTCCTTTACATATAGAAAATAAAAATCCTAAAAAATATATTTGTAATAAATCAAAAAATAATAAAAACTATTATTTTCCAGGTCTTAAAAAAAATAAATTAAATAACAAGGATACATATCCTTATTTACCATGTTGTTTTAAAACAGATCAAAGTTCTCAGTTAAATAAAATTAATAATGAATTATCGTATGCATCATTACTAAAAACAAAACCTGATGGATATGTAATTACAACAAATAAATTAATTAATCCTTATAATAGAGGTAAATTACCTAATGACATAAATACTTTTTTCAAGATGCATTCAAAAGAAAAATCTGAATATTTTAGAGTAGGTGTAGCTAAAAATGTTAATAGTTTTATATCCTGTTTAGCTTTTGCATTTGGTGAAATTGAGCCTATAAAAGAAAAAGATTCAGAAAGAGATATGAAATTATTACAGCAAAAAAGTGTTGTAGATGAAATTAGAAAAAGTTTAGCTGATAATTATGTATTATGCAAACAAGAAAATTATGATAAAACCAGCGAAGAAATTATAAATGATATAATGAATGTTGATTCTTATTTTGATCCGTTAAAATATGTATCTCTACTTGAATTTAGATATAATTGTAATATATACATGTTTTCTGTTGATAATATTTTTAAAGACGGATTTATGATGTTACCTAATTATAATCATAGGTATTTAAGATATGCTAATAACTTAAAAAAATATTCTGTTTTTTTATTTATTCATAATGGTTCAATTATAGATAATTCCTTAAATCCGCAATGTGAATTAATTACTAAATTAACTGATGATACTGAGCATTTATTTTTTAGTAGTAAATCAATAATTTGCAAATACGCCTTAGATATTTATAATAGTTTAGGTTCTGTATCATATTTTAATAATTTTTTACCACAAGATAAATTGTATATAATAAATTCACAGATTATTGATTTATACGGTAAATTACGTGGTATTAATATTAATATTTCTAATGATGATTATGTTTCTATTTTGACAGAAATTCCTTTACCGCCTTTAAAT
>Ga0315901_10002525_pt1 | contig 25081 bp, 17 predicted proteins | sample LakEriMetagenome_10_FD_203761 | JGI IMG/M metagenome (GOLD analysis project Ga0315901, IMG submission 203761) | Freshwater fungal communities from buoy surface, Lake Erie, Ohio, United States - Buoy 2 MA116 | ecosystem: Environmental > Aquatic > Freshwater > Lake | place: USA: Lake Erie, Ohio... | reverse complement strand
GCCCCATGGGCAAGCCAGATGGAAACCTGCTTTCGAATATCGATCCAGTCGCCATCATCCGGGGCACAGTGCAGGCGGATTACAACTTCATCCTCGACCTGACCTGATTTCCCTTTGCGTCTTCTCTATAGCATTTTTGTCGACGCTGCATCGTCAACGTATTTCATTTCTTTGTTTTTCTTTTGATGATTGAGGTTTTATCATGGCCAAGAAGAAAGCTGCGTCGACTCCCTTCAAGAAAACAGCAGCCAGGAAAGCCGCAGTAAAGAAAACTGCTGTGAAGAAGGTAGTAGTGAAAAAGAGTGTCGGGAAAAAGGGTTCGGTGAAAAAGAATGCGAAGGCAAAGCAAAACAGGGAAATGCAGGGCCCTACACCAGTCAACTATGCACTAAGGTTAGCTGGGCAGTTTGGTGGATTCTATTATTACCTTATGCTTCAATGCCCCGATATGAATGCAGTACTTGGGGTGGTGAAATCGAGTTCCGGAAATCTTGCAAAGACTTGCGCAGCGATAGCACCCGCAGATCAGTATCTAGTCCATTACGAATGGTATAAAGGCTATCGTACAATTAGCGAGACCAGTGACGAGTAAAAAAGGTCGATCCGACCATGTCGTGTGGTAGTAGGTCGAGTGGTACCTACTGCCACACAACCGGGCCCTGAAATATTGCGGCCCAATGCAGTGTTACGCAGGGAACCGCGCGGCGATGCTCCATGACCGATTCGAGTGGGGGCAGTGATGCGATCGCAACCCACAGAAATCGTAGATGGATCCGATGAAAGCTATTCCTGGGTTCCCTTGTTGGAAACCAAAAATTGCCCCATCACGTTTTAGGGCCGCTCTTCCGACCCCTCCTGCTGCTCTTCTTCCATCGCCCCTTCGGAAAGGGCTTCGATCAATAGCGACTCATTGAAGACCTGATCGCTCTTGGGTTGCTCCGGATCGGCGGCGATGGTGAGCGTCTGGGTAGCTCGCACCTCCCCGTCGATCACCAAGGTCACTCGGTAATCACCATTGGCCAGCGCCGGCCCAGTCCGGTTTCCGCCGGTAGGCCGATTGCCACCGCGTCCACCCCCGCCTGCACCGGCTCCCGTCTGGCGGCGCATGTTCCAGGAGAGTCGATGCAGGCCGGCAGCGGCAGGACCATCCAGACTGGCGATCCGGCGCCCTGCCACGTCATGGATCTCGATCTTGCAGTCGCCGACGTCTCCAGCCAAGGAGTAGAAAACTTGCGCTTCGCTGGTTGGATTCTGTCCGATGAATCGCCTGGTCCCAGAACTGCCCGCTTCGGGCTTCCGCTGCCAGCGAATCACCTGGTTGGGCTTGTAGAGGTACGCGGCTTCCTTGACTCGCTGGGGAGTCATTTGTCGAATCGGCGTCACATCCAGCACCCAGATGCTACGGCCGTGTGTGGCGACGATGATCTCGCCCGAAGTCGGATGCTGTGCGATCTCGTGGATCGCCACATGTGGAAGATTGCTGTGCATCCGCGTCCAGGTTTCTCCCCGGTCGATCGAAACCCAAATCCCCATTTCCAGTCCCGCGTAGAGAATATCGGGGTTGGTGCGATCCTCCCGAACCACCCACGCCGATCCTGCGGTCGGAGGGATTTTCTCGCTGATCGACCTCCAGGTCCGTCCAAAGTTCTCGGTCACCAAGATGTATGGCTTGGTGTCATCGGCGCGGTGGCCGTCGATCGTCACGTAGCAACGACCATCGGCAACGCGACTAGCCTCCAGGGAGCTGACCCACATCGGCTTGGGAAGAAGATCTTTCAGCGATTTGCCGTCGGCTGAATCGGCGGCCTGCGGTGCTTCACCACTTTTGCTGGCCCGCTTGGCAGTGAAGGGGACTTGGAATCGCCCTTGAGCGATATCCAGTTGACCTTCCATCGATTCGCCATCGATTTTCCCTTCGATCGCGATCGTCGCCGCGCTGGTCTGCACCTCGGCTGATACTTGGCCGCTTTGCGGGTCCAATTGCACTCGTTCCATCGTGCCATCCGACTGGCTGGACCGGAACGACCCAGTCAGCTTGTTTTCCTTATCGAGTCGGAAGATGAGGGTGAACTTGCTGCGATCGGGAGGCATGGGGCCCCCGGTGAACTGGCCTTCCCAATAGCCGACGATCCGATCGGCCACCGCGCGATCGGATGCGGCGTCGGCCTTCTCCTCCGGGGAGGGTTCTTCGGTGGCCGGTGGTTTGTCCTGGGGGTTAGCAGGTTTCTCGGTGGTCGCTTCACCCACAGTCGCATTCGCTGGCTCTTCTTTCTTCGTCTCGGGATCGGCTTTGGCAGGAGGTGCAAGCTTTTCCGGTTCCTTCCAGAGATCGATCCAGTTCGTTCCACCGTCCTTGGTAACCCACAGCATGCCATCGGTGGTCCCAGCATAGAGGACCCGTTCGTCCTGAGGCGATTCGGCCAAGGCGCTACCAGTGCCCTGTGGATCGCGAGTGATCTCCGGCGAAATCTGCTTGATCCCATCCCCCTTCTTCACCGACCGGAAGACATGATTGCCTGCCGAGTAGTAGATCTCAGGGTTGTGGAAGCTGAGCAGGAAGGGGGTTTTCCAATTGAATCGGTACTGAGTCCCTTCAGGAGGCCTGGGCCGCATGAATCCCCGTTCGCCAGTCCGCAGATTGATCCTGCCCATGGCGCCATTTTGGCTTTCGTAGTAGATCTGGTCTGGATCTTCAGGATCGACAGCACAAACAAATCCATCCCCACCCCCAATGCTCATCCAGTCCGAATTGACTGGTCCTGGATTGTTGGCGACTCGGTTGGGTCCTCCCCAACTCCCATTGTCCTGAAGGCCACCGTAGACTTTGTAGTTGGGATCGCTGCTGACGGCGACGTGATAGAACTGCCCGATCGCGATATGGTTGTGGTGATCCCAGTTTTTTCCATGATCGTAGGTGGCGTAGAGGCCGCCGTCATTGCCAAGCAAAACATGCCGTCCGTCGCGAGGGTCGATCCAAAGGGCGTGATGATCGACGTGCACGTCGTCTCCATGCCCGTCATCAGTGAAGGTTTTTCCGCCATCGGAGCTTTTGTAGAGCGAGGTGCCGAGGACCCAGAGCTGGTCGGAGTTGGATGGATCGACGCGGATCTGACTGTAGTACATTGGGCGGGGATTGAGCGAATTGACGCGACGCCAGTGAGTACCTCCATCGTCGCTTCGATAAACTCCACCATACTCATGAGACTGGGCCCCTTGCTGATCTTGCATGTTGGGGTTCTGCCCGCCGAGGCTTTGAGCGAAGGGGCTACCGCGGCGATCGAGCGATTCATCCGGATCGACGAATCCTTCGGCAGGTTTCGACTTGGCAGCGGCGATCTCTGCCAGTTCCGGTCGAAGTTCCATCGTCACCGAAAGTGGCACCAGCTTCCCAGCGCGAGCCACTTCGAGGGGGACGGTTTGCTGAGCCGGAACCTTGCGCAGTGCTTCTAGAAACTGCGTGTAATTCAGAACTGGCTGACCGGCGACTCGCACCACGGTATCCCCGACCTCCAGCCCTCCGCGCTGCGCCGGGCCGTCTTTGGTGACCTCGGTGATCTTCGCTCCCGTGTCGGCATCGGTGCCACGCAGTCCGGCGTAGGAGGCATCGATCGGCCATTGGCCGATGCGGCTGGTTTCGATGATTGCATAGACAATCGAGGGATCCTTGCGCGAGTATTGCAGTCCAATCCTTCCCATCGGATTGCTGGGCAGCCCATCGATCAGCTTTTCCCAGGTGGCACCGCCATCGGTGGTCCGGAAGATGCCGGAGCCAGGGCCATACTTCTGCGAAGGTGCGTTGCCGTCGAAACCGTCTCGGCGCCTTTGGTAAGTGGCGACCAGCAGCGTCTGAGGGTCGGTAGGATGCATTTGCACGTCGATCACACCGGTCTGATCGTCGATTGCGAGGACCTGCGTCCAGGTAGCACCGGCATCGGTTGTCTTGAACAATCCCCGTTCTGGATTATCTCCCCACAGCCGGCCTAAGGCTCCTACATAGGCGACATTAGGATCGGTCGGATGCAGTGCCATTCGACCGATCTGAAAGGTCTTCGAGAGCCCCACATTTTTCCATGTGGCGCCTCCGTCGGTCGAGCGATAGATGCCGTCACCCCAGGAGGAGCTGTTGCGAGGATTCCCTTCCCCAGTTCCAACCCAAAGGATGTTCGGGTCGCCCTGAAACACCTGCACATCGCCGATCGAAATCGATCCTTCCTGCTGGAACTGGTAGGTGAAGGAGACGCCGTTATTGATGGTCTTGAGCAGACCGCCGGAGGCGGAAGCTGCCCACCACTGCGTTGGATCTTTTTCATACACTGCCAAAGACGTAATCCGGCCGCTCATATTGGCCGGGCCGATCGCACGCCACTGAAGCGATTCGATCCATTTCTCAGGCAGGGACGGGGCTTGGCCATTTGCCTCTCCCGCGCGTGCCGGACCTCCGCGGCCCGGTCCCAGACCACGGCCCTGTCCCTGTCCGCGTCCCTGGCCTCCGCGTCTGGGCCCACGAACTGCCCCTTCTGGCGGACCAAGGCGTTCCCCACCCGAAGGCTCCCCGCCACCCTGTGGCCTCGTCTCACCGGTCGTTGGCTGTTCCGACTGGGTGGCCTGTGCCATCAAAGCGGAGTTCGTCGAGGGAACCCCCGAGGCTAGCAAGCTGAGAGACAAGAGCAACGAGGCATGAATCGAGCGCATCGATCAACTCCCATGCAGAAACGTGTCGTCCAAGGCGTGCGATGACAGAATCTCGATTGTAATTCGATCTCTCCACGGTTTCGCTCCTGTGGCATCCGATCCTTCGCCAGTTTTCCCGCCGATCGCCCATCGGTACAAGGCACTGTTTTCCTGCGAATGCTGACTGGCGGCAGGAAACGGCCGCCAGAGAGAGGGAGCGGATCAACCGGAAGAAGGATGACGTCCACCAGAGACGGCGCCTCGGAACGCCACAGGGAAGCGTTTCAACCTAGCGAGACGCGGCAATCAAATGAGGGCGAAAAACCCCCCGGACCTGCAGGGCAGAGTGCCGGGAGACGGAGTGGCCAAGCGAGGAGGGCTACTGGGATGCGGCTTCCAATTGAGCGGGAGAGAGTTGCACGTTGGAGGCAACCGACTGGACATCGTCGTGATCTTCTAGCTGCTCCAGCAACTTCAAGATCGACTTGGCGGTGTCGTCGTCGACTTCGACGGTGCTGCTGGGCATGCGGGTGAGTTCTTTGATTTCGACCGGGATTCCAGCTGCCTCCAACGCTTCGTTGACCGCCGTGTAGGCGTCGGTCGGGCAGGTGATCTCGTACTGCTCTTCGCTTTCGGTCAGATCTTCAGCACCAGCTTCCAGTGTCACTTCCATCAGTCGATCCATATCGACGGCCGATTTTTTGACGGTGATCCAACCTTTGCGTTCGAACAGATAGGCGACGCAGTTGGTCGATCCCAGCTTGCCGTTGTAGGTATCGAAGATCTTTCGGACTTCCGAGGCGGTTCGATTGCGATTGTCGGTCATGATGTCGCACAGAACGGCGACGCCACCTGGGCCATACCCTTCGTAGAGGATCTCTTCGACATCACCGCCGTCCAGTTCCCCGGTTCCCTTTTTGATGGCGCGTTCGATGTTATCGCGGGGCACGCTGGCTGCGCGGGCATCGAGAATGGCGGTGCGCAGGCGGATATTGGCAGAAGGATCGCCTCCTCCCAATTTCGCTGCCACGATGATCGCTTTGGACAGCTTGCTCCATAGCTTGCTTCGCTTGCTGTCGACGAGGGCTTTGCGATGTTTGATATTCGCCCACTGGGAATGGCCGGCCATGTTCGTGAAAACCTCTTGAGCGTACCTGGGTGGACCTGAAACCAGCGGGAAGGTGAGCTTCGATCCATCCGGCTGGCAGATCGACGATGGGATTACTTCGGTTTCTTCTTAGTGATCTTCTTGGCATCGGATTTCGAAGAGCTTTTTTCAGAAGCTTTACCATCCGAGGGCTTCTTCGACACCATTTTACTGCGGGGTGGGGCAGGGGGAGGAGTCCCCGGCGTCTTCTTGCCGGTCTTGCCGGTTCCCGCAGGGGCTACCGTGCCTTTTTTCTTCGGAGCCTTATCGGTAGCCGCAGGCTTGGCCGGTTCGGCTTTGCTTGGGGTTGCGATCTTGGGAGCTTTCTTGGGTGGCTGGGGTACAGCCGCTGCAGAACTAGCTGGGGCGACTTTCTTGGGCGGTTGCGGTGCAGCCTTTTTGGAGGCAGGCTGCTTGGCTGGCGCTGGCTTGCCGGCCGTCTTGGCACCCGGGGCTAGGCCAGCAGTGGCAGCCGTTTGAGGACCCTTGGTGGCGGTTGATGGGGAAGCAGCTTTTTCTGGCTGAGCCTTCGGCTTTTCCTGTTTTGGCTTGGGAGAGACCCCAAGCTCTTTGAAGACAGCCTGGACGACTGCCGACCGTGGATGGCTGGAGAAATCGACCGCGAACTGATGGAGCAAGCCGAACGACTCGGCTCCCTTGGCCTTAGGAATAATCCGCTCCAATCCCGGCGACTTCTTATCGATCTCCTGCTGAGTAAACAGTTCCATTTGGCAGAGGAGGTCCAGGGAACTGGAATCGAGCGGGATGGCATGTCCCGAGAGTCCATAGAGGATGACGTAGTCGATGACGAAGCGGGATAGTCCCCACTTTCGGAACTCATCGGAGACCTTGTTGAGGCCAGACTTCTTGAGATCTTCCAGTTCGAACGCATACCGCGACTCGAAGATCGCCTGTAGCGCCCCTCGCACACGCCTGGCCGCTTCTGGGGGACGTCGCACGGCGCGCAGCAACTCCGCGAGTTCCGCCACGGTGGTCACCCGCGTCTCATTCCAATCGACCTTGGTCTGTTCCAACTTCGCGTAGGCCTCGTCGGCGCTATCGAACTTGGAATCCTCCAGGCAGCTGGCATAGAGAATCTGTTCCAGCAGCGAATGATGGGTGGGAGGAGTAGGTGGCTTGTAGTGCTTCCGAAGAACTTTGAACAGCTTTTCGATCCGTTCGGCCCGTTGCGTGGCGCTCATGGTCTTTTGTGCAACTCCGTTGCGGTGCTTTAGGTGACGGGTTGGCCGGGGATGGTCGGTAGGGGGGACGATCCAGGCGCGGAAGATCAGGTTTGATCCCCTGGCGGCTCTTCGGGTTCCATCGCCCCGATGGGCTGGCTGTCACCCGCTTGCGGCGGATCGCCCGTTTCAGTCGATTCCTTCGCCTGTCGTTCGCGTTCCAGTTCCGCAAGGATCCTCGCGACTTCCAGTGACTTTTTGACTCCGGTATCCAGGACGAATTGGAGTCGTGGAGTGTAGCGCGTATCGATGCGATCGGCGATGCGTGCCTGAAGGAAGCCGGCGGAGCGGGCGAGTCCTTTGAGCGCCAGAGACTGCTTGTTCGGTTCTCCCATGATGCTGACATACACCTTCGCTTCGCGCATGTCGGGGGCCACTTCCACGCTAGTGACCGTCACCCCCTGGACACGCGGATCGCGCAGTTCCGTCAGGATCGCCATGGAGACAACCTCTCGGATGGCCTCGGCGGCTTTCAGCAGTCGTCGACTAGTCAACTGGTATTCCTCACCTTCCAGAGACGATCAGGAACGAGTTGTATCGAGCGTTCGGGCGACCTCTTCGATGCGGTAGGCTTCCAGCATGTCGTCCTGTTTGACGTCATTGAAGCCTGACAATCGAATCCCGCATTCCATGCCTCGCGGCACTTCCTTCACGTCGTCCTTGTGGCGTCGAAGCGTCTCCAGCGGATAATCGCCAATCGTCCTTCCATCGCGATTGACGCGGATTCTGCATCCGCGTTCGATCGATCCTTGAAGGACATAGCAACCGGCGATCGTTCCGACGCGCGAAATGGTGAACACCTGCTTGATCAGGGCTCGACCCAATTCCACCACCCGCTGCTCCGGCTTCAGTCGTCCCTCGATGATGGCCCGCAGGTCATTAGCGAGGTTGTAGATGATGTCATAACGTCGGATTTCGACCCCACGCGCCTCGGCCATCTGACGAGCCGCTTCGTCGGGGATCACGTTGAAACCGACGATGACCGCACCCGAAGCACTGGCGAGCGTCACGTCGGCGACGGTCACGCCACCGACGGACTTTTGAATCATGCGCACTTCGACTTCGGGGTGATCCAGCTTGGTCAGTTCCTTCTCGATCGCCTCCAAGGATCCCCGGGTGTCGGCCCGCAGGATCAGCGTCAGCACCACCTTCTGCTCTTCCTTGCCCAGCTTTCCGGACTGCACCAGTTCCTGGAATGCTTCGAACGAGACCTTGGGTGAAGTTCCCGACAGCGATTGGCTTCGATTGACCGAATCTCGCGTGGCAGCGATCTCGCGGGCTTGCGAGATATCATCGAGCACGTGGAAGCGTTCGCCGGCATCAGGTGGAACGTCCAATCCAGTGATATTGACTGGAACCGACGGACCCGCCTCGGTCAGTTGCCGGTTGGGGCGCAGGGTGTCGTAGAGTGCTTTCACGCGACCATGGGCCGCTCCGCAGACGACGATGTCACCCACTCGGAGCGTGCCATTGAGCACCACCATTTTGGCGATCACCCCTCGCGTCGGATGCTGTTCGCTTTCCAGACAAACCCCTTGAGCGGCTCGCTTGGGGTTGGCTTGCAGTTCGTGAAGATCGGCCACCGCCAGCAGCGTCTCCAGCAGTTCGTCCATTCCCATGCCGGTGATGGCACTGGTTTGCACCACTTCGACGTCGCCACCCCAGGCGCTGGGAGTCAGACCATGCTCGGTCATTTGCGACATGACCCGATTTGGATCGGCTCCCGGCAGGTCGCTCTTATTGAGGGCCACGACGATCGGCACCTCGGCCGCCTTCGCGTGGGAAATCGCTTCGATCGTTTGAGGCATGATGCCGTCGTCTGCCGCGATAACCAGAACGGCGATATCGGTGACATTGGCCCCACGGGCCCGCATCTCGGTGAATGCTTCGTGGCCGGGCGTATCGACAAACGAGACATAGCGACCATCTTTTTCGACCCGATAGGCTCGGATGTGCTGCGTGATGCCTCCGGCTTCCCCGGCGACAATCTTGGTGCCGATCAGGTAATCCAACAACGAGGTCTTGCCGTGGTCGACGTGCCCGAGGAACGTCACGATCGGAGCCCGAGGCACCAGGTCGCGAGGGTCATCGATCCGATCGGCTGTCTCCAGCAGGCTGCTCTCCAGCGTCTCTGCTTCTTTGAACTCCAGGTCAATCCCTAGGTCCGTAGCTACCAAGACCGCTTGCTCGGCATCGAGCATCGCGTTGATATTGAGCACCGGGATCCCCAGGGTCATCAGCGAGCGAAGAATGCGGGCTGCAGGGACACCGGCGGCTTCCGAAAAACTTCGCACGTTGCAGGGCAGGGCCAGCGCCACACGTTGCTTGCGGGGTGCGGTGGAACCGGTGGTCTGACGGCGTCCGAAACCCCGCCCGGCCCGCCTGGCTTCCCGTTCTTCCTCGAACGCCAGATCGTCGGTGCCTCGGATCTTCAACCGCCTCTTGGTTCGATCGGATCGACCAGCGGCAAGTCCGGCTAGCCCCTTCTTTCCCTTTCCTTCTTCTTCTTCCTCAGCCGGCCGTTTGCCTTTGGCCTTGGCCCCCGCCTTGTCGGCACCCGGCCGAAAATCAGATAGTCCTCCAGTTCCAGGAGGTGGTGGCGTCTTGCTCTTCTGGGTCTCCTGCTGGACGAACTTGTCCAGCGGTGCTTTCATCCCTTGCTTGGACCCGACAATCAGATCCTTGGTCAGCTTGATATCGGGGCGCTGCGGAGCCGGTTCGTCGGTGCGACGCGGCATCGGCTGCTGGCCAGTCTTGGGGATTTTCGCTAGGTTGATCACCGGTTCCCGCGTCTTGGGCCGCCGCTTCTCATCAGTCGGCTTCTCAGAAGCTGGCTTGGATCGATTGCCGAGGACCCGAATCCTACCTCCCGAGCTACCCGTCGGAGTGATGTAATCGTCTCGGCGGAAGCTTTCAGGTGCCTCCTTTTCTTCCGTGGTGGTATCGACGGCAGAGACCGTTACCTCCGGTTCGCTTGGCACAGGTTCGGCCGCGATGGGCGTCTGGACATCGATCGATGCTGGGGTGGGATCCTGGACCTCCCCTACGACCGGTTCGACGGTATCGACAATTTCCGCTGGAGCCGATTCTTCAACGCTGGTTGAGGTAGGCTTGCGGCGCGGAGGAATGATCTGTGGTCGTCCGACAAAGCCCGAACCACGCACAGGTGCGGCAGGAGTTGCTGGGGCTTGGGATGGAGCAGGACGCTCTTCCGTCTTAGCGGCCGAAGCACTCTCCAGGTGCTTTTTGATCCGAAGCACCTCCTCATCTTCAAGGCTGGCAAGGGCGCTCCCTTTGCCGGTGATTCCAATCTTGTTGCAAAGATCGACCAATTCCTTGCTGTCGAGCTTGAGGTCTTTGGCGAGCGTATAAATTCTAACTGGCACTGGGCGATGTTCCTGAAGTGATGGAAGGCCGCGGGCTTGTGGCGAAGCGGATGGGATGGATGTCTGGCATGGGGTCGGTGACCTGTCGGGCAAGAAGTTTTCCTTCTCTCCGACCTTGGGTCGGCGCGCCTAAGCTACCACTCGACGCGCCAGTGCGATGCTCCCCAAGAGACCTTGAAGAGCATCCGCTCGATTCCCTGAGGAATCATTCATTGGAATGCTCTGCCGCTGACTCCTCCCCTGTGGCCTTCTCCTCAGGCGACAACCCCTGAGGACTCGATGCTATGTCGCTCGATCCGGTACTGCCAGCGGCGGCGGACGATGCGTTCCCGGCACCCCCCTGTCGCTCGCGAAGCAGTTCCGCTTCGGTCGCTCGTCGCTCTTTCTCTTCTCGTTCGATCCGCTTGCGTTCTTTCTCTTCTTCTTCCTGCTGAGCCGCCAGGTCGTCCGCCTGCTCGACAATCGCATCCACCTGCTCGGCGCTCAGCCCACCCATCTCCATCAGCACATCGGGTTCGATCACCGACAAATCGTCGTACGACAGATACCCCTGTTCCACCAGTCGCTGGGCCAATTCCTCGGTCATCCCTTCGATTTCCAGGAAGCCCTTCATCGCGCGGTCGATTTGCTGCTCCAGCTCATCGGCCGTCATGATCTCGATATCCCAGCCGCAAAGCTTGCTGGCCAGTCGTACGTTCTGACCGTAGCGACCGATCGCCTGCGAGAGGTGCTCCTCGCTGACCAGCGCGATGGCTCGACCAATCATATCGCAGAGCAACACCTGCTCGACCTCTGCCGGCTGCAGGGCATTGGGGATCAATACCATCGGATCATCGCTCCAGCGAACGATATCGATCCGCTCACCGGCCAGTTCGCTGGTAACGTTCTTGATTCGATTGCCTCGCAAGCCAACGCAGGCCCCGACGCAGTCCACTCGCTGATCGCTGCTGGAGACCGCCACTTTCGATCGATAACCCGGTTCCCGGCTGATCGCTCGGATTTCGATCACCCCTTCGGCGATCTCCGGTATCTCTTGCTCAAACAGTCTCTGCACCAATTGCGGTTTGGTGCGAGAAAGGATGATCTTCACTCGGTTGCCCGATGCCTTCACCTCGTAAATGACCGCTCGAACCCGCTCGCCATTGTGGTACGTCTCACCAGGGATCTGCTCGCCACGTGGCAGGATGGCCTCGACCGCCCCAAGCTGGACAATGGTCAAGCCTCGTTCGGTTCTCTGCACGATCCCAGTGACTAGTTGTCCGACCTGATCCTGGAACTCATCCAACCGTGCATCTCGCTCCGCTTCCCGGATCTTTTGGATGATCACCTGCTTGGCGGTTTGAGCCCCGATACGACCGATCTCTTCCTGGTTCAGCTCCCGGCCATCGCAGGTAGCGCGGATCGCACCACCATCTCTTGCGATCTGCACGTCAATATCTGCTTCCTCACCGAATTGCTTCTTGGCTGCCATCACCAGCGCAGCTTCGATCGCCTGGAGCACCAGTTCCGTGTCGATGTTTTTCTCGCGGTGCAGCGAATCGACGATCCGTAGCAATTCTTGTGGATTCATGCGTCCAGACTATGAAAACGTTTCCGACGAGGACTTCCGAGCTCCCCCCGCCCAGGAGGGAGTTCCAGCCGCTTGGCCAGCGTTCGGGAATCCTGCAAAGTTAATGGGCCTTTGCAGAATTGTCAACTATTGCCTCAGGCCGCAAGAGGGATCGGGGGCTGCCCTGAGGGACCTCCCATGCTTCCCGCTCGGCGATGCGATGACTGCTTGGGGAGGCGGTCTCTTCGAAACTGGCAAGCATGGCCCAAAAAGGAAGACTGCCCGCAGGAAAATCCTCGGTTTTCAGCCGGTTTTCAGCCGGTTTGCGGCCGATGTCCTGCCCCTCGTGACAACCTAGCGATGGTCCAGGCGGAGGTCTGAAGGGTTCTGGGAATTGCCGACAAGCCACTTCGCAAAAACTGAGGCCATGGCACAATCGGCATCGACCATCGTAGCTGTAGATCGTTTACCCCATGTGGCCAGTCGGTCAGACGACGGGCCATCCTCCCGCTCAATCGCGATTTGCGAACCGCAGGAATCCAGGGGTTTGGAAGCTGCGCGGGGATCCCGCCAAGCCCTGCCAAAGCCCCGCTGAGCGACCCGAGAATCGCACTGGGCCCCCCTAGATGGATTGCCGAGTGAACGGTGCGTGGCAGATCGCCCCGATGCTTGAGCCAGGTGGCGATCGACATCAAGCCGATGGCGATCCCATCGACCGGTATTTCCTCAGTCCAGCCGAGAGATCGAGCGATATTGCCGGGGCTGTCTCCACGTCGGACGCCATGGGACCATGCAGCCATCCAAGCTTCTGAGGAAGTGCGTCGCAGCAGTTTTTCCGCAATCTGGCAGACGGAAGGAACCAGCGACGTGTGCTGTTCCTGCTGCATCGCCAGAAGACAGACCTCGGCCAACAGGACGGCGGCAAGGTTTGTTCGCCGGTCACCGCCGGCCGTCGCAGCCATTGTGTGAGCCCAAAGGGTGCCATCGATGCCGCTGCCCTGGGCAACGCTGGCCAGTAGCACACACTGAGGGAGAACGGCAAGGGGCTGTCGCTGGGGTGCTGCGTGAGCGGACGGGTTGGTGCCAATCGGGCTTCGGACACGCTGGCCGGCCACGGACGGCGCGGCCAAGCGGAGCCATCGGAAGTTCCGAGCGTACCGGTGTTCGAATCTCTTTCCATCGGCTTGCGATTCCAGCACCGCGTCGTAGAGCGCCGTGGCCAAAGACGGTTGCAGGCATTGCAGTCCAGATGCTGGGATCTGCCAGGAACCTTCGGTACTTCGTCCGAAAAGGGAGAGAGCCAGTCGGCGGGAAAGCCCATTCCTAGGCAAGCCGAACCACTCGCCGCAGACCGATCCCAACAACCCCCCCTGAATTGCACCCGCCCTTTGTCGACTGATGACGACGCGGTCCCATCGCTGATGGAATTCGTGAGCCGGGTCGATGCGCCAAGAGGTCCCCGAATCGCTGACCGACGCTGGGAAGGTTGGTGAGCTACTTGGATGCGCAGGGCGATCCTCGGGATTGTATCCTTCCAGCGCCATGCGATTGACAAACCTTCGAAGACAATTGAGTAGGGACCACGCGGGGCAGCAGCAGGGTGCGGCTTTCGCCCCAACCCTTGGGAAACTCATCCACTCCCACCCCACGCCAAGAAGAGACCTGTCGGTTCTTCCTCTTTCACTTAGCGGATTTTGCCTGGATGCGGCTTGAAAAATTCCCCGACGAATCGCAGGGAAGTTCTCCCGAGGGCCAAGAAGGACTCCTGTGGCGACACAGGCCGGCCGCATTCCATCGAATCGGAAAAGCCTTCCTTACCGGACTTTGCAGCGGAACCGAATGATTCCTCCTTCACCAGCGGGAAGGTCTTCCTTCAGACGCCAGCGTAGGGTGTGGGAACCGGCTTCGTTTTCCAAGGTATCAAACTCCACTGGAATGCTTGCCTGCTGACTCCCTTCGATCCACTCCAGTCGGGGAGGGAGCGAATCGAGAACCACGACCTGACGAGCTGCTTTGGTACCGACGTTGTCGATTCGGATAGTGAAATGCACCTCATCACCCGGAGCTGCCATCGCCTCGGAGGCGACCTTGCAGATACGAATCCATGGCTCCCCTTCGACAGCGAAGGTGGTCGTCGCCGTCTGGGTTAAGTGGTCCAATTCGATCGCCTGTTGCTGGTCGATCATCACCAGAAGCGGCTCTTCAGACGCCCAGGCCTGAGCCGCCAGGGCGCCACGCTGCAATCGCGGGCCATCCGTTTCGATCTGTTTGCCGGTGCGAATCAGCTGCAGGTCTTCAAAAGGCAGCAGCGCATCGACGATCAGCACCACCGGCAAAACCCGATCGACCGGAACGCCCCGATTGCGATCCCGGTAGGCCTCCACCGGCAATACTCCGTCTTCCGCCACCGCTCGAAGCGGTTGACGCATGGCGGGAGCCGGTAGTCGTTCACGAAGTGAGGAAGCGTTCTCTGGCAGCAGGGCCGCCTGCGCCGCGACCCGATGATCTTGCTGCTGGGGACCATCGATCCGGCGCACCGCTGCAAATCGCGGTGCATAAATTGCCGCGCGACATGCCGGCTCCACCAGGATGCAGCCGCCATCGGCCTGGTAGTAGGCGACGGTGTCTTCCGGTTGCAAGCCCGCCACCCGCTCTCCTTCCTGGATCACTACCTTCGGCCAGCGATCGCCGCCATCGAAAATGTACTCCTGCGGATCCCGCATCAACACCGGCGCCGCCAAGGGCTGGCAGGTATCTCCCTGCGCATCGGTCGGTCCACAGGCCGATCCCAAGGAGCCAGCTCCATGCGACGCGCACAGCCGACCCAGGATCGGTCGGTACACTCCGTCGTGCCGAGGCCCGCAGCATCCACAGGCTTCTTGAGCGACTGGCTGCGGCACAGCAACCGGATACATGGTCTCGACTGCCCCTGCGGTCGGAACCGACATCGCGTTTTCATAGGCTACGGGAACGATCGGTGCGGAGGGCATTGCCCCACCTGCCACCTCGCCATGGGACACCCTGCCTTGGTGGGCGGAAGATGCTGCGGCTGCCGACGGTGCAACCGGCTCTTGGGCGCGCGATGCCATGCCACCGGGATGCATGCTAGCGGGCGACATGCCGCGCCCTTGAGGTCCTCCCTGGCAACCGGTCAGGCCCATGGAACAAAGTCCGGCGGCCATCGCCATCCAAGCCATCTTGGCCGATCGCTCCTGCCGAATCTGACCTCGCATCGTTCTGCTCGCTTTGTTGCCCATCAGCCTTCCTTCAGCCTTCTATGCGTTGCGAGGCAGCGCCCTGGAGAATCGGAATCGCACGGGGAACATCGCTCCCCTGGGTGCCCACACCCCCGACGGGTTCCTCCAAAGTCGGAAGATCGCTGGGGGAAACGGCTGGCGATGGAGCCGGAACGATTTCCATCCGCGGCCAGCGCCCTTGCTCCACCATCTCCGCCTTATTCGGAATCGACTTGATGGCAAGCCATGGAGGCGAACCGAAGAGGAACTCCGGCTCCAGGGCCAGATCGTTGGTGGGAACCCGCGATCCAATCCTTAAGATCGCCACCGGTCGGCCCATCTGATCGGCCACCGACAACGCATCTTCTCCCAACCCAATGTCATGCACCCGCTGCGTTCTCGGGCCATCCTGCACCGGTTCGGCATACTCCGAGTCCTCCAGGTAGATCACTCGGGTCACCAACTCCCCCTCCAATGCCCGCTCCAAATCCTCCGGATCGATGGCGATCGGAATCGGAAATCGGTGCTCGCGCTCGGGAAGCGGATAAAGTCGATCGATCACCTCGATCGTTGGATAAACCGCCGCGGAAGGGTCGTCCCCCCAGCCGGTGACCATCAAGCGATAAACCGCCCCCACCAGCAAAGCCCCCCGCCAAGGTCCCTGGCACCCATCGGGAAACTGACCGTCGCAGGCGACGGAGATTCTGGTGCGCGCAGGAGCCACCACTTCCACAGGTTGGAAGTAACCACGCAGATGCGGTTTCTGCTGCACTTGATGCCCACCGATCAAGCCGGGAGCCATCCCGTCGTGCCGCAATCCGTGGCGTGGAACGGGGGAGGTAGAGATTCCCTGAGCGACGGCCAGAGAGCAGGCAATCGACAGCCAGGCGATCCCGATCGCCATCTGGACAAGCCATCCCCTTGGGCCCCGAAACTGCCGCCGCTCCAGGCCAGGACCATCGGCCCTGTGGCATGTCGCGGAAGCACTCGGGCAGCATGAGACGCCGCTGTTCATGGAGGCCATCCTTGGTCTTCCTGCTTCACCCGCGCTGCCAGGTCCAGAATCAACCTCCTGCGCTTCGATCACGCAGGAGGTTGCCAATTTCAGGTCGTCCACCACCTTCCCTTCCATGGGACCGGCGGGGACCGACCGATCAACGAATCTCCGTCGGTGGGCAGTAGGCATCGCCACCGCCCGCATTGGCACCGTAGGTGGCAGGAGCTCCACCGTACTGCTCTCCGGAACCAACCGCCTGACTGTGATGCAGATGGAGCGGACGACCGGTTGGGTAACCGGGATGAATGTTCTGCTCCCTCAGATGCATCCGACTGGGTGGCTCAGGATAGCTCTGTCCAGGAATCGACCGAACATGCATCTTCATCTTTTCCACCGGATCGGGAATATGCATGTGCGTATGGTTCTTCATCACATGCTGCTGCAAGCCAGCAGGAACTCCCAATGGGATATGAGGAGGGCCGGGCAGTCCAATCGGAGTCCCGCTATGAGTCAACCCATACTGAGGGGCGGTGACACCTGCGACCATGTTGGGAGGATTCCCATAAGGATTCGCTGGTGTTCCATAAGGCAGCAACCCTCCGCCTCCCATGCACGAACCACCTGGTCCGCAGGCTCCAGCGCCTCCCATCCCGGCACCCGGACCACAAGGCATGCCGTCAGGCCCAATCCCTTGCATCCCGCCAGGACCATAACCGCCCGGACCGTAACCACCCGGACCGTAACCACCAGGTCCATAGAAGCCCGCCCCCGCTACCGACGGGCCGGACATCTCGACATCCTTGTTTCCAAGGCGAATGATCGCCAGGATGGAACCGCGTCGATCTGCCTCGACAATCGGATCCAAGCCCGGTTCTAGCCGCGTGCTGACCAGCGTATCGATCCCAGCCAGGGCATCTCCCTGGAATGCCGGATCGGGAAGGTAGATCACCTTGGTGACGAAGTTCCCGCTGATCGCCTGCTCGAAATCTTCTTCCGTGAACTGGATCGGAATGGCATTGTGAGCCAGGTAGGCGCCAGTTCGCGCGGTGCCCGGCGCAATCTCCAAAGTTGGATACAGCTCGACTCCTTCGCGTCCCTGGATGTTGGTCAGCTTCAGGCGGTAGATTCCGCCTGGGCCAAACTCCAGCCGAGCTGGGGCCACCAGCGGATCGCTCTGAAAGGTGTTGTCGCCAATGCTGTCATACTGCAGCTGCATCGACTGTGGACGGTCGAAGAGAACTTGGACGGGAGGCCCGCCGAGCATTCCCATCCCGCCAGCCCCGCCCCCCGCAGGCAGCGTCTCGGGCATCAGCACACCTGGACCTGGTCCACCGACCATGGGACCAGGCTCCATCAGCCGCTGGGCAGGGGGTAGGTTGTGCCGAATCCCCATCCCCGGGTCACCGGCATCCACGGTGTCGGCTGTGGCCAGAAGTCCGCTGGCGGCCGCCGACACCCACATGAACTTTCGCAGTCTCATCCTTGATTCCCCCATGAATCCTTGTTGGGTATGCCGCCTGGCCATCCGACTCGATCGCAAGCCTTCTTGCCTTCGCGGTTCCGTGAACTCCTTCGGTCCAATCTTTCGGGTCCGATTCGGTTCCCCGGACCGCTCCTTTCGCTCTGGACTCCACCACAGGCAGATCCCTAGAATCGCCGCGAAAGCGTCGGCGGAAAGGTCCTCGCGGGATCCTTTCTTCCGAACACTTTTCGATGATTCCAGCGGATTCAACCCTCCCCTCACAGGGACGGAAGGCTTCGTCTCCTTCTGTATGTTCGGTCCGGCACCGATCCATTCTTTGACAAAATCGCTACAACCCTCGCATGACGTTGACGATTCTTCGATCCCGACCACCCAAAACCGACACCGAAAGGCTGCAAAGTCGACGCAATCGCGTTGTCTTCGCAGTCCCCTGCCTACTCCTGGCCCTTTTCCTGCTCCCAACGCTTTTCCAAACCGATCCCCCCCAAAAAACGCTTTGGGCCTCTTCCCCATCGCAGAACGGGGTGCCGGAAGTTGGTTCGCCTGGAACGGGTGGGGTTTCCGCGCCGCAGCTTCTGCTGCTGGCGGTGCGCCAGAGTGTTTGGGGAGCCGGTTTCTTCTGCAAGGTTCGGCAGCAAACCGACCAGTTCGGGGAATCGATCGTCACTCAAGGAACCTACTACCACGCAGGGCGGGGGAGTGGAAAGTTTCGCTCTCACTGCCGGCAAACGATCGGCTCGGCCGTCCAGGAGATCCAGCAAGTAAGCGATGGACGCCTGCTCTGGACCAGCCTTGGGCGAGGTCAGGCGCTTCGTGGTGTGATGCTCGATCAAGTCCGCGCCGGCCTGGGACGCGAGGTGGTGCGGGATCGGGAGCGGCCGGAATCCTCTCTGGCCATCGCCATCGGTGGGGTGCCCGAGGTGTTGCGTTCTCTCTACATGCAATATGCATGGCGGCAGGTCTGGAGCGGACAACTGGTGTCGAGGCTGGATGCTTCGGACTCCAAAGATGCCCCGGTGAAAGTCTGGCAGCTTTTGGGATCCCTACATCCCGGTCAGTCCGGCCCGCCACCGATTGCGGCCGTCGACGGCCAACTGGCTTCCACTGTTGCCTTCCTTCCAACCGATATCCGGCTGACGTTGTCGCGAGAGGAGTCGTCCTGGCTGCAGCCGATCCGCATCGAGTACTACCTACGTACCTCCGCAGCCACTGAAAGCGCGTCGTTGCAACTGCTCTCCACACTGGAGTACTACCAGATCGAACCATTGGAAGGGGAGCCAGAGGAGTGGTTCATCGTCGATCCTCCATCGACGATTCAAGGCAAGAAGGACGAAACGGGCCTCTACCTGCCTCTCCAATCCGTCTCCCCCTCCATGGGTAGCTGATGAGATGCCGCGCACTTTTTTCTGCATGCTGGCCTATGATGGCTCACGCTATGGCGGTTGGCAGATCCAACCCAATTCCATCAGCATCCAGCAAAAGCTGGAAGATGCACTGAGAGCGATCGAAGGAGTCCGCGTCAAAACAGTTGCCAGCGGCAGGACGGATGCGGGAGTTCATGCCATGGGCCAGGTCGCCAGTTTCTCGCTAGAGCAATGGCGGGCACCGGCCGATCGCCTTGTCCCTGCCATCAACCGTCGGCTACCCGAAGACATCATCGTCCGCTCCTGCAAAGACACCATCCCAGGTTTCCACGCCCTGCGGGATGCGGTGCGAAAACGCTATCGCTATACGATCCTGGCCAGCCCTGTGTCGGATCCCCTGCGTCGCCACCTCCAATGGCACCTTCCCATCCCTCTCCAGCCCCATCGGATGCAGGAAGCCTGCCGGTTTCTGATCGGGGAGAAGGATTTCGCAAGCTTCCAAAAGCTGGGATCGCCGCGTCGATCGACGGTGCGCATCGTGCACGATCTGACTCTTCAGGTGCTCCCCGCACCCGATGGCAAACGATTGGATATCGAGATCGAGGCGAACGGATTTCTCTACAACATGGTGCGCAACATCGTGGGCGCTCTGGTCGCTATTGGCACCGGTCGCTTCCCGCCGGAATGGATGGAACAAGCGCTCCACCGGCGCGACCGCGGCGCACCGGCCATGACGGCCCCGGCGCATGGACTTTGCTTGCTGCAAGTCGATTACCCTCCGGAAGTCTTTCTCGCGGATCCCCTCGCGCCAGTTCCCTGAGCCACCTTAGGGTGTCGGTTGCCCGGTACTTTCTCGCCGAAAACAATCCGGCTAGGATGCCAGGAAGTCTCATGGCTGCTCTCTGGATGACCTGAGGAGTCTCTCGCATGATCCGATTACCCCAGTTGGTGTTAGTAAGCCTCATGGTGATGCTGCCGTCCGATACGATCGTTGCCTGGCAATCCGGTGCGGACGATCCCCGCATGGGCAGCGACGCCAAGACGATCCAAGGCAAAGTGATCAAGGTCATCGATGGCGATTCCATCGTGATCCAGGACGACAAGGAACAATCGATCGAAGTGCAGTTGGAGGGAATCGACGCGCCGGAATTCCAGCAGCCCTTCGGGAAGGAATCCAAGGAGCTTCTCTCCGAGAAACTGCTCAAGAAAGATGTCTCGATCCAGTGGGAAAAGGAAGACAACTACAAGCGAAAGCTGGGCTGGGTCTTCCACGAAGACCGCAACATCAATCTATGGATGATTGAGAAAGGTGCTGCTTGGCATTACGCGCAGTACAACAAAGAAGAGTCCTTCTCCAATGCCCAACAGGTGGCCAAGAAGGCCAAGCTTGGGCTGTGGGACGAAGCCATGCCGCAGCCGCCCTGGGACTATCGGCGAGCCAATCGATCGAATAAGTAAGCCCGCGGCTGGAACCCATCTGCAGGCGGCGAAATCTTCGTCTGCGACAGGGCGCCGCACGGCTCAGCGTGCTACTGGATGTCGCTTTTCAGCAGTTGTCGGATCCATCGCTCCACCAACTGCGGCTCCTGCCACTGCCGCTCCATCGCCTGCGACTCCAGGCGCTGAATCTCTACTCGCAGTCTCCGGATGCTTTCCTCCAGTGGCTCCGCCTCCTTTCCGACAGTGCCGTTGGAACTTTGTTGCCGTTCCAGTTGATCCAACTGCTCCCGTTTGTCGTCGATGATCCACCAACTGGCCTGCTGCTGTAGAAACACCATCTGCTCCACTGCCGACCGGAGCCGTTCGAGAAGCCGTTGGCGCTGCTGCAACTGGGCCTCTGGGGTCAACAGCCACTGGTCTGCGATCTCTTGCGCCTCTTCCAGTCGAAGGCGCGATTGCTGGGAGATTTCCACCAGCCGCTCCTTGTTCCCCATTCCCTGAGGTTCGACAAAGCGAGGCGCTGGCTCCTTGCGGTCCACGTCGCGTGCGGGCTCCCAGTCGGCAGTCCCGTATCTCTCCAGATATCGTTGCTGGCGCTGCTCCAGTTTTCGACGGAGTATTTCCACCGTTGGGTGGGCGCTCCCCATCCTCTCTCCCAGCATCGCCGCAGAAGCCCGCATCGAAACAATCTCGTCCCGCCACTCGACTCGCTCCAAATCGAGCTGTTCGGGTGCCACCCACCCTAGAGCCTCCCGACCCAGCCCCACTTCGATCTCCATCCGCAACTGGCGCACCCGTGGATGCTCGACTCCAAACCACTGGCTCCATAACGCCAGCTCTCGCTGCTTTTGTTGCCACCTGGCCTCCGCAGGATCTCGCTTGCCGGCAATTCGGGAACTCAGTTGGTCCCATCGGGCCTGGGCCTGGCGGACATACGGGTGCCTCGGGCCGTAGTACTTCCTGCGAATCGTCAGCTCCTCAGCCGCCTCCCGTAGCTCCGCATCCTCCAAAGCAGCAGAGGACGAATCGCCGGAGATCGCAAGACGGCTCTGAAGATTGCGAATCGCGGGATGGTTTGGCCCCACCGAACTCCTCAGGGCTATCCACTTGTCGGCCAGTTCCTGCGATCCTCGAAGCACTCTCTTCTGCGCTTCGGTCAAAAGGGGATCCTCTTCAAAGCCTGTCGACTGCGCCAGTGCAGGATGAGGGAGCAACAGGGCGATCGACAACAGAAGCTTCCGCATTCCATGGCGGTGAAAAAAGTGAGCCCACTCACTGGGTGAGATCAGGTTCCGATCGCTGTCAGTCGCCATAGCCGATGTATCCGATCCAGCACCAGGCCCTTGGTCGTCGGCGCCCGTCGCCCTTGTCAGCGACCGCCATGAAGGCATTGGGAGGGAAACCGTCCGAGGCTGCTGCCGACAAACCAATCCCTCTCGCTTGATCCTACAGTCGGATGGTCCGCAGAGCCAGTCGTCGGAAGTACTCATCCAAAGACTCGGTGGTGGCGGTTTGATCGTCCTTCGGGGTTTCCGCTATGGGACCAGTCGTCCCCAGGCGATCGGACAACGGAGAGCTTTCCGCGGAATCCACCGTGGGAGCTGTAGGACGCAGCACGGTGTAGACCCGATCGGTAAGTCGCCCCTTGAGACCCGGGGTGCCGATGCTGATTCCGCTTGGTGCACCCCCGCCTCCCAAAGCACTCCATCCCAATCCTCCGGCCCCAGATCCCTCTCCCTCTGCTGTATCTCCCTCAGCAGGGATCGTGATCAGACGGAGCACGACGGCCGAACTGACTAGGTTCTGAGCGAGCGCCATGTCGAGCGCGGTGACTCGTCGGTCCTTATTGAGGTCTCTCAAGTTGGTGACGGACGTCAGCGAGGGAGAGACAGCATTTTTCACCTCTGCCATGTCGAGCGATGTGACGCGCAGGAAGTCCGAGGCAACGTTTGGATGGATGACGTCACCCACTGCACTGCCAACGTAGAAAACCTGTCGGTCCAGCAACCCCGTGACCGCATTGTTCTGAACGATCACCTGCAACCAAGTATTTGTGATCGAACCGTTGGGCCACTGCAGTCGGACTCGCGCCGCCGTTGTCGAATTACCCGGTATCACGGTGATCGAAGAGGGATTGGGAGCGTTGGCCCAGGTGCTGGGAGTTTCGGTCGTGCCGACACGAAAGCTGAACTCCGTCGCCGTCAGTTCATCGGACGCTAGGCCCGGAATGTCCAAAACAAGCCCGGTGATCCCATGCATATACGGCACCACACTAGCGTGGGTCAGTTTGATCGGCGCAGGTCCACTTTCCACCACCAAGCGACTCGGATCCATCGCGTTGACATAGCTGCCCCCCGGCGCCGTCTCAAAACCCGATTGCGCATAGTACACGACGGGGGTCAAAACAGTAGGTGTGGCATCCATCGCAAACGAAATCGTCGATATTCCACCGTGGATATCAGTAGCCGTGATCACCACCGGCTCGGAGTAGTACGCCTGAGAAGGTGTCATCGACCAAGTCCAGGTACCGTTGGAATTCTTGATCACCGAGCCCAAGGAAGCAGTCAGCGTCACGTCATCCCCGTCGGCATCCGACCAAGTACCTGAATTGCTCAATACCGTCAGCACCTTACCAGAGACCGCTCCATTGGAAGCCGTCAAAGCAGGAATTGATCCCGCTGTTACCGAGATCGAATCGATACCGACCCATTCGTCTTCAACCAAAGTATCGGCCGTCAGAATGCGAAGCTGCAACTTTGACTGATTGTTCACCGCAGCAGGCAGAACAGCCGAAACCAGCGTCTCCATCGTAGCTCCAGGACCAGTCGTCGCGTCCGCCACGTAGGCCGCTGGGACGTTCGTGAACGCTCCCGATTCACCGATGCGGTACTGGAGCGCTACGGCCTGCGGTGCATTGCGCGAACTGGAATCGATATCCCGGACTCGATACGAAACGGCTACGTTCCCCGAACCGGTCGTATTCAGTCGAACCAGCAAATAGGGTGCGTCCGCATTCGTGCTGCCTCGCAATGCCACCACCGGATCGGCGATCGCAAATTCCGCCACCCCTCCAGTGATCAAGGTGTTGGGACTAACCTGGTTGGCGAGCACATGGACGATCGGTGCGGCATCGTTGCCGAGCACCGTCGCAGGATTGGCTCCTGAACTCGCCATGCCATCGCCCCGATATCCGATGATGGAAGGAACCGATGCCCACTGATCATTGACGGTGATCAACGAACTGTTGGTCCAGTCCTGAAGGAAAGCACCACCGCTCAGCAAATGATAAGAAGCATCGAACACCGTCCTCGGTTCCAACCCCTCACAAAGGGCTCGACGCTGAACTGTCGCCAGACGCTTCCGAGATTCCTGCCTTCGGACTCCACCCGTGCGAAGACTCGCAATTGCCTCAGCTATCGAACGTACCGGCTGCTTGGTGGGCCATCGAAACCAGCGGCTATTAGGTTGTTTGTTCATCGTCCAATGGCTCCTGATCAACAGGTCTCAGTGATGGAAGGAACAATCGGCTCCCTGGCGATCATCCCAGCCATTGTATTTTCAGCTTCCGGAATTCCCCAGCGACAAACCATCCAACTATCGATTCTTATGGGAGGGAATTCCTGGCGATGCCGGTCCCACGAGTCGTCGGAGTCGGATCCAACAACTTGTGGAAGTCTATTGATAGCAGCTGCCAAGCCTCGAAATGGCTTGGCAGCAGTGGAGTTCCTGAATCCAGTTCCTCCCAATGCTTTTGTGTAGGAGAACCGGCCGTCGAATGCCCGCAAGCGGCTCGACAAGTCGCTATCCCCTCCTAAATGGTAGTATGCATCCACTCGGAAGTCGAACGGTGCATTCCTTTTCCTTCCTCGGTAATCTGGAAAAACTGCCACGGGCGGGGGGCATTGTTCCATTGTCCCTGGAACTCCAACTGGCCAACAGTCGCGTGGGCGAGGATCATGATCGCTCTGGATGGATCTCCCCCGTTTCCCTGCTGCCGGCTCCCCTCCCAATCGGAATTCAAAGGACCCATCGATGCGCATCGCTCATCTGATCACGCGCATGATTGTTGGCGGCGCCCAGGAAAACACCCTGTACAACTGTCTGGATCTGCAGGAGCAATTCGACGACCAAGTGGTCCTGATCACAGGCCCAACCCAGGGTCCGGAAGGTCGGTTGCTGGAGCAGGGTAGGGGGCGAGGACTGCAGGTAATCGAAATCCCCTCCCTGCGTCGGTCGATCCATCCGATCCGGGATGCCTTCGCCTATCGTCATCTGATGCGGGTGCTGAAGGAGTTTCAGCCTGAGGTCGTTCATACGCATAGCGCCAAAGCAGGACTGCTGGGCCGCGCGGCTGCATGGTCGCTGCCGGATCTCATGGGACTCCGTTCCGACGGTTCGCGTCGACTGCCTCGCCATCAGCGACCACCCTTGGTGATCCACACGGTCCACGGCGCTCCTTTTCATCGCTATCAGTCGTCAGCCTCGAGGAACTTTTTCATCGCATGCGAACGCTGGGCGGCCAAGCGTTGCCACCATATGATCTGTGTCGCCGACGCCATGACCGATG
>Ga0315901_10002520_pt1 | contig 25102 bp, 16 predicted proteins | sample LakEriMetagenome_10_FD_203761 | JGI IMG/M metagenome (GOLD analysis project Ga0315901, IMG submission 203761) | Freshwater fungal communities from buoy surface, Lake Erie, Ohio, United States - Buoy 2 MA116 | ecosystem: Environmental > Aquatic > Freshwater > Lake | place: USA: Lake Erie, Ohio... | reverse complement strand
GCGATAGCAAAATACTTAGCTGATTCAGTTTTTAAAACGATATCGTTAAGATCTTTACGAATATTAGAGCGGTTTGTAGGCACACTCAAAACCCCAAGATTATAAATTTTTTCAAACTCTTCAGCTTCAGTCATTGCTGTACCGGTCATACCAGCTAGCTTCGGATATAACCTAAAAAGATTTTGGAAAGTGATACTTGCCATTGTTAGAGTTTCTTCTTGAATAGCAACTCCCTCTTTGGCTTCTACAGCTTGATGCAGACCATCGCTCCATCTTCTACCTTCCATCAAACGACCAGTAAACTCATCGACAATAACGATTTCTTTTTTACCTGTTTCTTCATCTGGTTTAACTATATAATCAGTATCTCTACTAAAAAGTTCTTTTGCTCGTAAAGCTTGAATCAAATGGTGAGCTAGATTGGTTTCTGGGTCCCATAGATCTTTTACCTTTAACAGTGATTCAGCATGATGAATTCCAGCATCTGTCAAAATTACGTTTCTTGCTTTTTCATCTACGTAATAGTGAGCATCTGCTGATTTATCTTTTTCGTTACTAGCTTTTTTGAGTTGCTTAGCAAGTTTTGCCATCACTTGATAAATTTCATTTTTTCGGGTGTCAGGTAATCCACTGATTATCAATGGTGTACGAGCTTCATCGATTAAAATACTATCTACTTCATCGACAATAGCAATGTAATAAGGTCTTTGAACACAATCCTTAAGATCTGTTTCCATATTATCTCTTAAATAATCGAAGCCAAACTCGTTATTAGTACCGTAAGTGATATCAGCCCCATAAGATTCTTGTCTTTGCTTAGAATTCATACCCGAACAAATCAAACTTACTGAGAGACCCAAAAAATTATAAAGTTTACCCATCCACTCTGAATCGCGCTGAGCAAGGTAATCATTAACCGTTATTACATGAACGCCCTTACCTGTAAGTCCATTTAAATAAGCTGGTAAAGTGCAAACAAGAGTTTTACCTTCACCAGTCTGCATTTCAGAAATACCACCGCGATGTAATTGAATACCTCCAATTAACTGAACATCGAAATGTCTCATGTTAAGCACACGGCGTGAAGCTTCCCTACAAACAGCAAAAGCCTCAGGTAAAATTTCTTCAAGAACCTCAGCAAGAGCTTTATCGTGGCTGGTTCTGATTTGACCAGGCATGCGAGGCACATCATCTTTTATAAATTTTTCAAGACTTACAGAACTAAGCCTTTCATTAATTTTTTCTCTAAAAAAATTGGTTTTTTCTTTTAGCTCTTCATCAGATAACTTTTCAATAATAGGTTCAAAACTATTAATTTGACTCACCAAAGGATGAATCTTATCTAGAGTTTTTTTATTAGGATCACCTGAGATTATCTGAAAGAATTTCTTTAGCATTAAAGAAATTATAGCTCATAACCCTTAAGTAACACTCTAAGCTTTTGTAAAACTTTCATGTGTAATTGACTAGAGCGGGATTCTGAAACGCCCAAGACTTCGCCAATTTCTTTAAAAGTTAGCTTTTGATAGTGGTAAAGAGCTACCACTAATCTTTCACGCGGATTTAGAGAATCAATTGCCTTGGCAAGTTTGTCTCTTAAAATACTTTGATCAGTAAATTCTTCTTGAGTTTGGCCTTCAGCAGGCAGGTTATCTACAAGAGAGATTTTTGTCTCTTCAAAAGATTTAGTTGATTCTGTAGCATCAAGCGAAAACACCACAGCACTGGCTTCACGCTTCATTACACGTAAATCATCCTCCGAGATATCCATGGCAGACTGAACTTCTTGATCTGTAGGTGCTCTTCCAAATTGAAGTTCAAGTTTAGAGACTGTTTCATTAAGTCTTTTAACCCTTGTGCGTCCTGTACGACTTAAAAAATCAATAGATCTTAAAAAATCTAAAATTTCACCGCGAACACGATTTATTGCAAAAGTTTCAAAAGAACATTTTTGAGAAGGATTGTATCTGTCTATCGCTTCAATAAGACCAATAGTTCCATAGCCCATCAAATCTTCTTTATCAAAATCAGCAGATTCGATATTAGGAAATCTACCAATCACCCAATTTACGATATAGGCATAACGCTTAATAAGCTGATCGCGAATATGTAGGGGTTTATTCTTCGCATTATATTTATTCCAAAGCTTCATGGCTTCTTGCTTGTCGCGAATTTTAGCATTCTCGGGAGTTTCAACAGACGACTCAGTATCTAGTTTTTTTGAGTCTCTTTGAGAGATGATCATTTCATTATTTATTGTTTGTTCTTGCATATATTATTCCAGTGAATCTAATTTCGCCTTTCTGATGGCAATTTGCTCTTCTATATACCTTTTACGCTTAAGTTTTTGTTCTTGAATTTGTCTAATTCTTCTTTTATGAAGCTGAGCCCCTAATACAGATCCGATACAATATCCAAAAACACCAAAAAACAAAGAGAACTGAAAACTCTGCATAAAGGCGTTTTCAAGATTCAAACTTGCATGATGAGTTGCAAGAATAATCATGATGAATCGAGCTATCAAAGCAAGACTCCAAAGCCCAAATGCTAGTTTTATAGATAAGTTTCTATACGCTTTTATTTGATTCATAAGCACTTGCTTAATCATCGATTTACTTTCATATAGACTTGCAGTACCCATAGCAGTTATCTCTATAGAGTTATTCACCAAAAAGGTACTAAAAACTATTCATTTCAATAGCTGAAATTTAGATGAAAAATACAAAGTATTAGGTATTTAGTTTTAAAAATTACTCATTAACCATGAAGAATTGGGGTTAAAATGCCATCTAAAATTATTATTCCAACAATAACTAAAGCTGTTGACCTAGTAGTAGTCAAACCAACTTCCCTAGCTCCACCACTGCAATTTAAACCCATGCTGATATTTAAGAGCAAAGCATAAGAAGAAAAAATTATTGTTTTAATTAATGGATAAAAATACTCTTTCATGGAAACCACTCGCCAAGCTGAATCTAGAAACTCAACAAAACTAATACCGACAAGAGACTTTGCTGTAATCATACCTGCAAATAGACTTAAAACCGAACTTATCGCCAATAAAAAAGGAGTAAGAACAAACACAGCGATTAGACTAGGGGTAAGTAAGTAGTATATTGGACTGATTTTAAGCACTCTAAGTACATCAATTTGATCAGTAACCTTCATAGTAGCTATCTCAGCAGTCAAAGCCGTACCACATCGAGCAGAAATAGCAAAAGAAATAAAGATCGGAATAATTTCTCTTAAAGCGGCAAGAGCAATTAAAGCTCCAATTAAATCACGGCCACCGCGACCTGATAATTCTATAGCTGTATTAACAGTAAGTATCATAGTACCTAAACAGCTTAAAATTAGAATCATCGGCAAACACCCTATTCCGATAAACTCCAATCGAGATATAAGCTGTTCTTTTTGAATTTTGAGTTTTACAATATCTAGTAAAGATTCTTTAAAGTGAATTAGAGCAGATCCTAAAATCTCAAGAAAATTTGCTTTTATTGGTGAGGTTCCATGCTCTTGATACATCTACTATTATTGTAAAATAAAAACATGCATTCTGCTCAAGAGCTTTTTTTTAAACCTAATTCAAGCTTCATAGAGCAAGCCAATCTTAAAATCAATGAATACGAAGAGCTTTGTAAGGTTTTTGCTGATGACCCTAATGAATTTTGGTCAAATTTAGCAAAAGAAAATCTTTACTGGCATGAAAGCTTTAAAGAGGTTTATCAAGAAAAATCCCAAGGCAATTTCAAGTGGTTTCTGGGCGGAAAAACTAATATCAATTACAACTGTATCGATATTAATCTAAAAGATAAAGCTAATAAAACAGCTATCGTTTTTGAAGGGGAGCTGGGAGATACAGAAACAATCAGCTATCAAGAACTGCACGATAAAATTTCACAGTTGGCTAATCTATTAAAATCACTAGGCTGTAAAAAAGGCTCTAGAGTTATGATTTATATGCCTCTTGGGATTGAAGCTATAATTGCTATGCATGCTTGCTTGCGCCTAGGAGCCATTCATAGTGTGGTTTTTGCAGGATTTTCGGCTCAATCCTTAAAAGACCGTATTGAAGAGCTGGATAGTACTCTTGTTATAACAGCAGATGGTTTAATCAGAAAAGGTGAAATCGTAAAACTTCTCTTTACTGTTAATGAAGCTATCTCAGGCAGAAAATCTAGAACAAAAATCATTTGTTTTGATCGCATAAAAAAAATCTTTTCATCCTTCCAAAAAGAAAATCTTCTAACTTACCTCAAAGAAGCGCAAACCCTAAAAACCAATCTAGGAGACGTTTTGGTTGACTGGAACACAAGTGAAAATTTTGAAAAAATCTGCCCAATCGAGTGGGTAGATAGCGAAGATACGAGCTTTGTGCTTTTTACAAGTGGAAGCACTGGTAAACCTAAAGGACTTGAGCATAGTACAGCTGGCTATATACTCTGGGCTAAAATGACTTGTCAGTGGGTATTTGATCTAAAAGATAATGATATTTATTGGTGCACAGCTGATGTCGGGTGGATTACAGGTCATAGTTATGTAGCCTACGGACCGCTAAGTTGCGGGACGACAATTTTTATTTATGAGGGAGCGCCTAATTATCCTGACAAAAATCGCTTTTGGTCATTAATAGAAAAACATAAAATCAGTATTTTTTATACAGCACCGACAGCTATTAGAAGCTTTATGCAATGGGGTTTTGAGGATGTTCATGATCTTAGTAGCCTAAGGCTTTTGGGTAGTGTCGGCGAACCTATTAACCCCAGTGCCTGGACATGGTTCTATGAAACTATCGGCAAATCAAATTGTCCGATAGTCGATACTTGGTGGCAAACAGAAACTGGCGGAATCATGATAACGACTCTGCCTGGTATTCACACTATGAAACCCGGCTCAGCAGGCTTACCGCTGCCAGGCGTAAAAGCAGAAGTAATTTATGATCATAATAACGAAGTAGGGACTTTGTTTCTCAAGAGCCCTGTACCATCGATGGCAAGGACCATCTACACCGATCATAAAAGATATCTTGAAACATATTGGTCACAATCGCAAGGTTACCTGGCTGGCGATGCGGCAATAAAAGATTCTAATAACTACATCACAATAGAAGGTAGAATCGATGATGTAATCAATGTCTCAGGACACAGATTAGGGACAGCAGAGATAGAATCTGCTCTGGTAGCGCATCCGCTGGTCAGTGAGTCTGCTGTTGTCTCGATCCCTCACGAGATTAAAGGGGAAGCGATTATTGCTTTTGTAGTATCTCACCCTTCACAAAACCCAAACATCCAAGAAGAATTTAAAGCTCAGGTAGTAAAAGAAATCGGAGCGATCGCAAGACCTGAAAAAATAATACTTTGCAAGGCTCTCCCTAAGACCCGTTCCGGCAAAATCATGAGAAGAGTTCTAAAAGATATAGCTCAAGGGAAAAAATCACACGGCGATATCAGCACACTTGAAAACAGCCAAGTCTTACAAGACCTAGAGACTGAGAGCTAAAAGACTGTCTTTGACAGTGTTTAAAGCTTCTGGGATTTTACTTATATCTTTGGCACCCGCTTGAGCGAAATTAGGGCGACCACCACCATTACCTCCGCAAATCATTGCCGCTTTGCGAACGAGATTAGAAGCGTTATAAATAGAATTTTTGTCTTTAACGAGATCGTCTGATACCGCGCAAAGAAAACTAAGTTTATCATCAAGATTATTAGCCAAGAATACCAAGACTTTATTAGAGTTATTATGCTCTTGCTCCAAAATCCTCTCTGCTAGTGTTTTTACGGTTTCAGCCTGAAGCCCATGCCCATAAATCTCATTTATATTAGCAATAATAATATTTACAGACTGACTAGAAAAAGCTTGCTTAGTAATTAAATCTAATTTTAAAACCGCACTGGAAATCTCTTGCTCCAAAGCAAGCTTAGCTGATTCCTTTGCTTTTTGCTTCTCAGCGGCTTCCTGAGCAAGCTTTTCTTGAAGATTTTTTTGCTCCTCCAAAAACCTGTCAGCGACTTGATTAGCAAGGAGCTTGATTCTTCTAATTCCCGCGGCAACTGAGCTTTCTTGAGCAATAATAATTTTTTTTATATCCCCAGTGTTAGAGACATGAGTGCCTCCACAAAGCTCAACAGAAGCAGTAACCTTATCATCGCCCATAAAAAGGACTCTAACTTCATCGTCGTATTTCTCTTCAAAAAAGCTAAGCGCACCTTGAACTGTAGCTTGGTCAAAATCCATCACCTTGGTTTGGACCGGTAGACCCGCTAAAACCCAGTCATTGATTTGATTTTCGACAAGGTTAATTTCTTCTTTAGTCATGGCACGTTCCAGATTAAAATCAAAACGTGTAGATTCAGGACCTACTTGCGAGCCCATTTGCCTTACAGACGAGCCCAAAACCTTTCTAAGAGCTGATTGTAGTAAATGACAAGCACTATGATGATAGCGAGTAAAATCTCTGCGTTCTTGATCGACTTGAGCTCTGACTTCCATTCCTAGCTCAAAACCAGCAGGAGACTCCATTTCGTGGATAGTAATACCTTCTATAGATTTCACATTAATAACTTTTTTATCATTAATAAAACCCTGATCCGCTAACTGCCCGCCCGACTCAGCGTAGAAGGGAGTTTGATCCAAGACCAAAAATTTATCTTGGCAATAAAGCACTTTTGATCGAGATTCTAAGCTCTCATAACCAAGAAACTTTGTTTTACCGTATTGATTAATCAAATCTGCGACAAAAGCAAAAGAACTAATAGATTTATCAAAAGCGCCGGTATTGGAGATTTGAGAGTGCTTTTCTTTTGATTTTTCGTAAGCCTCAATATCGATCTCAAGATTATTTTCTTGGGCAATATCCTTAGTCAGCTCAAAAGGAAAACCATAAGTAGAATACAAATCAAAAACAAACTCGCCGTCCAAAACCCCACCACTAGAAGCCTTAATCTGCTCAGCTAGTATCCCCAAACCATTACTAATAGTTTTTGCAAAAGCTTGCTCCTCTTTAAGAGTAGTGTTATAAATTTCATCACGATTTTTTTTGAGTTCGGGATAAGCTGTAGAGTAAGCATTGATTAAATCATCCACAAGAAGGTATAAAAGAGGTTCTGTTTTTTGTGTCAATAAATAGACGAATCTACTAGCGCGCCTTATTATCATTCTAAGTACATAACCGCGCCCAACATTGCTTGGTCTGACGCCATCAGCGATTAAAAAGCACAAACAGCGCAAGTGATCAGTGATAATTTTAAGGTAAATATTCGTGTCAGGATCCTGACCGTAGCGCTTATCTGTTAAATCAGCAACTTTTTGGAGTACGGCAAAAAGTTCATCGGTTTCAAATGAGTTTTGCACGCCTTGTAAAATAGTAGCTATTCGCTCAAGTCCTGCTCCCGTATCAATATTTTTTTTAGCCAAAAAACTATAATTAGCTTCTTCGTCTTTTTGGTATTCCATAAAGACCAAGTTCCAAATTTCTACAAATCTATCATCAAACTCTTTAGAATCAAAAGCTGGCACTGATCCTGAGCTGATACCAGTAGATTTATCAAAATATATTTCGCTACAAGGCCCGCAGGGACCAGATTTGCCGGGAGGACCCCAGAAGTTATCCTTTCTTGTGAGTTTCCAAATTCGTGCCGAACGCTCTTGAAGATCAGGGAAATCTTTAGCTAAAACTTCTAGCCAAATATCATAAGCTTCCTGGTCAAAGGGGTTTTGATCATCTCCTTGAAACACTGACACAAAAAGCTTTTCAGGAGCCATACCCAGCTCAACAGTAACAAAATTCCACGCCATTTCAATTGCTGATTTTTTAAAATAATCTCCAAAAGAAAAATTACCAAGCATCTCAAAAAAGCTATGGTGGCGAGTAGTTCTACCAATATTCTCCAGATCACTATCCTTGCCGCCCACACGAGCACATTTTTGGATAGTTATAGCGCGAGGAGGATTAGGAGCAGGTTTGGTACCCAAAAAAATCGGCACAAACTGAACCATGCCGGCTGAATTTAAAAGTAAAGTAGGATTCTCAGGCACTAATGATGCTGATGGAATATGAAGATGCTTTAAGGATACTTTTTCAGTAAAATATTTTATCCATTTATCTCTAATTTCTTGACAGGTAAGGGCTTTCATTAGTTTTAACCGTAAAATCTTTCATCACGCGGACGCTCTTGCTCATTTTGCTCAGCTGATTTTTTGAGCTGTTCAAGATGGCGCAAACGCTCTCGCTCAGCGCGTCTCTTGTCTTGCTCCTCTTTAATAAGATGTTTAATTTTTTCTGGAGTTCTAGAACTTGCTAATGTCTCAAACTGATCTAAAGGCAAGGTCTCAAACTCACCGGTTTTGACTTGCTCTAAAACTTGAAACACTTCTTCTTTATCAAGAGTCTCTTTTTGGAGTAAAACTTGAGAAACCGCTAGAAGCTCGTTTCTATGATCATTTAGACACTGCTTGACTTCCTTGTAGAGTAGATCTATCAAGTTCTGGACCTCAGCATCGATTTTATTGGCGTAACCTTCACTATAATTTCTAGAACTAAATTCTTGATCCAAAAAACTATTGCCTTGTCTATCACCGTAAGTAACAATACCAAGCGAATCATTCATCCCAAACCTAGTTATCATGGCACGCGCGATAGCTGAGCATCTTTCCATATCGTTAGACGCGCCAGTAGTAACATTTTCGCGCCCAAAAATTATTTCTTCGGCGGCTCTTCCACCAAGCAAAACTCGCATCTCGACACGTAATTGCTTCTCTGATTGGCTCACACGATATTCTTCTTCAGTAGACCAAGTTAGCCCCAGAGCCATTCCACGCGGGATAATGGTAACCTTATGAAATTCATTCGAGGACTCATAAAAAATACTAATCAGAGTATGACCTACTTCATGAATCGCAGTGTTTACCTGGTCTTTAGGCTTAATGATTTTACTTTTGCGCTCAGGACCGATAGCGACTTTATCGATCGCATCTTCCAAGAAGTGCATCTCGATTTCTTTTTTGGATTCACGCGCTGCCAAGATCGCAGACTCATTTATAAGATTAGCGATATCAGCTCCGCTAAAACCAGGAGTACGTCTTGCAAGCGTCTCAAGATCTACATCCTGAGAGATAGGCTTGCCCCGAGTGTGGACTTTTAGAATCTCTAGTCTACCGTTATAATCAGGCGTATCTATAGTTACTTTTCTGTCAAATCTACCCGGTCTTAAAAGCGCCTTATCAAGCACATCAGGGCGATTAGTCGCCGCTAAAACAATAATTCCGCTATTTGGTTGGAAGCCATCCATCTCGACAAGAAGCTGATTAAGAGTCTGTTCGCGCTCATCATTACCGCCTCCAGACATACCACTTCGCTGGCGACCGACTGCATCAATTTCATCAATAAAAACTATACAAGGAGCATTTTTCTTAGCTTGCTCAAACAAATCTCTAACTCTACTAGCACCAACCCCGACAAACATCTCGACAAAATCAGAACCTGATATCGAAAAAAACGGTACGCCAGCTTCACCCGCAACCGCTTTTGCCAAGAGGGTTTTACCGCAACCGGGCGGACCTAACAGCATAACACCTTTAGGAATTTTAGCTCCCAATGAAGTGTATTTTTGACTGTTTTTTAAAAAATCTACAATCTCTTCGAGTTCTTTTTTAGATTCTTCAATGCCAGCGACATCATCAAAAGTAATATTTATATCCTTAGTCATCAAGCGCGCTCTACTCTTGCCAAAAGACATCGCCCCGCCGCCACCGACATTCCGGAGCATAAATAAAAACAACCCAAACAAAACCAAAGGCACTAAAAAATTTGATAGGACCCCAGCCCAAACATTCTCACTAGGCTTTGCCTGAACGTCCACTTGGACACCGCGCTCGACAAGTTTATCAGCTAGCTCAGGATTAGCTCCCAAAAGATTAGCAGGCACTCGCGCAAAATAAATCTCTCCGCTTTTATCTTCTACTCTTGCGATATCCTCGCCATTAGTCAAAACCACTTTATAAGCAGAGCTCGGTGAGCCATCCACCGGTAATACTCGTCTAATAAAATCACTATACGAAAGAATTTTTCTTTGTTTTTCTTCGCCCATTAAGCTAACGGCAAACAAAGTCAAAAAAAGAACCAAAATTATAAATGGTAAGGTCGCTGGTAGTTTTTTCATTTAATGTTGATACTACTGCCAAAAAAGCAGTAATAGATTAATTTTAAACTATTTTTCTAACCTGGACCTAAGATACTTTGCCAGAAGTGCCTGGCATGTTAAAACCAAATTGTTGCCTAGCTTGAGCCTGCATTTTATTTTGATTCTTGAAAGCGTTTGCGACTGTCTCAGCATAATTAGCCAAAGCTGGAATTGCTTCATTTGCAGGTTTTTGAACAATTTTACTTACATCAATTGCCTTAAATCCAGTTGATTCAAGAGCCTGCTGTGTGACATTTATCTTATTTGCGATCTGTACTAGAGCAACTTGGTGATTATCTGCTTTTTGACCAGTATAAGCTTGTGCTACAGCATAAAATAACTCTGTTGGTTTAGCTAAATTAGGTTTAATGGTTGCTGAATTGGTATCTTGTCCACTAACTTTTGATAATGCAGACAGACCACTTTTTAAAGCCAAAACACTAGCAACAGGTGGTGCAAAACTAGGTGCAGTCCCTATTGCCGCTTGTGATAGTTTTGTTAAAGTTTCTTTTTTTAACGATAAACCTGACACAATATTTTCTAAACCCTTATTATCTACGCCCATATAGATACTCTCCTTCTTTGTGATTGATTAGTAACATTCCTAGATTAAAGATCGGTAAAAGACTATGAAATAAAGAATTAAGTTTATTTCATTTAAAAACCCCATAAATTATTCAAATACATAGATAAAACCAGAACAAAAAGATCTATTAATCACAACAAACTAGATAAAAAGTTCCCCGCGTTTTCATTAGATTAAAAAAAATTAATTGGATTTTGCTCAATTTTTGCCGATACATACCGTTAATAAGAGTTTTTATATTTTAAGCGAGGGTTTCCCCTGGGAACAAATTGCATTTTTGGTCTATATCGTTAGAGTGAAATCTAACGGTTTGATTCGAAAGGCTTCACATAAACCCCGATCTTTTAAGGAGACCCCCGCTCATGACTACACAACAAAATCACGCACGTGAAGCAGTTATTGCTTTGAGTCCAGTTCAATCTACTGTTCAGATAACAAAAGAATTGAATATGGCAGGATATAACAGAATTGACAGAGTTGATTATCAAGAAGCTCTAATTCAAGCTGTTCAAAACCGTAAACCACAAATCGCTATTATCACAAGCGAATTGCCTGGTCGCAAAACTATAAATGAAGTTTTTGCTGAAATTTCTTCAATTTCGCCAGAAACTAGAGTAATTTTTATCACTAAACAAATCACCGAAGAAAGTTTACTTGATATGTACCTAGCTAGAAACGTTAGCGCTTGGTTACTTAGCGAAAGAGCTGAAAGAACTTTATCGCTAGCAATTGAATCGGCTGAAGCTGGTCAGTTATTCATCGATTTTGTAATTAACAAATCAATTCGTAACATAATCAGCGAAAAGCAATCAATACTTACAAGTAACAATAATAATTTTGGTAACTTGGAATTACTCACAGAGAGAGAAGCAGAAGTATTAAAGTACTTATGTGATGGTCTAAACTACAAAAAAGTCGCTCAAAAATTATTTATTTCTGAGTCAACTGTTAAGACCCATATCAACAACGTATTTACTAAGTTAAAAGTAAATGACAGAACACAAGCGGTTCTTTACGCTCTAAAACATGATCTAGAAGCATTGATGAGAGCGACAATGAATCACTCAAACACAAATAAAGTTAGTTAGTCAAATCACGGTTTCCCCCTACTACGCAGGCCTAGGAATAAATTATTTTATTCCTAGGTATTTTTTTTGAGCTTATTATCCGCATTGAGTATTACTTATAAATGGCTGATAAATTTAAGCTTTGTATGAGCTAAATAAATATTTTTTTGGGAAAATAGATACTAATAAGTGAAAAATAAGTGAATAATATAAGTAGGAAAATATGTTTGAAAGATTTACAGAAAAAGCAATAAAAGTAATTATGTTAGCCCAAGAAGAGGCAAGAAGGTTAGGTCACAATTTTGTGGGGACCGAGCAAATTCTTCTAGGTCTAATTGGCGAAGGCACTGGAGTCGCCGCTAAAACACTTAAATCCATGGGCGTAAATTTAAAAGATGCTCGAGTGGAAGTAGAAAAAATTATCGGTCGCGGATCTGGGTTCGTGGCAGTAGAAATCCCGTTTACACCTCGCGCAAAACGTGTCCTAGAGCTAAGTTGGGACGAAGCGAGACAATTCGGACATAACTATATAGGAACAGAACATCTGCTTCTCGGTTTAATACGTGAAGGCGAAGGAGTCGCGGCACGTGTGCTTGATAATCTTGGAGTAGATCTAGCAAAAGTTCGCCAACATATTATTAGATTACTTGGTGAATCAACTTCAGGCGGAGCTACAACAGGCTCAGGAAGCACATCTGGTGGCGGATCGCTACTTGGCGTAGGACCATCTAAAACTAATTCCCAAACTGGAAACCGCACCAGAACTCCGACTCTAGATGAGTTTGGTACAGATTTAACACTTGCTGCTGCTGAAAGCCGCTTGGATCCAGTGATTGGTAGAGCAGAAGAAATCGAAAGAGTTATTCAAATTCTTGGTAGAAGAACTAAGAATAATCCTGTTTTAATTGGTGAGCCTGGCGTGGGTAAAACCGCAGTCGCTGAGGGGCTTGCACAAAGAATTATTTCTGGTGATGTACCAGAAATTCTTGAAAACAAAAAATTAGTTATGTTGGATCTGGGACTTTTAGTCGCTGGAACCAAGTACAGAGGCGAGTTTGAAGAAAGACTCAAAAAAATCATGGAAGAGATTCGCAACTCTGGTAACATCATGCTGGTCATCGATGAGCTTCACACCTTAATCGGCGCAGGAGCGGCAGAAGGAGCGATCGACGCAGCGAACATCCTAAAACCAGCTCTATCACGCGGAGAGCTTCAATGTATCGGGACTACGACTCTTGATGAGTACCGCAAGCATATTGAAAAAGATGCGGCACTTGAAAGACGTTTCCAGCCTGTAGTTATTAACTCACCTTCTGTCGAAGAAACTATTGAAATCATAAAAGGTCTAAGACAAAAATATGAAGATCACCACAGATTGATTATTACAGACCGCGCTATTGAAGCGGCGGCTAGACTTTCTGATAGATATATATTTGATAGATTTCTTCCAGATAAAGCTATCGACTTGGTTGACGAAGCCAGTTCTAGAGTGCGTTTGAGATCAAGCACCTTGCCTCCTGAAGGTAAAGAGCTAGAAGAAAAACTTCTGAAAATCTCTCGCCATAAAGAAGAAGCAATTCGTAATCAAGAATTCGAAAGAGCTTCTCAACTGCGCGATGAAGAAAACGAAATGCGCGATCAAATTCGTGAGATTCAAGAAAACTGGAAAAAAGAACAAGAAAAAAACAAACCAGAAGTTACTGAAGAAGAAATAGCTCATATCGTTTCAAGCTGGACGGGTATCCCTGTCGGCGACCTGAAACAAGGCGAAAACGAAAAACTCAAGAGTATGGAAGATATTCTTCACACCAGAGTTATCGGACAAGATCAAGCTGTAACTGCAATTTCAAAAGCTATTAGAAGAGCACGCGCCGGATTAAAAAATCCAGAACGTCCAATTGGATCTTTTATTTTCTGCGGACCTACTGGTGTGGGTAAAACTGAGCTTGCCAAAGTGCTTGCTGATTACTTCTTCGGGAGCTCTGAAAATTTGATCAGAGTAGATATGTCTGAATATATGGAGAAGCATACCGTAAGTAAATTAATCGGTTCACCTCCAGGATATGTGGGATACGGTGAAGGTGGTCAGCTCACGGAAGCTGTTCGCCGTAAGCCTTATAGCGTGGTACTTTTTGATGAAATTGAAAAAGCTCACCCTGATGTGTTTAATATCATGCTTCAAATGCTTGATGACGGTCACTTAACTGATAGTAAGGGTCGCGTGGTGAGTTTCAAAAACACCATCATTATTATGACTTCGAATGTCGGCGCTACTAAGATGACTCAAGATAGTTCTCTTGGCTTCTTTACAAGTGGCGGGGCTAAGGCTGAAGAAGATCAATACAAACGCATGAAAGATGCTGTTATGGATGAAATGAAGCGCGCGTTTAAGCCTGAGTTTTTAAATAGGCTTGATGATATTGTCATCTTTAGACACCTTAATAGAGATGATATGCGTAAGATCGTCGATATCATGATCAAAGATCTTGACCTGAGATTAAAAGAGCATGGTATGACTATCCAGCTTACTAACGATGTCAAAGACAAGATCGCAGTAGAAGGCTACAAAAAAGCTTATGGAGCGCGTCCAATGAAACGCTCTATCCAAAGACTTATTGAAGATCCTATCTCTGACGAGCTTATCCAAGAAAGACTCGGAGCTGGTGACAAAGTAGAAGCGTATTTAGAGTTTGATGCTGAATTCCCGCTTGAAAAGACCTATGCAGTAGGAGAGACGGTAACTGAGGAAACAAAAGACTCAGATAAGCGCCAATCTCTCATAAAAGCAAAAGTTTTATTCAAGAGCACTGGCAAACACACTAAAGAAGAACAAGAAGTACTAAAACGCTCGACTATCAAAAGCAAGAAAAAAGTTTTGACACTCGGATCTGATAAAGGTTCAGGAGCTTCTAAAGAGCCAGCTGGCAACAAGACTGCTTAAAGACAAGAGTCTAATAACTTAGCTTGACTGAGCTGTGATCGTTTGGCTTGTTTGAAAAAATCTTATTGAGCTTGTTTTGAAGATCTTCTGAATTTTTTAGTTGTTCTTCATTTAGGTTTTGTGAGCAAAGTAAATTAAGCTCACAGAGCGCTGTTAAGCGAGATGAATGCTTGTAAGCAAGCTCAATGTTGGCAATCAGATACTGGATTTGAGACATAAAGTAATTTGATTTTATACCAAAAGGATTAAGCTCCAGCGAGCTTTTGAAATAAGCAATGGTCTTAGATAAATCTTCTTGGTATTGTTTATCGAGAAGTTGTAACTGGGATTTAGGAATTTTATTATAGTAAAATTCTCCAAGCATTTCATGAACTTTATAGTTATTAGGATTTAGGGATTGAGACTTTTCTAGAAGCGCGAGATAGTCAGAATTTAAATCCGCAAAATCCTCAGTTCTAGTCTCCAAAAGAGGTTTAAGAGATACAGCCAAGTCTAAGTAAGTAGAGGATTTTAAATTATCCAAAATTAAAATTTGCCCAAGAAGCTTACGCAAATCTTCAATTTGACTAGTAGGATTAGAGCTAGGATTTTTTAAAGTTTTCCCAGTTAAGATTCTAAATTCAAGAACTTTATATTTTTGTAGATGATAGTCATTAAGGCGGTTTTCTTGGTTGAGCATTTCATAAGATAAAGTCAAAAGATCTGACGCCATATCAAAATTTGAATTTAAATAATGAAGATAGGCAAGACAATAAAGCTGATAATCACTAAGAATAGACTTACTATCCACCAGTCCCTCAAAAATCATAACTTTAAATTTTTCACCCACCTGCTCGCGAGTAACATTTTCAGAATAATAATCCATAGCAGAATAAAGCATAGAAAATGATTTTTCGGGAAGTAGCTCAGCAAGAAAAACATTATATAAAGTAAGGAAGCCCGCTGGAGTTTTTGTGATGATCTGTAGAGCTGTTGAGATACCTTCAGCAAATCTCCCGTTAATACTACGATTGAATTCTTTTTCGTAATCTATATTTTTAGTATCAATATTATAAGTGATCAAAGTCTCTCCCCAATTGAATTTGCTAGCATGGACTTGAGCAAGTTCAAAAAGAAAATCGTTAGACCCAGATTCAGCAAAAAACTCAATTAAATTATCAGGACTAGCGTACTCAGACAGGGCTGAGATGTTTCTAGAAATAGTAGAGTAAAAATCTTGAAGCTTACGAGAGACATGAAATTCAAGCATCATATTATTATCAGTATTGAGGCGAGGTTTTAGTTTTTTGTAGCTAAGTTCTTTTTTAGGCTTAGGCTGTGGTAAATCTTCTTTTGTTAAAGATGGTTTATAAAGAGTGGTTTGCTTACCAATGTTTTTAACGAATTTCACAAAGTTAGTTTTATCAGCCAGATCCCGCTCTATACCTTGGTTTAAAGAGTCTTCGAGATATTCTTTAACAGATTTTGGATCCAGTAATAAGTTAGCGAAAAAATCCGCTTCGTTCTCGACGCCAATTCTCTGAAGCTCAAGAGAAATCTTTTTATCTGTCAAAATTTCTCTAATTTTTTGCATGCGAATATTAAAGGGGGATTTAGAGCCGACCAAAATCAATTCAGCTGAGTTCGCGGTCTTGAAAATGAGGGTTTCAGGAAAAACCTTTTGGAAGGTGCGGATAGCGATATTTAGGTAAGCTGGATCCATAGAATAAAGTTGAAGCCATTGGACAAATACTCCATTTTCACTCATTATTTTTTCAGACATAGACCAAAACTCATAAGTAAACAACGAGCCAGAAATCCAGGGATCTGATGGCTGAGAAATTATAATGTCATAAGGAGACGCTGTCGCCGTCAGCTTTTTAGCTTGAATATAATTGCGGGCGTCAATAACATATCTTTTGATTTTAGGATTAAGAGGATATTTATTAGTAAAATATCTATCAGCCGCCTCAAATATTCTTGCTTCTATTTCACAGACATCGATTTGTTTTAGGCTTTGATTAGAACCAGCTAGAGATAAGCTTTTTAGAGTAATACCAGAGCCCATACCGATTAAAATAGCTTTTTGACTATCAGGGTTTAAGATGACCGGAATTGCACCCAATAGCACTTGGGTAACCATATCAGCTTTACTGGGCAAATTAGGATCTATAGGTTTACCAGCTTCAACCTTACCATTACTCTTAAGAAAAATAGCATTAGCACTTTTATTCTCAACAACAGTAACAATGGCATTTGCACCTTCTTTATGATAAAGAATTTTTTCTTTTTGCTCGGAATTGACTTTATCAAAAGCTTTTTTGTCAATGTTTTTAAAATAGTGCCCATGATAAATTGAAACTCCACTTAGCATGGTGTTGATTTGGAACTTTGGCAAAAACCACAAGGACAAGGCAATAACAACAGCAATCGCGCTTATAGATTTAATCCAATCAGGATCTTCTTCTAGTAAAAAAGGGATTAAAAAAAACAAGAAGCATAAAACTATAAAAAACTTACTCGTTAATAAAGTACCGCTACCAAAATTACTCAAAAAAGGAATTAGAATAAATCCCGTAAAAAATGATCCAGTAATAGCTCCAAAAGTATTAAAGTAAGATGCTTTAGCTACTCGCGTACCCACAGGCTCCATTAGAGTTTCTTCAAGCAAGCTAGAATTACTTGCCATTAAAAAAAGTACAAAAGCAAAAATTACTCCCTCAACAAAAGTAACAGGGAATACCACAAAAAGAGAAACCAAAAACTTAACTGCGACTTCGACCATCCACAGCCCGCTTGAGGAGCTTATTTCAAGCAAAGAACTGATTTTTTGATTTAGGAACAAAAATATCCAAGGCATACTATTAAACAATGAAAAAGAAATTGCAAGTAATCCAGCAAAGAGAAATAAAAGAACTTTTAGGAGATTTAGATAGTCAAAACCAATTTTATGCAAGGTTTTTAAAATAGGGTTTAGCGCATAAGCTCCCATACTAATACCAGCAAGGACAGCTATTAAAATTATTGTTAGTGAGTGAGTCGAAGATCCTATAACTAAAGAGAGCAGTTTGGTCCAAAGAATTTCAAGACTTAGATTAACAAACCCTATAGCAAAAGCTATCCCCAAGAGGACTTTACAAACATATTGATATCTGCGTTCACTGGCGTTTATCGCTTTTGGTTCTTTTGCATCAAACAATTTTGAAAAATCAAAAATTCTTTGGACGGTTTTTATCATATCGTCAACCAAATTATCGATTTGTACATTTTTGAAAATTTTGGAATTGATTAGAAGTAGTATTAAAATCAAAAATACAATAAAAAAGTTTATTAAAGAACCCAGATAGACACTGGTTCTCAAGCCTAATAGAGGCAACATAAAAAAGCCACAGACCAAAGATCCCAAAATTGAGCCCAGAGTATTAGTCGCATATAAATTACTGATGACCAGCTTATAGTTATCTTCTAGAATTTCACGATCTTCATATCTTTCTTTATTTGTAAAATTATGGTTATCAATTAAAACCTCGCTTAATAGTGGAAAGCCCAAGCCCATTAACAAAGTCGGAAAAATTAATAAACAAAAAGCAAAAATAAATTTTGTAAAAGCCGCTAACCATGGGATTTGTACGGTTAAAGCCGCAACAGCATCCCAAGCAAGACCAATTAAATGCTGACCAAAAAAAGTAGGAACTCCAAGAGCGTAAGCTCCCAAAACCAATTCAAACAAAGCATAGAGAGACAATAGAATTAAGGATTTATATTTTAGATTAGTTTTCCCGCCAGCAAAGCTTTTATTAATAAGCCTTCCAGAGATAAGCGCACCCAGACCAATACCACCAATAAAAACCGTTAGCATAGTGCTTAAAGCCAGGCTATCGCTACCAAAAATATTTTTTAGAAGTCTAACCCAGGTAAGCTCATAGATTAAAGCCGAAAAACCACTTAAAAAAAAGCTAAAAAAACTAAATGGGACCAAAAACCTCATTAATTACAGGATACAACGAAAAATTGCGGGATTTAAGATTCCATGAGATAATACACATGTGAAGATCTTAGTTATAGGTTCTGGCTCTAAAGAACACGCATTAGTGTGGAAGTTGCTAGCTTCGGAGAAATACCGAGACCTAGAAATATTAGCTATACCTGGAAATAAAGCTCTGAGAAAATTTGTCCAGTGTGTAGAAGATGTAGATATAAATGATGTTAATAGATTACTTGAAATAGCTATCGCCAGACAAATCAATCTCACTATTGTCGGTGAGAGTAAACTGCTTGCAAAAGGAATCGTAGAGAAATTTCAAGAGGCTGGAAAGCTGATTTTTGGACCTAGCGCTGCAGCGGCAGAAATAGAGAGCTCTAATGTGTTTGCAAAAGATTTTATGATCAGGCATAACATCCCATCTGCTCGCTATGCCTGTTTTGATCAACTAAACATGGCTTTGACTTTTGTGGGTACAGTTAATTTTCCTATCGGTATTAGAGTTGATAAAAAATTTGAAAACGAAAAATCTTTTTATGTAGCTGAAGATCTTAAAGAAGCTCGTCAAATCCTAAAAGAGCTTTTTAAACAAAAATTTTTGGTGGTAGAAAAGCCCCGAGTCACAATAGAGGAGCTGATTGAAGGGCACCAATTTACTCTTAATTTTATTTGTGATGGCCAGCGTGCTTTATCTCTCTTGCCCGTCCAAGGATATCGAGATCCTCAAAACCTAGATATCTACTTCGATAGAGGAGCCTATGCACCAACTCCTTTAATTAACGATCAAATAATGTATAAAATAAGGCACTTCATTATAAACCCTTTAATTAGAGGGCTCGCTGAAGAGGGGCGTCCTTACTCAGGGATCCTGGCTCTGGATCTAGCTCTGGATATAAAAGATGGACTGCAAGTAAAACTAATTCAATGCAGAACCAGCTTCGCTGATTCTGACGCGCAGGTAGTACTACCCCTGCTTGATGAGGATCTAGTCGAACTTTATTCTGCTTCAGCTAATAATGATCTTGGCTCATACAAAGATGGCTTGCACAAATACCTAGGATCAGCACTCGCCGTAAACATAGTCAATGAAGCTGAAACTATAAACCCCTTAAATCCCTTGCAAGGTAATTATATGCTTGATGAAATAAACGAACATATTGATAGACTATCAGCCAGCTTAAGCGGCATCCCACTTGTGTTTTATGGAACTAAGACTAGTACCATAAGCCCGCATGAAAAAGCTCACGCTGAAATATTTGGAGCCACCGCTGTAGCTGAAAGCTTACTAGATGCTCAAATACTCGCTTATAAACTAGCTGATACTCTTGCAATTCCTTCCAAATCTTTTAAAAAAGATATTGGCGATCAAGGAATGATTTAATTAGCCTTTAGTAAAGTCACCGAGTTCTTTTCTTCTCTGTTTTTCCTCGTTAACTTCACCGTTCCAATGCTGTTCTTCTACTCTTAATTCACCTAAAAGAGCTCTTGCTTGATACAGCAACTGTCTTAAAGTATCTTGCTCAACAGCGGAATCAGGATTAAATCCATAGCCATCTATTTCTTGAACCCCTTTTTGCATTGCGCCAGTCAAGCCTTGGTAAACATTATTTTCTTTTAAATCACCGTAAATCTTAGCGACTTCATCCAAAACACCGTAAAGATTTAGATCTTTATCAAATCTTCCAGTATCAGTCCCACCGAGTATAGACTCTTGGAGTTTATTTTCTAACATCGCTATGATTTGTTGTTGTTGGTCGATTAATGATCTTGTGATCGATAACCTGATTGTTGAGTTGCGTCCAGTTTCAGACATATTATTCTCCTTTTTTTGTCTAACTACTCAGTGATTATTGTTCTCTGAGTATCTACTGCTGATTAATTAGTTTTTGCACTTGATTTACTAATTAACTTAAGCAAACTTTGAACACGTTTATAGTTGCAAATGCTGATTAAGAAGCGGTTAAATAAGATAAAAAAATTTTCATTATTTATTATATTGTTCCCAAAATTTTGATTTTTTCACGTAATTACGGGCTAAAATTATACCTAGTACCAATGGTGTATTTTAAGAAAATCCCCAAAAATCAAGAGCTTGCCTATGAGTTTTTTGAAAAAGCTCTGGATAAGTCTCGTTTAGCGCGAGCTTATTTGCTCTGTGGGGGGGCGAATCTTGCCAAAATAGAACTTATAAAAGAACTAAATAAAATTTTGAACTGCAGTGTTAATCAATCTGCTGGAGCTAAACTAGAGCCCAGCTGTGGGACCTGCACTAATTGCCGATGGATTGAAGAAGGTAACCACCCTAAAACCCCTATTGTCATTGAGTCAGAGACTAAAAAAGGCAATATCAGTATCGAGCAGATCCGTAAACTCCAAAACGAATTGTCCCAAGTCTGCGATTATTTTAGAATCATTATTATAAAAGATGCATCCAGAGAGGGTCTGAACGCCAGCTCATCAGCGGCTCTGCTCAAGACCATCGAAGAAGCGCGCCCAAAAACAATGTTTATGCTGATGGCGCCTAACCGGGAGACCGTACTTCCTACTATTAGTAGTAGAGCCCAAACGCTTTATTTGAATGGCATGGAGCCTGAGCCTATTAACCCAAAAGCTCAAGAGCTTTTTATGAGCTTAGTGGATAGCGGGAACTTAAATCTGGATGATGTGCTTGACTCTATGGTTTTAGCTGATGAGCTATCGCAGAACGAAACAATAGATCTGATTAACTTACTGGAGCTCTGGCAAAATAAACTAGCTGAATTGCTACCAGATGATGAGGCTTGTAATAAAATACTCAAGCTCGAGCAGGGAATTGGTGATCTAAAGAATTTTGTTAGAGCGAGAGCTGTTTTAGTGGCGAGTATTTAGGGGTTTTTAGGTATTGAAATACGCAATTATTTTTGATAAAATAAAAAACTGTAAGGGTTAAATTCAAAAATAAGATTTTTGAAAATTATCAAAGGAGATAGATATGGTAAGTAGAGTTAAAGATGGGAAAATTGTGGGTTATGGTAATCCATCAACCCAGATGTCATTACTACAGGTTGCCAAGAATGCACTAACTGCAGGTGAAGAGATTAAGAAAAAAGAAAGATACGTAGTAGCTGTATTAAAAAACTTTAGGAAACAAGCTCCTTATAACGGTTATGCAAGTAATGAATATGTGATGACAATTCTTGAATTAGAAAAATTAAATCCTGCTCAGGCTGTTGAATACATAAAATTATTAGCTAATGGTGAATCACTTCCTGTAGCTGAAAGTAATGATTCAAATCGTGATAGAGCACAAGAACTTGCAGCAGCTGAATAGCAACCTCCGGTAAGTAATTGTGAGGGTTCAAGTGATGATGAGAGATAGGGTACTGGAGAGTAATCGAGATACTAATCTTTAGATTCTGTCCTTTAAAGCTACTGAAAATACTAAAATCTAGTATAGTTGCTTTTTATGCCCCCACCAATTAAAATCGGCAATATAGAGTTAAACGGTTTTGTTTATATACCGCCTATGGCGGGGGTTACGGATCTGGCTTATAGAGAGCTTTGTAGAGCTTATGATCCTGATGTCTTGCTTTCTTGTGAGATGCTCAGCTCAAAAGCTCTGATTCACGCTCACAAGCACCAGAGCACCCACAAGCACCAACAAAGACTAGATATACCCGAAAACGACTCTCTGACAGGGATTCAGCTTTTTGGGCATGAGCCTGAGGTGATGGCAGAAGCCACCCGTATCGCCGAGTCTGCTGGCGCTCGATTTATCGACATTAATATGGGCTGTCCAGTCCCCAAGATCGTAAAAGGCAGAGACGGAGCGGCTTTGATGAAGGAGCCCGATCTAGCTTGCGATATAGTTCGCGCGGTAAAATCTGCTACTAATTTACCAGTAACCGTCAAAACCCGCTTGGGATGGTGCCAAGAGAGTATTAATGCTCCCGAGCTCGCTAAAAGATTTGAGGACTTGGGCGTCAGCGCGCTGACCATTCATGGCCGCACACGCGCTCAAAAGTACACAGGAAGCGCGAATTGGGAGTTAATCCGCTCGGTAGTAGAGGCTGTTAGGATTCCAGTTTTTGCAAACGGGGATATTTGCTCGCTAGAAGATGCCATAAAAGTGCTTGAAATAACTGGTTCAGCGGGAATGGCGATCGCTAGAGGGACCATGGGCAAGCCTTGGTTTAGCAAGCAAGTAAATCATTATCTAAAAACCGGAGAGTTACTGCCAGAACCTAGTATTCAAGAACGGCTCGAGCTAGCTATAAAGCATTGTGAACTTTTGGTGCGCTATAAAGGCGTGCATACCGGTATCCAAGAGTCTCGCAGACACATAAATAATTATATTTCAGGGCTACCTGGAGCAGGCAGGTTGCGCGCAAAAATAATTACTATTAATAGCTTCCAAGAAGCGCAAGACGCGATCAGAGAAATAATGCTGGAGCCGGTGGGCTAGGGCTTGATTTTTCTAATGCTTAGACTCTGCTAACTATAAGAAGATGCAAAGAGATGGGTACTTGAGAGAGCTTTAAGCACTTGTTAATGAGAAAAAAAGCGAAAGGCTTAATGAAATAGCTTCAAGTGAGGAGGGACGGAGCGCGATCAAAGGGTTTTTAAAATCATTTTTTAGCAAAGCCGCGCGCGGAGCGGGGGTCCCCCTTACTTGATGCGTGATTGAATTAAGCCTGAGCGCGTTTTTCTCAACAAGTGACTTACGTGAAAGAAAGTGCCCATCTCTTTGCAAAAATATGGAATTATCTCGGTTTTGTAGAAACGGTAAGTGCGGCCCCATAAAAAAGGGACTGCCTAAGCAGTCCCAAAACCAGTCAATAAGCCGGGTTCTGTAATGTAGAAATTCTACAAACGACGATCATCTATCTAGGTCTTGCATTACTGCAAAACTCAAGCGGAATTCTGGTTCACTGATATTTTTGGGCAAATTTATCAGCTAAGAACCATTACCTTGCACCTTCAGCGGGGTTTACCGAGCCAAGACCTCTCGATCTTGCTGGTGAGCTCTTACCTCACCTTTGCACCCTTACCTTAAGGATCCACTGAAAAATGCGACTTCGTCGATTTCTCAACCCTGAGCCAAGAGAAAATCTTGGCTCAGGGAGTGGATCCTTAATATTTTTGTTAAGCGGATTCCGCCTCAAAACTTCGTTTTTCGGCGAATCCTTAACGGCGGTATTTTTCTGTGGCACTTTCCTCACGATCACTCGCACCGGCTCTTAACCGGCAACCTAGCCCTGCGGTGCCCGGACTTTCCTCTCTTAAAAAGAGCGATCATCTAGACTGGTATCTAGCATTATAGCTAGTTTAACTATAATGATGCTTTAGGATTCGCTGAGGACGAATTTTTTTGTAAATCCTTAATAATAAACTTAGTACCTTTATTAGGCTCGGACTCAAGAGAGATAGTCCAGCCATGAAGTTCAATAATTTTTTTTACCAGGCTCAGACCCAGCCCGCTACCTTGAATATGCAAGCGATCTGGTATTCGATAAAACTGCTCAAATACTTTTTGTGCCTGCTGTTCACTCATACCAAGCCCAGTATCCTGGACAGAAAAACCACCCGCAGAAGCACTGACAGTCACGAAACCCGCATCTAGATTATACTTAATAGCGTTATCAATCAAATTAGCCAGAGCATGCTCCAAAAGCTTTTTATCCGCGACCAGATAAAACCCTTTTGGTAAGAGGTTTTGAAGAGTGATATTCTTAGTCGCCGCAAAACCAGCAAGATTCTCAAATATACTATTAGTCAGATCATACAAATCAACATTAGATTTTTGCAAATCCTGAAAGCCACTATTCAAGCGGCTCAGACTAAGCATATCGGTTACTAAATTTCCCAATCTGTCAGCCTGGGAGTTAAGCTTGTGAAGATACTCATCAAGCTTTTCACTATCGTCTTTTGCGCCCATGAGTAAAACCTCGACAAGAGTTTTTATGTTTTGGATAGGTCGCTTGAATTCGTGAGTAGCTTGATTAAGATCTTGATAAATAATTGGATTGAGCTCTAGGATGAAGTCCTCATCTTGCTTTTGGAGGTAGCAATTATAGGCTTGCCCAAAAATTTCAAGTTCTTGACGTTGAGGAGAGCTAGTAAGCTTTTCTTGTAAATCGCCGTCAGTAAGTGAGCAAACTAAATTTTCAAGCTGATTTAAATTGGACGATAACCTTGAGATATGCGGGAAGTTTTTATTTAAATCCTCAAAAGACCAACCCAAAGAATTTAAGGCAGATTGGTTTATAAATAAAAATCCTCGAGATTTATTTAAAATAAGCACCAAAGTTTTGAGTTTTTGGGTGATTTCATTCATTAAAATTAATAATCGGTTAAAGTATTACACATCAATAATTAATTTAT
>Ga0315901_10002518_pt1 | contig 25115 bp, 21 predicted proteins | sample LakEriMetagenome_10_FD_203761 | JGI IMG/M metagenome (GOLD analysis project Ga0315901, IMG submission 203761) | Freshwater fungal communities from buoy surface, Lake Erie, Ohio, United States - Buoy 2 MA116 | ecosystem: Environmental > Aquatic > Freshwater > Lake | place: USA: Lake Erie, Ohio... | reverse complement strand
CTCGCCACGCGGCCAGGGCGGCCCCCGACGCGGGGGCGTTGGCCAGCACCGAAGCGCCGGTCAGCAGGCCGCGGCGCACGGCGTCGCAAATGCCCTCGTTGATCGACGCCGAGAAGCCGAGATCATCCGCGTGCAGTGCGACCAGCATGTCTGCCACCATCCGTGCGGAACCCGGCCCGGGCGGGTCGCGCGGAGGGAATCCTCGCGGCGCGGCAGCCCGCTGCGTCCGGCCTCCGGCGATTGGCTTAGCCCTCCGGGCCGGGAGCGTCAAGGCTTTCCCGTTGACGTGTCGTCACACCTACCTATGTTTGCGAGGGTGCGACGGAAAATGCCTGTCGGCCCGAGTCCGCCGCCGGTCCCCGCCACCCAGGAGCAATTCCCCATGATCGCCACGATCTCGCCCTCGGCACTCGCCGATCTCCGCCGCCGCGGGGAGGCGATCACGCTCATCGACGTCCGCACGCCGGCCGAGTTCGAGGAGGTGCACGTCGCCTTCGCCCGCAACATGCCGCTCGATGAGCTCGACCCGCGGCAGGTCGCGTCGCTCGGTGGCGACGGCCCGGTCTATTTCATCTGCAAGTCGGGAGGCCGCAGCCACCGCGCCTGCGAGCAGATGACGGCGGCCGGCTTCGCGCGGGTGGTCAACGTCGAGGACGGCACGGCGGCCTGCGAGGCCGTCGGGATCCCCGTGGTCCGCGGGCGGCCGGCGCCGCACGCCCGCTAGCGCCAGGCTAGCGCTCGACGACATAGAGCCGTTCCGTCACCCGTGGCGAACGGTTCCGCAGGTTGCGGCTGCCGCGAAAGGTGGCGTACGGGATCTCGACCACTTCGACACGTCCCTCCCGCCCGAGGATGTCCTGCATTGCGGCGGGCGTGATGAACCCCTCGTCGCTGAACGACACCAGCAGGAAGGCCGCGTCCGCGTGCCGCACGAGGTCGGCGAGCAGGGAGGCGGATCGCGACCGGACGTTGTAGCCCGACCGCCGCCAGTCGGCCGGGATCCCCGCGACCTCGCTGATCCGCTCGGGACGCCGGTAGTTGACGATCAGGTTGAGCATGAAATAGTTCGAGCCGTAGGGATGCTGGTTGTAGGGCGGGTCGATGTAGGCCAGGTCGAGCCCGCGGACGAGCCGCACGGCCTCGTTCGCGTCCCGCTGCATGACCTCGCACTCGCATTCGCAGCGGCTCAATTCCGGGGCCGCGAGCACGACCGGTCCGAGGATCCGCCGCAGCGCGTCACCGCCGGTGCCGCCGAACCTGCCGATCCCGGTCGCGCGGTCCTTGTAGAAGCCCTTGAAGACGCCGGCCGTGTTGGCGTGGATCGAGGCCGCGCTCAGCAGCGGCCCGAGCAGCAGGTCCTGCCACGCGGCCGGCGCCTCCGCGATCATCCGCCGATAGTCGTCGATCCGTCGGGCGTTGTCCCGCGTGTAGAACACCCGGTCCTGCCGCGTGATGCGGCGCTCGTCGCGGGGCGCGTAGAGTTCCTCGATGAAGCCGGGCGGGTAGTCACCCCGCCCGGCCCGGGCGTTCATCCCGTCCACCGCCCGCGCCAGGGCCGCGGCGTCGATGCCGCCGCGATTGGCCAGATAGCACCGGCCGAGCACGGCGGCGTAGTCCTCCAGGTCGTTGCTGACGAGGGAGGAAGCGTGGGCCTTGAGCAGGCGGGCCACCACCCCCGAGCCGCTGAAGGCGTCGAGGCACCGCAGGCGTTCCTTGCCAAGCCGGCGCTTCACGCGTGCGACGGCGGCCGCGATCCAGGGCAGCAGCGCCCGCTTGTTGCCCAGGCAGGTGACGAGCTGCTCGGCGAGGTAGGCGGGGTTTTCGACGGGGGGCTTCATGGGGCGAGCGACCGCGGGGCCGGCCGCCAGCATGGTCGACGGGCCGGCGAAAAATCGACGCCGGCAGTTCCGGCCGGCGGTTTTCGCTCGACGGCCGGTCTCTGGACGGGGTCGCCCGGCGGCCGTCGCTACAATCGGAGGCGATGTCCAGGCCCATTCCCGCCCCGCGACCGATCCCGGCGACCGACGACCTGCGGATCGCCGCCATCAAGGAACTCCGGCCCCCGGCCCAGTTGATCCACGAGTTTCCCTGCACGCCGGCCCTGGGCGACCTGGTGACCGCCTGCCGGGCCGACCTGCATGCCATCCTCGCCGGGGCGGACGACCGGCTGGCGGTCGTGATCGGCCCGTGCTCGATCCACGATCCCGCCGCGGCCCTCGAATACGCCCGGCGGCTGCGGGCGGAGCGGGAGCGGCTGCGGGACGACCTGGAGATCGTGATGCGGGTCTACTTCGAGAAGCCCCGGACCACGGTCGGCTGGAAGGGGCTCGTCAACGACCCCGACCTCACGGGCACCTTCCGCATCAACCACGGCCTGCGGGTGGCTCGCGAACTGCTCGTCGAGATCAACGCCCTCGGCCTGCCGGCGGGCTGCGAGTTTCTCGACATGATCATGCCGCAGTACATCGCCGACCTCGTTTCCTGGGGCGCCATCGGCGCCCGGACCACCGAAAGCCAGGTGCATCGTGAGCTGGCGTCGGGGCTCTCCTGCCCGGTGGGCTTCAAGAACGGCACCGACGGCAGCGTGCGGATCGCGGCCGAGGCGATCCAGGCGGCCCGACAGCCGCACCACTTCCTCTCCGTCACCAAGGCCGGCCACACCGCGATCGTGGCCACCAAGGGCAACGACGACTGCCACATCATCCTCCGGGGCGGCCCGGCGCCGAACTACGATTCCGCCGCCGTGGCCGCCGCGTGCGCGGAACTGACGCGGCACGGCCTGCCGGAGCGGCTGATGATCGACGCCTCGCACGGCAACTCGGGCAAGCGGCCGGAGCGGCAGCTGGTGGTGGCCGACGCGATCGCCGCCCAGCTCGAGGCGGGCGAGCGGCGGATCGTCGGGACCATGGCCGAGAGCCATCTGGTCGGCGGCCGGCAGGAGTTCGCGACTGGCCGACCGCTCGTCTACGGCCAGTCGATCACCGATGCGTGCCTCGGCTGGGAGCAGAGCGTGCAGCTGCTGGATCGGCTCGCGGCCGGCGTCCGCGGCCGGCGCGGCAGGCGGGCGTGATCCGGCGGCAGTCCGGGCAAGCGGCGGGCCCTGCGTGGACCGGCCCGGCCGGTTCGTGGCTCCAGGGCCAGGAGGCGGCCAAGTTTCCCAGGCTCGGGGGTCGATAAGCCTTCGGCATGCGGCGCCGGCCCGAGGCCCGGCCGCCTGCCATCCCCAGGCGGGAGCAGTGCCCATGAGCGCCCACACGATCCCGATGTCCGCCGCCTGCGGGCCGGCCCAAAAGCCGCGCGGCCGCCCGGCCGTGCTCCGCGCCCTGGGCCGCGCGGAGCCGCCCGACACGATCGAACTCGACGGTGAGACCTTTGGCCTCGTCGAGACGCTGAAGCACGACTCCTGGGCGGCCACCGCGGTCTATCGCTCGGCCACCCGCACGGCGAAGTGCAAGTTCAACCGCACCCAGCCGATCCTCATCCTGCCGATGGGCTGGCTGGGCCGCGCCCTCGCGAACCGCGAGCGCTGGTTCATGCGGCAACTCTCCGGCATCCAGGGCATCCCGGTGTCGCTGGGCGACGTCCGCGTCGCCGGTGTGCCGCTGGCCAACGCCGTCGCCCACGAGTGGATCGCCGGGCACGCGCTCGCCGAGGGGGAATGGGTCGACGACCGGTTCTTCCCCACGCTGACGGCGATCCTCGGGGCGGTCCACCGCCGCGGCGTCGCCCACGTCGATCTCCACAAGCGGGAAAACCTGCTCGTGGGGGACGACGGCCAGCCGCACCTCATCGACTATCAGATCTCCTTCGGCCTGCAACCCGGCGGCGTGGCGGCCCTGCTCGGCGGCGGCCTGCTGCGGCTGCTGCAGCGCAGCGACCTCTACCACCTGCTCAAGCACCGCGTGAAGCATCGTCCGGATCAGGTCGGGCTCTCGCTCGACGACATGAACCGCATGCGTCCTTGGTGGATCCGCGCCCACCGCTGCCTGGCGGTGCCCTTCCGCGCGGTCCGGCGACGGCTGCTCACGGCGCTGCGGATCCGCTCCCGGACGGGCCACGCCGAGACCGAGGCCTTCCCCGAGATCGCCCACCGCCGGGCCGCATGACCACCGGCGCCGCGGTCAGCGGCCGCCCGCAGCCTGCAGCTGCTTCTGGATCTTCTCGAGGTTGAAGGACCCGGGCGACTGGCTGGGAGGATACTCCTTCATGGTCAACAGGAACCGCGCGGCGAGCTGCTGCAGCGGCACCGCCACGAAGGCGTGGTCCAGGAACCAGTCGTTGTAGACCGTGGCGTTGTGCTGCGCCCGCTCGAACGGGTCGCGCCGCAGGTTGAACAGCAGCGGCACCCGCAATTCGGTGAACGGCTCCCGCCACACCTCGAACGCCTGCCCGCGGTTCTCCAGGAACACGGTCTTCCAGTCGGCGTAACGAATGGCCACGATCTGGCCGTCGTCGTTGACGTAGAAGAACTCGCTCCGCGGCGACTGCTGGGCCTTGCCCGACAGGTAATCCAGCTGGTCGTACCCGTCGATGTAGTTGCGGTAGGTCTTGCCGGCCAGCGTCGTCCCCTGGGCGAGCTTCTTCTTGATGGCGGGCTCACCCGCGGCGGCGGCGAACGTCGGCAGCCAGTCCTCGTGCGCCACGATGCCGTTGAGGGTCGTGCCCGCCGGGAACTTCCCGGGCCAGCGGACGAAGGCGGGCACGCGGTAGGCGCCCTCCCAGTTCGAGTTCTTCTCGCTGCGGAAGGGCGTCGTGCCGGCGTCGGGCCAGGTGTTGTAGTGGGGACCGTTGTCGGTCGAGTAGAGCACGATCGTGTCGGCGGCGATGCCGAGGTCGTCGAGCGCCTGGAGGAGCACGCCGACGTGGCCGTCGTGCTCGACCATGCCGTCGGAATACTCGTCCTGGCCGCTCTTGCCCAGGCTGTCGGCCTTCACGTGGGTGCGGAAGTGCATCCGCGTGGCGTTCCACCAGCAGAAGAACGGCTTGCCGTCCTTGACCTGCCGCGTGATGTAGTCCTTCGCGGCGGCCAGCGTCTCCTCGTCGATCGTCTCCATCCGCTTCTTGGTGAGCGGGCCGGTGTTCTCGATCGTCTGCCCCCCCTTGCCGTCGGCCTTGCACTTGAGCACGCCACGGGGCCCGTAGGTCTCGCGAAACGTCCGGCCGTCGGCGAGCTTCATGTCGCCGGGATAATCGCGATGCTCGGGCTCCTCCTCGGCGTTGAGGTGGTAGAGGTTGCCGAAGAACTCGTCGAAGCCGTGCATCGTGGGGAGGTGCTCGTCGCGGTCGCCCTGGTGGTTCTTGCCGAACTGGCCAGTGGCGTAGCCCATGCTCTTGAGCACCGTGGCGATCGTGACGTCGCTCTTCTGCCAGCCCTCCTTGGCGCCGGGCAGGCCCACCTTCGTCATGCCGGTGCGAACCGGGCAGTTGCCGCCGAGAAAGGCGGCCCGGCCCGCGGTGCAGCTCTGCTGGCCGTAGTAGTCGGTGAAGGCGACGCCTTCCCGGGCGATGCGGTCGATGTTCGGGGTGCGGTAGCCCATCATCCCGCGGCTGTTGTGGCTGACGTTCCAGGTGCCGATGTCGTCACCCCAGATGACGAGGATGTTCGGCGGCTTGGCGGTGGCGGGCCGGCCGACGAAGGCCGCGAGCAGCATGACGGCCAGGGCGAGCGATCGACGAACCATCGATGGGACTCCTGCGAGGGGGGATCAGGGGCGGGAAGTGTAGCACGCGACCGCCCCCCGCCGTCGCGCCAGACCCGACAAAACGCCGCCCCGGCGGCCCGACCGCAACTCGCCTCGTCTCGGGCCGTTTATCATCGTGCCGGAGTTTCGCATGCCAGTCTCTTCCACCACCGATCGCCGCCGCGCGCTGTCCGACATGGTCCGCGAGCGGACCACCCGCCGGCAGGGGGGCCGCGGAATCCTCTGGGCGATCGGCGTTCTGCTCGCGATCCTGCTCGCCGGGCTGCTGGCATGGCTCCTCGGCTTCTTCAGCACGCCGGGCAAGGTGCTGGAGATCCGCGGCCTGGTGGACGCCCAGATCGTGGAGCTCCGCCAGGCAGCCAGCACCGGGCAGTTCACGGGGGAGCCCTCGCCGGGCTTTGCGGCCATCCTCGACGATGTCCGGGATCTGCCGCCGGAGATTCGCCGGCAGGCCGGCCGCGAGATCGGCAGGCTGTTCGAGGCCCGCGAGCAGGCGGAGACGGATTCCTATTTCAATCTCCCGCCGGAACGCCGCCAGGCCGAGCTCGACCGCCGCATCAAGGCCGACGAGGAGCGGCGGCAGGCCCGCGAGGCTGCCCGGGCCCAGCGGGAGAGCCGGCAGTCGGCCGGCACGGGCGGCGGGCCCCGTCCCGGCGGCTCGGGATCGGGCGGCCCTCCGGCTTCGGGCCGCCGCGGACGCTCCTCGACCGAGGAAGAACGGAACGCCCGCCGCAAGGTGATGATCGACCGCACGTCCCCTCAGGAAAGGGCGCGGCGCACCGAGTATCGCCGCGCGATCGACGAGCGCCGCAAGCAGCTCGGCCTGCCGGTGCGGGGCGGCCGCTGGTAGGCGTTCAGCCCCGATAGAACTGGCGAATCTCCCCGACGACGCGGCCCACGTCGTCGTCCGTCAGCCGGGGATGGAGCGGGATCGACAGGGCCTCGTCGTTGAGACGCTCGCTGTTGGGAAGGCGGCGGCCCGTCTGGCCGTAGAGCGGATTGAGGTGCAGCGGATGGTAGCGGAGCGTCGTGTAGATGCCCTGCGCGAGCAGGTGTCTGGCCAACCGGTCGCGTTGGGGAACGCGGATGCAGTAGGTGAAGTGCCCGTGCCGGTCGCCGGCGGCCGCGGGCCGGGGCCGGACGAGTCCGGGAACGTCCGCCAGTTCCGCGTCGTAGACGTCCCAGATGGCCCGCCGCCGCGCCTGCAACTCGTCCAGCCGCTGCAGTTGGACGGTGGCGATGGCGGCGGCCATGTTCGTCGGCAGCATCTTCATGAACGGCTCGGTGATCTCGTATTCCCACCAGCGCCGTTCGGAGCCGCCCACGGTCGCCGCCGCGTCGAAGCCCGACTTGCCGATCCCGCAGTAGCGGAGGCGGCGGGCCCGCTCGATCCACCGCGGGTCGCGGGCCGTGATGCCGCCCCCCTCGCCGGCCGTCAGGTTCTTGACCGCGTCGAAGCTGTAGATGCCCACCTCGCCGATCCCGCCGCACGCCCGGCCGCGATGCCGCGCGTCCACGGCGTGGGCCGCATCCTCGATGACCGGATGCCCGATGGCGATGATCGGGTCGATCTCGACCGGCAGGCCCGCGTAATGCACCACCATCACCGCCCCGGTCCGCGGCGACAGGCAGGCCTCGACGTCCTCGCGGCGGGCGTTCATGGTCGCCACGTCCACGTCGCAGAACACGGGCCGATGGCCGGCCATCAGGACCGCCTGGGCGCACGACACCCAGGTGAACGAGGGGACGATCACCTCGGATTCCGGCGGCAGATCGAGCAGCTTCACGGCCAGCAACAGGGCGTTCGAGCCGCTGTCCACCATGGCGAACGAGCCGAGCTCCAGGCGGCCCGCGAACAGCCGCTCGAAGTCCTCGACGGCCCGGCCGAAGCCCAGCCACTGCGACCGCAGGCAGGCGACGACGGCCTCGATTTCCCGATCGCCGATGTCGGAGCCGAAGACGGAGATCATCGCTGCCCTGTCTCAGGGGATGCCGCCGCGGCCCAGCGCAGCACGACGCTGCCGGGCCGCCGCCCGACGATCCTGAAGCCCTGCCGCAGATACCAATCGACCGCGGGATTGTCGGCCAGGACGACGGCCTGCACGGGCAGGTCGTGGCGGTCGCGGGCGAACTCCACCAGCATCCGCAGCCCGAGGCCCATGAAGCCTTGCGACGCCGCCGACTGCACGCCGCGGATCACGTTGTACACGTCCCATTCCTGGCCGAGCAACCGCACACCGACGCAGCCGATGGGCGAGTCGCGGTCCATGACGAGAAACAGAAAGTCCTCGGGCCTCTGCAGATAGCCCTGGAACCACCGCCGCTGGCCCTCCGGCGAGATCACGTCCGTGTGGAAGAAGGCGTCGCGGTGGGCGTTCCTCCACTCCCGCAGGGCCTCCTGCTCCTCCGCGCCGACGGGCCGAAGCCAAGGCTGCGTCACCGACCGCGGCTGGCCGACCACGAGCCGCGTGGACGTCATGCGATCCCCGGCCCCGGGCTGGAGAAGAACGCATCCCGCTCCGCGGCGTCGCAGCCCGCGTAGTCGAAGATGTTGAGCAGGCTGAGGTGGCGATGCCGCACCAGCGGCGTCACCGCCGGCTCGAGCCCGAGGCCGCGGATCATGGCCGCCAGCACGCCATCGACCTGGAACCCGAGCCGCTGCATCACCTCCGTCCGCAGCATCATCAGCCGGCCGGGCGGATTGCCGATCGGGCAGGGAGGCTCGGTGACGAAAAAGTCCCGCGCGGTGTCGCTCCACCGCGGATCGCCCTGCAACGCCCGCTCCGGGCTCTTGAGCTTCGCCAGGTACTCGGCCGCGGCGGCGTCGCCGCGGACCAGCGGCACGGCGGTGGCGGCGGCCACGAAGTCGTCGAACTGGATCAGGCTCCCGAGCATGCCGACCCGTGGATTCGCCTCCATGATCCGGCGCATCTCGGCCAGCCAGCAGCCCTCCCGCTCGCCGATCACGCAATCGCTCTCCAGGTAGACGTGCAGCGGACCGATGCCCGCCAGCCGCTCGTGGTAGGCCGAGCGGATGTTCTGGAAGGAGTTGTCCGGGAAGCGGACCACCTCGGAGAACAAGCCCCGGCGTCGAAACCCGTCGATCACCTCCCCGACCAGCGGATCGGGATGGGCGTTGTCGAGGAGCACGACGCGGGCCGCGGACCGCGTGAGCCGGTACAGGGCGTCGAGGCAGGCCCACAGATAGAGCGGGCGGCCCCACGAGACCACGAACACGGTGATGGGGTCTCCCGGGCCCGAGCCCGCGGCCGCCCGTGCGTCGCTCACGACACGCCCCCCGCCAGCCGGGCCGCGAGCCGGCGGCTCATCTCGTCGGTGCGGGCATTCGATTTGGGAATCGCCAGCCGGGGATTGGGCCGCACGCCCACGAACTCGCAGATCTCGTGGAACGTGCCGGGGGCCTCGAGATCGGCCGAGAAGAGCCGCTCCGGCGCGGCGGCGAAGCACTCCTGCACGGCCGCGGTGTGCCGCTCGTAGGCCCGCTTGTAGTGATCCGCATGCTCGACGATGGAGAGCAGGCCCCATGCCGCCGGGTCGGTCTCCGGCCGACCGCGGAGCAGATTTCGGAGTTCCTCCTCCCGGTCGTAGATCCGCGCGTGGATGTCCGACCAGCCCGGATTCATGCCGCCGCCGTGATGGCACAGGGACGCGAACCAATCGTCCGGATCCCGGGTGAGGAGGATGAACTTCGCGTCGGGAAATCGGGCCGCGAGGTGGCGGTGGAAACCCGGGCACCACCACGGGTCGTCCTCCAGGATCTCCGCCGACCGGAACTCGTCGGCCGCGAAGATCTCCTCGTAGCGGCCCTCGAACCAGAGCCGGGTCCAACCCCGACGCACCGCGGTGGGCGAGCCGGCACGCACCAGCCCGTGGGCCTCCAGCCAATCTCCCACCGAGGTCGTGCCGCTGCGTTGCATCGACACGCAGAACACGCGGCACGGCGGCCTGGTGCGGGCGGCCCGCACGCGGGCCGGACGCGTCTCGATGGCATCCACGTGGGCCGCCGTGAGCCGGACGACCGGCGCGGCGTCGTCCGGCGGCGATCCGTCGAGCCAGCCGGTCGCGTAGCCTCCGAAGACCTCGGCGAGTGCCTCCATCTCCGTGCGGTAGGCGGCCTCGATCCGCGTCCGCAGGGAGTCGGGGATCGGCCGCGGATCGGCCGTCTCGTTCACACGGCTCCGGATCGCCGCGTCGTCCACCGGCACGTCGGCGAGCCCGAGAAACCCGAACACGCCCCGCAGGGCCTCGCGCGGCTGCCTGGCGAGGCCGTCCTGGAACGCGATCAGCACCTGCGCCGGGTCGTAGCGGCGGCAGTACCTCGCGATGGTCCGGGTGTATTCCCCGCGCGGCCTGCCGTTCGACGAGTCGAAGAGCCGCATCGCGGCGGCGTCGCCTGCCTGGAGCGTGCCGAAGCCGTGCATCATCTTGCACTGGGCCCAGAACCGCTCCACGGGATGCCGCAGCAGGAACACGAGCTTCGCCGCCGGGGCGACGGCATGCATGTGCGCGATCTCGGCGTCTCCGCAGATGGCGTACCGCGGCGTGATCTCCCCCGCGATGCTGGCCGCGGGCGCCGGGGCGAAGAGCATCCGATACCAATCGTCGTCCTGGTCGAGGAACTCGTAGGCGGCCCGCCACGCGGCCCCGTGGAAGTCGCCCGCCTTGGCGAGCCCTTCGATCGCGGCGACCGCCTCCTCGAGCCGTGCGGAGTCGGACAGCCTGTCGGCCGCGGTCGCGGGCGGGAAGACGGCGCCCTCGAGGGGGCGATCGAAGTAGTGCAATTCGGCCACGGGCGGCATCCACACGCCCGGGTGCCGCGCCAGCTGCGTGCGCAACCACCAGGTGCCCGCCTTCTGGGCTCCGATGCCGATGAAGTCGGGTGGTCGCGGTTGCATCGCTCGTCCATGAGGGCCGGGCGCGGGCCGGCAAACCGGGGCCCGGATCAGCCCTTCCAGAGCACGAAGCCCTCGATGGCCTCGTATTCCGGCAGCCCGAGCCGGTCGTAGAGCCGCGCCGTCTCGCGGTTGCGATCCTCGGCCCGCTGCCAGAACTCGCGGGGATCCGTCGGCCCCGGGAACAGGGCCCGATCCTTCTGGCTCTCGTGCTTGAAGATCGCCATCCGCTTGCGCTCGACCTCGTCCGGCGAGAGCGGCACCGCCATGTCGATCTCGTGCGGCTCCCACTCCTGCCAGGCGCCGCGATACAGCCAGAGCTCGCACTCCCGGGCCCAGTCGTGCTCCCGCGCGGCTTCGACCGCCTGGGTGATCGCCATCAGGCACACGCGGTGCGTGCCGTGCGGGTCGGAGAGGTCGCCGGCGGCATACACCTGGTGCGGCCGCACCCGCGCGAGCAGATCCCGCGTCAGCCGGATGTCATCCTCGCCGATCGGCTTCTTGCGCACCCGCCCGGTCTCGTAGAAGGGCAGGTCGAGGAAGTGGATGTTCTCCGCCTTGACTCCCGAGTAGCGGGCGGCCGCCCGGGCCTCCGTCCGCCGGATCAGCCCCTTGACCTGTTGCAGTTCCGGGATGTCCACCGCGCCCGGGCCCTTCGAGCGCAGGAAGCCGCGGATCCGCTCCACGATCTCGCCCGCCTCGGTGCCGGCGCCGAACGTGCGACAGAACTCCTCCACGAAATCGACGTGCCGGTCGGCCGATTCGTCCCACACGGCGATGTTGCCGCTGGTTTGGTAGGCCACGTGCACCTCGTGCCCCTGCTCGCAGAGGCGGATCAGCGTGCCGCCCATGCTGATCACGTCGTCGTCGGGATGGGGGCTGAAGACGATCACCCGCTTGGGAAACTCGTCGGCCCGCGGCCGGCCGCCGCCGGCGTTGACCTCGACGCCCCGGATCCGCCGTGGCCTGCCCGGCTTCCCGCCCGGCCAGCCGCTGATCGTGTCCTGCATCGACCGGAAGATGTCGATGTTGATGTCGTACGCCCGGCCGCGGGCCGAGAGCAGGTCCTGCAGGCCGTGCTCGTTGTAGTCCTCGTCGGTGAGCTTGAGGATCGGCTTCTCCAGCTTCAGCGCCAGCCAGATCACCGCCTTGCGGGCCAGGGCGTCGGTCCACTCCAGGCCCATCGACTCCAGCGGCCCGACCAGCCACGGCGACTCGAACCGCGACAGCCGCGCCGCCGCCGCCCTGTCGAGCACGAACCGCGCGTCGGCATGCTGCTGCAGCGCGCTGGCCGACACGTTGATGCACGGCGGCTCCTCCACCGCGCGGCGGACCACCGGCGCCTTGTGCTCGCCGAAGGCCAGCAGCACGACCCGCCGGGCGTCGAGGATCGAGCCCACGCCCATGGTGATCGCCTGCCGGGGCACGTTCCACTCGCCGAAGAAGTCGTTGGCGGCGTCGCCCCGGGTGACGCTGTCGAGCGTGATCAGGCGGGTGCGGCTCTCCAGCGGGCTGCCCGGCTCGTTGAAGCCGATGTGGCCGGTGCGGCCGATGCCCAGGATCTGCAGATCGATGCCGCCCGCGGCACGGATCCGTTCCTCGTACCGGACGCAGGCGGCCATGATGTCGGCCCGGGCGAGCGTGCCGTCGGGAATGTTGACGGCGGCGGCGGGAATGTCCACGTGGTCGAACAGGTGCTCCCGCATGAAGCGGTGGTAGCTCTGCAGCGCGTCGGGCTGGATCGGCCAGTATTCGTCGAGGTTGAACGTGACCACGTCCTTGAACGACAGCCCTTCCTCCTCGTGGAGCCGGATCAGTTCGTCGTAGACGCCCACCGGCGTGCTGCCCGTCGCCAGGCCGAGCACCGTCTTCTTGCCGGCCGCGGTCCGCGACGCGATCAGGTCGGCGATCTCACGGGCCACCGCCCGACTGGCGTCCCGGGGCTGGTCGTAGACCGACACGGGCACCCGCTCGACGGTGGTGACGTGGGGCAGCGGACCCCGGTAGATCGGCACGGACGTGGCGACCGACGGATCGGCGGACATGGCGGCAGCTCCTGGCAACGGCTGGCGGAAGCCCGAGAATTGTGATGGACGCCGCTCGGTTAGCCAAGCAGGGCCTGCCGCATCTGGTCGAGCACGACCGCGAGCCGAGCCGTGTCGCCGCCGCCGACCTCGGCGGAAACCCAGCCCGTGAAGCCGATTTCCCCGAGCGCGGCCCGCACGGCGGCCCAGTCGATGTCGCCGTCGGCGATGTCCACGAAGCCCTTCCGCTTGCCCTCCTTGTCGGCCCGGGCGTTGGAGTAGCCCTTGATGTCGAGCTTCGCGATCCGCGGCCCGAGGCCGCGGACCCAGGCCGCGACGTCGCCGTACCGGGCGTGGTTGCCGAGATCGAAGAACGCGCCGACCCAGGGGCTGTGGAAACTGTCGATGTAGTCGGCGAACGGTCGCACGCTCTGATCGCGAGCACCGTCGTCCTCGTAGAAAAGTCCGTTCCACACGTTCTCGAACAGGATCCGCTGGCCGAGTGCCGCCGCGAGCGGGATCGCCTTGCGGATCTCCGCCCGGGCCCGATCCGGCCCCTCGGGCCCGTCGTCCGCATTTCCGATCACGATCAGCACGCTGCTGCCGCCGGCGGCGTGCGACACGCGGATGCAATGCTCGAGGTTCGCCAGCGCCTTGGCCCGCGTCGCCTCGTCGGGGCTCGTGAGCCTCGCCTTCCAGTGCTCGTGGTTGATGGCGTCGTGGATGAACACGCCCGTCTTGGCGGCCGCGTCCCGCAGGCCCGCGGGCGTGACGGACGCCGCCTCGTCGAAGTCCACGCCATCCAGGCCGGCGTCGCGGGCCGACGCCAGCCGCTCCTCGAGCGAGGCCCCCCGGGTCATGGAGTACTTGCAGGAGAAGAGCAGCCCGCGCGGCGGAAGCGGCGGCACCGGCACCGGGCACGAGGGAGCCGCGGCCGTTTCCCCGGCGCCGGCGGGCAGGACGAACGTCACCGCCGCCCCCGTGGCGGCCAGCAGATCCCGTCTGCGGATCGTCATCACCGATGGCCCTCGAGATGCGGCGGCGCAGAGCCCCCTCGGGACCGTGATGACCGGAGGTTCCCCGCGGCCGGTCATGCTACCATGCGACCGCGGAACGCATCGACTCCAGCACGACTCCCAGCCGCGGTGAGGTCTCCATGTCCGGCCCCGTCACGCACTGCGAATCCCGTGCGCCGCTGCCGCACGACGGCCACTGCGCGTCGCGGCGACGGTTTCTCGGGGCCGGCGCCACGGCCGCCGCGGCCGCGGGCCTGATGGCCCATGCCGCCGAGGCCGCCGCCGATCCCCGCCCGCTGCGGCTCGGCATCGTGGGCTGCGGAGGCCGTGGGGCCGGCGCCGTCGATGATTGTTTGTCCATCAACGAGGGCGTGACCCTCGTCGCCGCCGCCGACCTGCATCCGGCGAAGTGCGAAACCCTCCGCCAGGCGATCGCCGCGGCCCACCCGGGCAAGGTCGCGCTCGACGACGCCAAGCTCCACGGCGGTCTCGACGGCTACAAGCGGGTGCTCGACGACCCGGCGGTGGACGTCGTCCTGCTGACCACCTCTCCCGGGTTCCGACCCCGCCACATCCGCGAGGCGATCGAGGCGGGCAAGCACGTGTTCGCCGAGAAGCCTGCCTGCGTCGATCCGGCTGGCTACCGCATCTGCCTGGAGGCGCACGATCGGGCCGTGGCCAAGGGCCTGGCCATCGTCACCGGCACCCAGTACCGCCGGCAGACGAACTACGTCGCTGCGGTCGAGCAGATCCGCCAGGGGGCGATCGGCGACATCGTCTCGGCCACGACCCGCTACTGCGCCGACGGCATCTGGTACCGTACCCGCAAGCCCGGCATGAGCGACGTGCAGTATCAGCTCGACAACTGGATGCACTTCATCTGGCTGAGCGGCGACCAGATCACCGAGCAGGCCGTCCACAACCTCGACACCATCAACTGGGTGATGGGGACGAATCCGGTGTCCGCCTTCGGCTGCGGTGGCCGGTTCACCCGGCCGGAGGACAGCGAGATGTGGGACTCCATGAGCATCGACTACGAGTATCCGGGCCAGCGGATCGTGTCGTTCATGTGCCGCCAGATTCCCGGCGCCCAGGGCGACAACGGCAGCGTGATCCACGGCACCGCGGGCCGCTGCGAGATCGGCGCCACGAACCGCGGGTCGCGGATCGTGGACCGGGCCGGCAGGCAGGTCTGGGAGATGAAGGGCAGCATCTCGGCCGCCTACAAGCAGGAGCACAAGGATCTCATCGACTCGATCCGCGCCGGCAAGCCGATCGTGGAACTGCGACAGACGGCCGACAGCTCGCTCGTGGCCGTGCTCGGCCGGCTGGCCGCCTACACCGGCCGCGCGGTCACGTTCGACTTCCTCGCCAACGAATCGAAGCTCGACCTCTTTCCGGCCGACCTGCGCTGGGACGGCACGCTGCCGCCGCCCCGCCACGCGGTGCCGGGGCGGACGAAACTGGTGTAAGCCGCCTCCGGCGGCATCCCCGTGGCCCGGCCGTGGCCGCCCTTCATCGACGCCCGGCGAGCACATGGCCATGGATCTCCACGTGGAACGGCAGGAACGTGGCGACGGCCTCACGCTGGTCGTCACGGGGCGGCTCGAGGCCGAGACGGGCGGCGAGCTGACGCGGCTGGTGGACGAGGAACTGCGACGCGGCGTGCCCGCCATCGCGCTCGACCTCGCGGGCGTCAGCTTCCTCAGTTCCGCCGGCATCCGGGTGCTCTTCGAAACGCACCGCGCCGCCCAGGCCACCGGGGGCAGCTGCCTGATCCATGCCGCGAGCGAGCCCGTCCGCAGGGTGCTCGAGCTCACGCGGCTCGCCCCGCTGCTGATGGCCGGCCGCGGCGCGGACCCGCCGCGGGCGGCCGCGCGGCCCACGGCGGCAGCGACCACGCTGCACGCCGAGGGCATGACGCTCGTCGGATGCGAGACGCCGACCGGCGGCCTCCAGGGCATCCCGGTCGGGGCCGCGGGCGACGCGGCCCGCTGGAGCGTGAAGCATCCGCTGCCCCGCCACACCTGCGGCCTCGGCCTCGGGGCGCTCGCCGACGAGCCGCCCGTCCCCCAGCGGGCCGGCGAGCTCGTCGCCGCCTGCGGCGCGGTGTTCCATCGGCCGCCCCGCCCCTTCACGGCCGTGGACTATCTCGTGGGCACCGGTGATCTCGTGCCGGCCGCGCAGTTCATCCGCGGCCTCGTCTGGCACGGCCTGCCCTCGGGCCGTGCGGCCTTCGAGCCCGCCGCCGACGAACCGGCCGTGCCGATCGCCGCCCTGGCCGCCGTCGCCCTCGCGCAGAGCGCCGCATCCACGGCCGCCTTCGTCGTGGCCGGCGAGGTGCATGGCCTGGTCGGCGCCGAGCTGATCCGCCCGCTCGCCGAGGCGACGCCGGGCGACGCCCCGGCCGCCGCCGACCGCGACGTCGCCGCCCGCTGGCTCTCGTTCTCCCGCGAGCCCGTCCACCCGCGGCGCACGGCGCTGGCCGTGGGGGTCGTGTGTCGGGGCCGGCCCACGGGCCCGCTCGCCGAGTTCGTGCGGCCGCTCGGCCACGGCGACCTGCACGGCCACGTGCACGCCGTCGTGTTCCCGCTGCGGCCCCTGCGCCGCGCGGCCCTCGACCTGGCCACGACCGTCACCGACCTGGCCGGCTCCGAGCCGATCGCCGTCATGCATCTGCTCGACGACCCCGAGCCCGTGCTGGGGAGCGGCCGCTCGGAGTTCGTGCGGGGCTGCTGCTGGTTCGCCCCGCTCGCGGTGTCCGGGGAGGCGGCCTCATGATCACGCTGCTCTCCACCTGGACATTCGGCCTCGCCCTGGGGTTCGTCGCCCTCGGCGTGTTCGTGAGCTACCGCCTGTTCTCGTTTCCCGACATCACGACCGACGGCTCGTTCACGCTCGGAGCGGTCGTCACCGCGGTGGTGCTGGTGGCCGGCGGCGATCCGGTGGTCGCCACGGTCGCGGGCATGGCCTCCGGCGGCCTGGCCGGCGCGGCCACGGCGTCGGTTCATGCGTTCCTCGGCGTCGAACGCCTGCTGGCCGGGATCCTCGTGACCACCGCCCTGGCGAGCGTGAACCTCGTCGCCCTCGGCCGCAGCAACGTGCCGCTCTCCGGCACGGCCACGATCTTCGACCGGGCCGAGGCGGCCGCCGGCCCCGCCATCGCCCGGCTCACCGGCGGCGACCCCGCCGTGGCCGGCGAGGCGGCGCGGACCCTGCTCGCGCTCGCGCTCGTGGCCATGGCGATCGGCGGCATCTACGTCTTCTTCCGCACGCGGCTCGGCACCGCGATGCGGGCCGGCGGCGACACGCCCACGATGGCCCGGGCCCTGGGCCGCGACACGGGACTGCTCACCGTGGCCGGCCTGGCGATCGCCAACTCGCTGACCGCGTTGGCGGGGTCGCTCGTCGCGCAGTACCAGGGTTTCACCGACGTGCAGATGGGGATCGGCATGGTCGTGTGGGGCATGGCCAGCGTGTTCCTCGGCGCCGCGCTCGTGGGGCCGGCGGGCCTCGGCGGCGCGCTGACCGCTGCGGTCGCCGGCAGCGTCTCCTTCCGGCTCCTCGTCGCCGCGGCCCTGCGGGCGGGCCTCGATCCCGACTGGCTCAAGGCCGCCACGGCCCTCGTCGTGCTCGCCGCCCTCGTCGCCCCGCGGCTCCTCGCCCGTCGCCGCCATGCTTGAGCTCCGCGCCGCCACCGTGACCTTCGCCTCCCCGGGCGGCCCGACCGTGCGGGCCGTGGACGGCGTGTCGTGCACCGTGCCGCAGGGGGAGTTCGTGGTCGTGATCGGCACCAACGGGTCGGGCAAGAGCACGCTGCTCGGCGCCGTCGCCGGCACGGTGCGGCTCGATGCCGGCTCGATCCACGTCGCCGGCCAAGACGTCACCGCCTGGAGCGAGCACCGCCGCGCCGCGCTGGTCGGCCGCGTGTTCCAGGATCCGCGGGCCGGCACGGCGGGCAGCCTCACGGTGCTGGAGAACCTGGCCGTCGCCGCCTGCCGCGGCAGACGGCCCGGCCTCGGCTGGGCCACGGGCCGCGGTCTGCGGGACGAGGCTGCCGCCCGCCTGTCGCGGATCGTGCCCGGCCTCGAGGCGCGGCTCGACCAGCCGATCGGCTCGCTCTCGGGCGGCCAGCGGCAGATCGTCACGCTCCTGATGGCGACCTGGCACCGGCCCGAGCTTCTGCTCCTCGACGAGCACACCGCCGCGCTCGACCCGGCCGCCGCCGACCGCGTCGTGCAGGCCACCGCGCGGATCATCCGTGATGGCAAGCTCACGGCGCTGATGGTCACCCACTCGCTCGCCCAGGCCGCCAGCCTCGGCGATCGGCTGCTGCTGGTGCACCGCGGCCGGATCGTGCTCGACGTCGCCGGGGCCGCCAAGCGGCGGCTCACGGCCGAGGATCTGGCCGACCGCTTCGACCGCCTGCGGCGGGCCGACCAGCTCGACGACGCCGCGGCCCGCACCCTCGCCACGCTCTACGTGTAGCCCCGCCATGCATGTCCCGACCACGTTTTTCCGCCGCATGCTGCCCACGCTCCTGCTGCTCGCGGGCGGCTCGGCCCTGCTCCTCGCCACGGACCGCGCCGGTGGAAGGCGGTCGCTGCCGGCCGTGGCCGTGCTCCAGCAGGTGAGCACGGCGGTCCTCGACGACGCGGTCCGCGGCATGATCGAGGGGCTCGCGGAACGCGGCTACGTGGACGGCAGGACCGTGACGATCCGTCGCTACAACGCCGAAGGCGACCTGGCGCAGGCGAACGCCATCGCCCGCGAGATCGCCGGTGGTCCGTTCGACGTCGCGCTCACCTCCAGCACGCCCTCCCTGCAGGCGCTGGCCACGGCCAACGCCCGCGGCCGCGTGCTGCACGTGTTCGCCGCGGTCGCCGATCCCTTCTCAGCCGGCGTGGGCCTCGATCGCCGCGACCCGCTCGTCCACCCCCGGCACCTCGTCGGCTACGGCAGCCTGGCGCCCGTGGACGCCACCTTCGGCATCCTCCAGCGGATCAACCCCGCGGTGCGCAGGATCGGCGTGGCCCACAATCCCGCCGAGAGCAATTCGCGGCGGTTCATGGAGCTGGCCCGGGCCTCGTGCCGGGCCCGCGGCATCGAGCTGCTGGAGGCGGCGGTGGAGAACTCCTCCGGCGTGCTGGAAGCGATCCAGGCGACGATCGCCCGGGGCGCGGAGGCGATCTTCGTGCCCGGCGACACGACCGTGGCGAGCGTCATCGACTCGATCGTCGCGACGGCGGCGAAGGCGGGGCTGCCGGTGTTCACGGTCGTGCCCGGCCGGCCGGATCGCGGCACGCTGTTCGACGTCGGCTTCGACTTCCGCGAGGTCGGGCTGCTCGCCGGCCACACCGCCGGCGACCTGCTGGCCGGGGCCGACCCGGCCACGATCCCGATCGGCGAGACCGCCCGTGAGATCCCGCCCCGGCTGACGCTGAACCTCGCCGCCCCGGGCTACGATCGGACCCGCTGGCGGGTGCCGGACGAGCTTCTCGCCCAGGCCCGGGTGCTCGTGGACGACCGCGGCACCCGCGAGCAGCCCGCGGCGGTGCTGGAGGGACCGTTCACGGAGCCGGCGGACCGCTGAGGCCGCGGCCGTTGGCATTGAGCGGTCCCCGCCCGCCGGGTACGTTCCCGCCCGCTTTCGGACGCCCCCGGGGACGCCGCCTTGAACACCGCGACAGCGTGCCTGGTGACGCTGGCCGCCGCGAGCAGCGGGCTCTACGCGCTGGCCTGGGTGCTGCTCCACGCGTGGGCCGCCTGGCAGCGGCGGCATCCCGGCATCGCGGCCGCGGGCGGCGTCACGGTGCTCAAGCCGCTGTGCGGCGCCGACGACGAGCTGGAGCGGAATCTCCTCTCCTTCTTCCGCCTCGAGCACGCCCCGCTGCAGCTCGTGTTCGGCGCGGCCGCCGCGGACGACCCCGCGCTCGAGGTCGTCCGCCGCCTGGCCCGCCGCCATCCCGGCCGCGACGTGGCGATCGTCGTCGGGTCGAACGAGTCGGCCGCGAGCCCCAAGGTCGGCCTCCTCGAGGCCCTGCTGCCTCACGCCCGGCACGACATCGTCCTCCTCTCCGACAGCAACGTGCGGATCGCCGCCGACGAGGTGAGCCGCGTGCTCCCCGGCTTCGCCGATCCGCGGGTGGGCATGGTGCACCAGCCCGTCGTCGGCGTCGGCGAGCGGACGCTGGCCGCCGCGTTCGAGAACCTCCACTACACGGAGTTCGCCGGCTTTCTCTCCGTGGCGGCCACGGTGCTTTCCGGCCAGCATGCGGTGAACGCCAAGGGGCAGTGGGTGCGACGGGCCGCGCTGGCCGACGTCGGCGACTTCGCGGGCGTCCGCGACCACGGCGCCGACGACTACGTCCTCGCCCAGCTCGTGCTCGCCCGCGGCTGGCGGCTGCGGCTGGCGCCCGTGCCCGTGCGGACGGTGCAGGCGGAATGGTCGTGGCGGAAACTGGCCCTGCGGCACCTGCGGCACTCGGGCCTGCGCCGCCGGATGGTGCCGTGGGCCTACCCGCTCGAGCTGCTGCTCAACCCCGTGCCGTGGGCCTTGGCCCTGCTGGCGACCGAGTGCGCGGCGGCCGCGGCCCCGCTGGTCGCCCTCAAGATGGCGGTCGAGATTTCCGCGGCCCGCACGCTCCGCGGCCGGCCGCTCGCCTGGCGGCATGCCCTCGCCATCCCGGTGAAGGATGTGCTCTACTTCGTGGGCTGGTTCGCGTCGTTCGGCGTGCGCACGGTGTCCTGGCGGGGCCGGGCCTACGGCATCGGGCCCGGCGGCCGACTCACCCCGCTCGACCCGCTGTCGGCGCCGGACATCGCCACCCGCTCCGCCGCGTGAGGCCGATCGCCGGGAGATCCCCTGGCAGGCGGCACGAGGAGATCGATCGATGCGTTGGCTTCTGACGAGCTTGCTGCTGCTGCCGGCCGTGGTCGCCGCAGCCGAGCCGCCGCTCCGCGTGGGGATGGAGCTTTCCTATCCGCCGTTCGAGATGACCGATCCGCAGGGCCGGCCGACGGGCGTGAGCGTGCGGCTCGCGGAGGCGCTCGGCCGGCACCTCGGCCGCGAGGTCGTGATCGAGAATATCGCGTTCGACGGCCTGATCACCGCGCTCAAGGCGGGCAAGATCGACTGCGTGATTTCGTCGCTCACGGCCACGCCCGAGCGGCGCAAGTCGATCGCCTTCTCCGAGCCGTACGTGAAGACGGGCCTGGCGCTGCTGGTGGCCACCGCGTCGCCCGTGCGGTCGGCCGCGGACCTCGACGCCCCCGGCCGCGTCGTCGCCGTGAAGAAGGGCACGACCGGCCATCAGTACGCCGCCACCAGCCTGAAGCGGGCGCGGGTGCTGGTGCTCGACAAGGAGTCGGCGGCCGTCCTCGAGGTCGCGCAGGGCAAGGCCGACGCGTTCATCTACGACTCGCTCTCCGTGTTTCAGAACCATCGTCGCCATCCGGAGCAGACCCGTGCCATCCTGGAGCCGTTCCGCGAGGAGACCTGGGCGATCGGCCTGCGGCCCGGCGACGACGAACTGCGGCGCCGCGTCAACGAGTTCCTGGAGGCCTTCCGCGCCGCGGGGGGGTTCGAGCGGCTCGGCGACGAGTTCCTTGCGGAAGAGAAAGCCTTCTTCAAGGCCCGGGGCCTGCCATTCTACTTTTGACGGCCGCGGCGAGACCCTCGTGTTCGACTCCCCCGCGGATGGCCGCTCGTGCCATCCAAGCATCCATTGACGACCGAGCGAGCCCGGAAGTACCGTCAAGTCATGCGTTTCCGCCTGCCGCGCGTCCTGGCGATCCTCACGGCCTGCTCGACCGTGCTTGCGGGAATGCCGCTTTGGGCCGCGGGCCAGATCTGCGGCCCCGATCACGGCTGCTGCATCGCGGCCGCTCCCTGCGACGCCGAGCGGCAGTCGCTCGGCGAAAGTTTCGAGGAGGAGCGGAAGCAGGAGGAGGAGCAGGAGGAGACGGATTCGGAACTGATCCTCTTCGCCGGTCCACCCTCCATCCCGGCCCCGCATCAGGGTCCTGACGAAGTGGCCGGTGCCGAAGCCTCGCGGACGGCCGTGACTTCGGCCGGGAAAGACCGCTCCATCCGCGGCCCGCCGGCCCGCTGACCGCCCGCGCGGCGATCTCCTGCGCGGGCACCCTCGCCCGCCCGGGTTCTCCGGGCGGATCGTTCCCGCGTCGCCCTTCCCGAAGCGTCGCGGGATGTCTCCCGTACCTCCCCGTCGGTGCCCCATGGCTACGCCCGTCTCCGCCGACCCGATCGCCCGGTCGATCGAGGCAGCCGCCCACCTCCTGCCCGCGCAGGGCCCGATCGACGTGTTCATCCATCACAACACGCTGCACGCTTTCGAGCACGAGCGGTTCGAGGATGCGGTCGTGCATGCCGCCAAGGTGTTCGGCACGGAGCCATTCCTGCCGGAGAGCCGGTATCGGGAGGAACTGGACCGCGGCCGCATCCGCGTCGCCGACATCGACGCCGTTCTCGACCGCGAGCCCGACCAGGGGGCAACCACCCGGCTGGCTGCCGACAAGGTCACCCTCCGGGCGCTGCATCGCGTCCTGCTGCTGCATCCCGTGCGTCAGGAATCGGACTCCGCCGTCCGCTGGACGCTCACCGAACGCGACGTCCTGGAGAGGTTCCGCCCCGATCTGCCGGAAGCCATCCGCTGGAAGCTGCTGGACGACGCGGCGGACGGACGGGATGGCCGCGGCCTGCGGGACGGCGCGGATGGAGACGCGGGGCGGGGGCCGCACGCCGCGGCCGATCGCGAACGCCGTGCCTGCGGCGACCTGTGGCATGCGTGCGTGGAGGCCGTCGCCACCTCCCGGCCCCGCCTCCTGCACGTCCGGCCACCCGCGCGGTTCCGCGACCTGATCCGCGGGGTGCATCCGACGATCGACACGGACGAGTTCGTGCACCCGCTGCTCATCCGGCTCTGCGCGGCGTTCCTCGACCAGGGCGTGGCGAGTTGGCCGATGCCCGACCGTGACCGCGGCCTGCTGGCCGCCGCCGTGGCCCTGTACGCGAATCCCCGCGGCCCGACCGAGCCGTGGAGCCGGCGGCTGCCCGCGGCGCTGGCGGGCTGCCGCGGCATGTCTGCCGCGGACGTGATCGCGGCGGAGATCGCCCGCGCCGGCGTGCCGGAGGCGGACCGCGACGATCTCGTCCGCGACACGCTGCTGGCACTGCGCGGCTGGGCGGGCATGATCCGGCAGTTCGAGGAGCGACCCGACCGGGTGCCCACGGCCGCCGTCCCCGCGCGGCTCGCCGACTTCCTCGCCCTGCGGCTGGTGCTCGATCGCGTGGCCGCGGAGTGGGCGGCCCGGCAGCTCGGGCTGCGGCCCACCGGCGCGGACGGCATCGACCTCGGAGCCTGGCGGACGGAGCTGCAGGATCGCCATCCAGTTCGCCGCGGCCCGGGCACGCTGGCCCGCGCATTCCTGCTGCATCAGGTCGCCCAGCTCCTCGGCCTCTCGGCCGGCGACATCCGCGACCTGGACGAGAACGAGGTGCTGCGGCTCGAGCACGCGATCGCCGCCTTCGACGCCGTCACGCGGCGGCGGCTGTTCCACCTGGCCTACGAGCGGCGGCACCGCACCGAGGTGCTCGACGGGCTGGCGTCCCACGCCGCCGCGGCGGCGCCGCCGGCGCCCGCCCCGCCCGTCGCTCAGATCGTGCTCTGCATCGACGAGCGGTGCGAGTCTTTCCGACGGCACGTGGAGGAGCTCGGCCGCGGCTACGAAACCTTCGGCACCGCCGGCTTCTTCGCCGTCCCCATGTACTACCGCGGGCTCGACGACTGGCACGCCTCGCCCCTGTGCCCGATCGTGATGAAGCCGACGCACACCGTCGAGGAGGTGCCCGAGGAGACGTCGCTCGCCGACCATCGCCGGCACGTCAGCCTGCGACGTCGCTACGGCCAGGTCGCCGGGAGCCTGTCCACCGGCTCCCGAACGCTGTTCCGCGGCGGACTGTTCACGGCCTTGGCCGGCAGCCTGGCCGCCGTGCCGCTCGTGGCCCGCGTGGCGTTCCCGCGGCTCACGGCCCGCATCGGCCGCTCGGCGGCCGAAGTCACCCGCCGTCGCATCGCTACCCGGCTCGATCTGTTTCGCGACCCGACCGCCCGGCCGCTCGCCGACGGCACCCTGCCCGGCTTCGACGTCGGGGAGATGGCCGGATGCGTCCGCCGGGTGCTCGAGGACATCGGGCTCACCACCCGCTTCGCGCGGCTCGTCGCCGTGCTGGGGCACGGCTCCTCGAGCCTCAACAACCCCCATGAGAGTGCGTACGACTGCGGCGCCTGCGGCGGTGGCAAGGGGGGACCGAACGCCCGCGCGTTCGCCCTCATGGCCAACGACGCCCGCGTGCGGGCGCGACTGGCGGAGGACGGGCTCGTGATCCCCGCCGACACACTGTTCGTCGGCGGCATGCTCGACACCTGCGCCGACTCCGTGACCTGGTACGACGAAGCCGTCGGCGAGCCGCTGCAGGACGACATGCGACGGCTGCGTGAAGCGTGCGATCTGGCGGCCGCGCTCGACGCCCACGAACGGTGCCGACGGTTCGAGTCGGCGGCGTTCGGTCTCACGCCGCGCGAGGCCGCGGCGCATGCCGAAGCGCGGAGCGTCGATCTGGCGCAGGTTCGGCCGGAGCTCGGCCATGCGACGAACGCCGTCGCCGTGATCGGCCGCCGCTGGCGGACCCGGGGGTTGTTCCTCGACCGACGAGCCTTCCTCGTCTCCTACGACCCGACGATCGACGCCGAAGGGACGATCCTGGCGCGGACGCTCGCCGCCGTGGGCCCGGTGGGCGCCGGCATCAACCTGGAATACTTCTTCTCCACGGTCGATCGATTGGGCTACGGCGCCGGCACGAAGCTGCCTCACAACATCACCGGCCTCATCGGGGTGATGGACGGCCACGCCAGCGACCTGCGGACGGGACTTCCGCTGCAGATGGTGGAGATCCACGAGCCGGTGCGGCTCCTGATCGTGATCGACGCCGCGCCGGAGGCGATCCTCGCGGCCGCCGAGCGGGTGCCGGTCGTGAAGAACTTCGTCGTCAACGGCTGGGTGCAGCTCGCGTCGTGGCACCCGACGACGGGCGAACTGGCCGTGTTCGAAGGCGGGGGTTTCCGGCCGTACGTGCCTGAGAGCCTGCAGATCCCGGTCGTGGACCGCTCGGTCGATTGGTATGGTGGCCACCGCGGGCACCTGCCACCCGCGCGGATCCTGGCCGCCCTGTCGCGGACGGAACCCAGCCATGCCGGAGGTGACGCATGACCGGGCACGCGCTCGTCTCCGGACTCGTGATCGTGCAGCTCGCGGCACCCGCCCTGGCGCTGGCGGCGATCGGCCTGCCGGCGCTGCTCGGCAGGCCGCTGGGCGAACGGAGCACGACGCGGCTCGTGGGGGCGGGTTTCGCGGCCGGCTTCCTCGCCGCGGCGGCCCTGC
>Ga0315901_10002516_pt1 | contig 25136 bp, 17 predicted proteins | sample LakEriMetagenome_10_FD_203761 | JGI IMG/M metagenome (GOLD analysis project Ga0315901, IMG submission 203761) | Freshwater fungal communities from buoy surface, Lake Erie, Ohio, United States - Buoy 2 MA116 | ecosystem: Environmental > Aquatic > Freshwater > Lake | place: USA: Lake Erie, Ohio... | reverse complement strand
GGCATGGCGCCGGTGGAAGCCGCGATCAAGGGCTCTGCTGAGATTTTGTTCGCTGTGGTTTCTACCTCCGTCACCCTCGCCGCAGTTTTCCTTCCGGTGATCTTCATGCAGGGTTTTGTGGGAAGATTGTTCCAGGAATTCGGTGTGGTGCTGGCCGGCGCCGTGCTGATTTCTGCCTTCGTATCGCTCACCCTCACTCCGATGCTGAATGCCTACCTGGTGCGGAAGAACAAAGGGCATAGCAAGTTTTACGAACGCACAGAGCCATTCTTCCGCGGCATGAACCGCTGGTACGAAGTGCGGCTGGCGGCTTTCCTGCGCCGGCGCTGGCTGGCCCTGGTAATCCTCGGCGTTTGTTTCAGCGCGGTTTTCTTCCTCGGGCGGCAGCTCAAGAGCGAACTCGCACCGCTGGAAGACCGCAACTGGATGCGCATGAGCATCACCGCTCCCGAAGGTGCCACCTATGAATACACCGACGCTTTCCTGGACCGGTTTACGGCATTCCTGCAGGATTCGGTGAAGGAAAGTAAGGTCATCCTTGCTGTAACGGCGCCCAGTTTTGCCGGCTCCGGAGCATCGAATACCGGTTTCATCCGGCTGGTGCTGAAAGACCCGGAAGAACGCAAGCGCACACAATCGCAGATCGCCCGCTACGTGACGCGTCAGGCGGCACGTTATCCCGATGCGCGGGTTTTTGTGATCGAACAACAGACCATTTCGACCGGTGGTTTCGGCGGCCTGCCTGTGCAATTCGTGATCCAGGCGCCGAATTTCGACGCGCTGAAGGAAAAGCTCCCTGCCTTCATGGACGAAGTGCGGAAAGACAAAACCTTCGCCGCTGTCGATGTCAACCTGAAATTCAATAAGCCCGAACTGGTGCTCAGCATCGACCGGGAAAAAGCGGCCCTCCTGGGTGTGAGCGTGCTCGATATCGCCCAGACCCTGCAGCTGGCTTTCTCGACACCGCGCATGGCCTATTTCCCAATGAACAACCGCCAGTACCAGGTGATCGGTCAGTTTGAACGCCAGAACCGCAATACGCCCTCCGACCTGAGCGGTATTTACGTGCGGAACAAAAGCGGACAACTCATCCAGCTCGATAACGTGGTGAAGATGGAAGAGGAAAGCAGTCCGCCGCAGCTCTACCACTACAACCGCTACATGTCTGCCACCGTCTCGGCCAGTCCGGCGCAAGGCAAAACCATTGCCGACGGCATCAAGGCAATGCGGACGCATGCCGGAAAACAGCTCGACGACCGCTTCAGCACAGCGCTTACCGGACCGAGCCGCGATTTTGAGGAAAGCTCCGGCAACCTGCTCATGGCCTTCATGCTGGCCTTGCTGCTGGTTTACCTCATTCTGGCGGCGCAGTTTGAAAGCTTTACCGATCCGCTGATCATCATGCTTACGGTTCCCCTTGCGTTGGCCGGAGCCGTGTTTGCGCTCTGGTATTTCCACCAGACGCTGAACATTTTCAGCCAGATCGGGATCATTATGCTCATCGGACTGGTGACGAAGAACGGCATCCTGATGGTGGAATTCGCCAACCAGCGCAGGCTGAGGGGTGAAGACAAATACACCGCCATCCTCAAAGCCAGCGTGATGCGCCTGCGGCCGATCCTCATGACCAGCCTGGCAACCATGCTGGGCGCTTTGCCGATTGCCGCTTCCTTTGGTGCCGCTTCCGCCAGTCGCATGGGAATGGGCATTGCCGTGATGGGCGGTGTGGCTTTTTCTTTGGTATTGACCCTTTTCGTGGTGCCGGCGGCATACTTGCTTCTGGCGCGCAAACATGTTTCACCTGAATTGGCAGGATACGATGAAGACGACGATGAAATTTAATGGATTGATCATCTTGACCTTGCTCGGTTTGGCCGGGCCGGCACAGGCGCAGCTCAGCCTGAATGCCGCACTCGACAGCGCATTGCAACTGCGGCTGGGGCTGGTAATCGCGCGGAACGGAGCCGAGATGGCGCGCCTGCAGAACAATCCGGGTATGGCGGGCATGTTGCCTTTTGTAAGCCTGGGCAGCGGGCTTGGCCTTTCCGGAACCAGCATTGACCAGCAGTTTTCGAACGGCACGGTGATCCGCCGCGACGGCGTGCAGGTGAATAACGCCAATGCCAACATCGGCGCATCGTGGACCTTGTTCGACGGCATGCGCATGTTCGTGATGCGCGATCGCCTTCAGGTACTCGAAAACCTGGGCGAGCAGGGTGTTTTTGCAGAAACGGTACGTATCAGCACCTCCACCCGGCTGGCATTTCACGGTGCGGCGCGCGAGCAGGCCGTGCTGGCCTATATGCAGAAGCAACTGGCCCTCAGCAAAGCCTTGGCCGAACTGGCCGATCAGCGCAGCCTGACGGGAACGGTTGCCGCCGTGGAAGCCATGCGTGCCCAAACGGCAGCACAGGCATGGGAAGCCCAGGTGGCGCAGCAGGCCGGTCGGCTCAGCGAAGCACGCGAAGCATTGGCTTTTGAAATGGCTGTGCCTGCAGACCGTTTGCCGGAAAGGCTGGATTACGATACGCTGCTTCCGCCACAATCAGCCCTGGAAAACTGGACTTCGGCCATCAACCGCAATCCGGCTATGCAGGCGGTAAAAATCAATTATGAACTGGCTGCGCTGCAGGTGCGCGAGTGGGAAAGCCAACGCTGGCCGCAGCTGCGCACCGGTACCGGCTTCAACTACAATACCAACCGCAACTCGGATGGTTTCTTCCTGGTGAACCAAAGCTACGGTTTCAACGGATCGCTGAACCTGAGCTGGAATATCTTCAGCGGAGGCGTGGTGAGGAACCAGATTAAGGTTGCGGGTTTGCAGCGAGAGAATGCTGCATTGGAATACAAAGAACTGAACCGCAGCCTGGAATCGGATATCCGGCAGGCATGGATACGGTTGGAAACGGCGCGGCAGGTGTACCGTCAGACAGCGAAGGCACTGGCTACGGCTGTTCAGGCGCGCGAGGTGACGGAAGCGCGTTACCGCGCGGGGGCAGCTTTGTTGCTGGAATTGAATGAGGCGCTGCGGAACGAGAACGATTTGCAGCTGGCGTTGGCAGATGCTTTGTTGCGTTTGCGGGTTGCGGAGACGGAGCTCAGCGCATTGACGGGGAGCTGATACGACCGCGGTAATACCGGGTCGGGAACGCATAGAATTCCCCGGGCTATGATATGCGACCCGCGGAAGGGCGGGTCGGGAAACCGCATATTCGGTAAGAATATTATTCGAACATATAAACATGTGTTTGAGACGGCATGTTTTGGACACCTTCCTTTCGGTGGCCTTGATATACGACCGCGGTAAACCGGGTCGGGAACGCATAAAATTCCCCGGGCTATGATATACGACCCGCAGAAGGGCGGGTCGGGAGGCATACCATGCGTTAAACCAGGCTATACGACCCGCGGAAGGGCGGGTCCGGACGCAGCGGGTTCGGTGAACAAGCACAATGTACGCCGCAGCGACCAGCGGAAAGCGAACCTTTCGTTTTGGTCTGTTATCTCCAACCAACAGTGAGATTAACCTTGCAAATTGAAAGTCAGGGTTTCAATTTGCAAGGTTAATTGTACGGATGCGGGATGAAGGCGCGTCCGAAAAAGGTGCATAAACCGGGCGTATGCAGGCGTTTATGGCCGCATCACCAGCGCGTACAATTCGTTGCGGAATTGCAGGTACACATCGCGCAATGCGCTACCGCCGTTGGTACCGTAATTGACGCAGAAGCTGATGCTGCGCGGACCGCGTTGGGGGTGCGTGGCACCGGGGAAGATATGGGCGCCGGCTGCGTATCCGAAATCGCCGCCAAAATGCCCGACCCCCGGTATGGGTTTGTCGAAGTAGTCGTGGATGAGGCCCGCGCCGAGTTGGTGTTCGGCATCAACCGTTTGCCAGGCCTGCATCTGTTGCAGCGAAGCAGCGTTGAGCAAGGTCGAATCGACGAACAATGCCCGGAGGAATCGATGCAGGTCGTAGACATTGCTGAAAGCGCCGGTGAAACCGTGACCATCCCCGGTAACGAGACCGGTTACGTCGGTGAGCGCGCCGTTCTGGTACAGGTCGAAATAACCTTTGGCGACGCGGCCGGGCACGGATTCATAGCCGCGGTACCAGGTATTGCCCATGCCGACGGGTTCGAAGACCAGCTTGCGCATCCACCAGCCGTGGTCGTGCCCGCCGGGGCGGATGGCATCGACCACCATGCTAAGGAGCAGCGTATTGGTATTGGAATACACTGCACGGCTGCGGGGTACGAAATCGGCAGGTAAGTCGTATACGAATTTCAACAGGTCTTCGGCGCTGCGTTTTCCGTCCGGCCGGTTCAGCACGTCGAGGTAATAGGTGCTTTGCGCGATGAGGTCGGGGATGCCGGTGCGGTGCATGAGCAAATCGCGGAGGCTTACCAGCTCGAGATTGGCTACCCGCTTGCGTTGATCGGCTGTGAAATACGCAGCGACCGGAGCCTCGAGGTCAAGCAGTCCCTGTTCGGCCAGACGGAATACCGATGTGGCCAGAAAGGGTTTCGTGACACTGCCGAGCTTGCTCACCGTGCAGGGCGTGAAGTTGATACCTCCGCGGATATCGGCGAGCCCGGCGGCACCGGTGTAGATACCGCGGCCATCTTCCACCCGCACGGCAATGCCGGGGAGGCCGAGGCGGATGTATTTCTGCAAGAGCGCTTCATACTGTGCTGCCTCCGGATGCGGCGCAGCGGTATCGTTTAGCTTGCTGCAAGCAATACCGGGATCGGCCCCGGTGCGTTCACACGCTGTCAGACCGAAAGCAAAGACTGCCAGGCCGAGCCAGGTAAAAGTGCGCAGGTTCATCTTCATGGCAGGATCAAAGGTTGTTTAAACTGAATCGGGATGCGGACACCGACATGCAGGCGGTTGAGCGGCAAAACAGGTACATAACCGGGCACGAAAGGCGTCTGCAACAAACTCTCGATGCGGCAGAACCATTGCGTTAAACCGGGCGTGGTATAGCCGGCCTGCAATTGAAATCCGCCGACCAATTGGGGCCGCCCGAAGCGCATCGTGCGCTCGAAGCTGCCATCGCCCTTGCTGCGGTACACGCCATCGGTTGGAATGCTGTGCCAGTAGCCTGCAGCCAATGCCAGTCCGGCGCTCCAGTTGCCGAAACGCCATTGCGGACCGAAACTGGAGTAGAGCGAAACACCATGTTGCACGTGGCGGTGGTATTGGTAACCCAGGTGCGCTTCCTGGATGAGTGCCATGCGGCCTTTCTCTTTCCAGGTCCAGCTCAGCGAACCCTGGATGCCGGGATGGTACTGTCGCAACAACTGCGGATAGCCGCTGATAGGAAAAGAAGTGACCTGGTTGAGCAGGCCTATGGACAGGTGGCGGGGTTGCGGCAAGGCCGGGAGGGCCAAGGGCAGCAGAAGGGAGAGCAATGCAAGGGCACTGCGCGACATCTTCGTCATGTAAATGGTAACGGCAAATTAACCCAAATCAAACAGAAAAACACGCAGCGTGATTCCGATTCCTTCAATGCGCCCTGCGCTCAATCCACTAGGAGCGACCGCCACCTCAGCGCTTCCAACGGTACTTCAAACCAATATTCAAATAGCACATAGGAAGCTCGTACGATTGCGTATAACCCATCGATTCCGAGCCCCCGCTGCGCTTGAAAGCGGTCATGGTTGCCACCTCCGACACACCTTCAAACGGCTGAAGAAAGCGTTGGTAACCGAGCAGCAATTGCGTGCGTTGGGAAAGCCGCACTTCCAGGCCAAGCCGCACCGAAGGGTTCAGGCGCATCCCTTTGGTGTTGTAATACGCTGCACTGCGCACCTGATAGCCGCTGAACTGATACAAGCCAGAATCCATGTAATTGGGATTGGTCTGCATCTCCGTTTCATACTTCATCGAACCGGGGAAATGCAACAGCGCGCTTATACCCGCTGTAAACGTAGTAAAGTCGTTTACGCGGCGTGCAGCCTGGACAGCGAGTTCCAGTCCATCATTACCCAAAGTCAGATTTTGCTGGAAATGGCTGTTGTCGTAGAAGGCCAGGTGTTTCGATCTGAGTTGCATGTTGAAATTTCTGTAACCCAGCGCAACGGCGGCATGTTGCAGGAACTTCCTTTCCCATTGGCGTTGGTATGCGACCTACAGGTGGAGTGTTTGCGTGGCGAAGTAGTCGTTGATAGCACCGGGGATTCCGTTTTTGCGCTGATGGGTGCCTAATTCCAGGCTTCCGTAGAACCCGGTTTGTGCTGGTAGCATTGGTGCACCCATTCCCATCAGCAGAATGAAAAGGCAAAAAGAGGTCTGAAGTTTTTTCAGCATGCAGCCGAAAGTACAACGCAAACAAGTAAGTAAGTTGTTTCGGCTCACTCCCGGCATGTGTTGTACCTCAGAAGAACATCGCCCCACCAAATCCCATACGCAGACCGGCTGCGGGTTGAGCAGGTGTAATTTCTTGCATAAGGGGTAAGCCAGCCTGGCATTGTACGGAAAAGCGGCCAAAGAAGAAAACGGCTTCGGCTTGTGCATGCAGAAAACGCCCGCCACTTTCGGGTTTAAATGCGCCATACTCCAGATCACGGGCTATGCGCTCGGCTGCCAGCCCCGCACTGAAAAGGTATTGGCGGCTGCCGCGGTAATTCCAGAAGAAAGCGCGCAAGCCGGCTGTTGCCTGGCTGCCCATGCGGTAATTCAGTTCGTTGGTGCTGAAAGCGGCGTATTGCAAATCGGTCTGTATCCCGGCCCGTCCACGGCGCAGGATATACTGCCCCCGCAGCAAACCGCCCAAGGCACCGTTGCCTGTTTGCAATGGCAGTGGCGCAATCACGCCGTTGGCCATGCGCTGCATGTAACGCCCGTTGTTGAGTTTGATGCCTCCGCCAAGCTGCAGCATCTGTTTCCACAAGCTGCCGGTGCTGTCGGCTGTGTTCAGCACAATCCACACGATATCGGCACGCAGATCACCCAAGCCGCGTATCCGGCTGTCTTGTTGTGTCTCCCGGCGCAGGTTCTCGCGAACGGGCAAGAGCGTTGTGAGGAATACACGTTTGGACAGTCGGCTGCGCAGCCAGATATCAGCCTGCCGGTATTGGTCGCTGATCACTACGCTTTCGCCGTTGCGGTTCAGTCCTTCCGGATGCCTGAAGAAGTTATGCTGCATCCGCAAGCCCAGCATATTTTGCTGGAACATGGGCATGATGCTGCCATAACCGGCTCCTCCCCCGCCACCGCATACATCGCAGGCCCACAGGTCAGAAGCTGAGAAGGCGCTGAATACCAAAACCTGAATAAGAACGGCAATACGTTTCATCGTTGGGCGTGTTTGGGATTGCTCACAAAGTCGTAATCGGTGAGGGTTTTGAGGAAGGCAATCAGGGCGCGTTTTTCCTCGCTGTTCAGGCGAATATTCCGAACGCGCGCATCGGCCAGCGGCTTATCCGATTTATCGGAATTGTAATGGTCGAGCACTTGTTCCAGGGTGCGGAAGCGGCCATCGTGCATATAGGGATAGGTAAGCGCCACATTGCGCAGCGATGGCACGCGGAAGCTGCCGCGGTCTTCCTCCTTCCGCGTAATCAGCATGCGGCCGATATCATTCGACACTACATCCAGTCCGTTGTTGATGAAGGCCTGGTTGGTAAATAAGGGTTCGGTATGGCAAGACGCACATTGGCTGCGGAAAATATCCAGGCCTTGCATTTCATCGGGCGCCAGGCTGCCTTTCCCTTGTACATACGCATCGTAGCGTGAGCCGGCCGACACGAGGGTTCCCATGTATTGGGCAAGCGATTTCAGCATTTTCTGGTCGTCGATCTGTTCAGAACCGAAAGCGGCCTGGAACATGCGGCGGTATTTTTCTGATGCGCGGAGTCGATACAACAAGGTATCCCAGTTGGCTGCCATTTCGAGCGGCTCGGTGATAGGCGCTATGGGCATCACTTCCAGGTGACGTATGCTGCCATCCCACATGAAACTGGTATTCCATATCATGTTCTGGACCGGCGGGGCATTGCGTTTTCCGATTGCACCCCCGACGCCCATGCTGAGCGGCACATTGTGGTCGGCAAAGGCGTGCACCTGGTCGTGGCAGGTACCGCACGAAACGCTACCATCGCGGCTGAGCATGGGTTCATGGAACAATGCCTTTCCCAGCGCAATACCGGCTTCGGTATACGGGTTTTGTGTTGCCAGGTAAACCGGTGCGGGAAAATGTGGGGGCAATTCAGGCCCGGGTGGAACGGATTTCTCCGGCTCCCTGCCGCAGGCCGCCAACAGAGGCAGCAACAGCAGGAAGCCGGCATTTTTCCGTATGCGATCAGTTGTGCACATGGTCCAGCACAAAAGCTCCGGCGAAATTGTTGGCCAGGGTCACCGCGTTCGGACCGGGTGCGTGGATGGTATGAATATTGGCTGTTTTGATACCACCGTGCCAGAAGCGGGCGGTGTTTACTTTCATGTGCACCTGTGGCTTACCGTCGGGCGTGCAGCGCAGGTTCTGATCGGGAAAACTGAAGTTCAGCGTGCGCACGGTATTGTCGGCTCCGCTGTAACCGCCCAGGTGATAGGTAAACGCCTTGGTGGGTGAGGTTGGACTGATGCCTTCAGCGCGGATATTGATATAACCGGTCCAGGGCCAGTACATGCCGTAAGTCGGGCTGAGGAATCCGCTTTGGGCTCCCGAAACGTTACGGGCACTGTCGACGCCGAGCATATACGACAGGGCTTTGTATTCTCCTGCCGGAACACCGCTTAGTTTGAGCAGGCTGCCGGTTTCGGTGGAAGCATCGACCAGGTAATAGCTTTCGTCTTGCGCCCACCAGCTGCCGTCGGTGCGTTGCAGGCGAATATTGGTGATATAATAACGCAGGTGCTGAAAAGTCAGGGTGTCTTTGGTTGAAGGATGCACCAGGGCGGTATCAAACCGGAATGGTTTGAAATCGGGTCCCCAGGCGTGTTCAAATTCAATTTTTACTTCGCCTGTCTGAGGCTGTGGATCAGGTTTCGGGTCTTTCTTACAAGCAGCAAGTGTGAGTATGGTGGCGGCCAGAGCGAGGCCGAGGATTGATTTGAGGTTTTTCATGGTTGATTTGTTTTATGTAATTGCGCATCATGGAGGTTCAACGCGAACCCACTGCGCTTTGGATACGCGTTAGTGAGGCAGCAGCGCGAAAAGCACCACTGTATAATGTGTCAAACTTGAAAATGGGTGTAGGTTTCAGCCAACTGAAAACAGCCCCATAATGGGTTGGCGAAAAATACCGGGTTCAGGCTTTGCGCGGTGGATGGTCTATCCCGGCAGTCGGCGGATTAGCGTGCAGCGCCGTTACATAAGGAAGGAAAGCCTGCCTGAGCGGATCTGCAGGCCCGGGAATTTCGCAATGCCCGGCCGGCATGGCTTCGCTGAGGAAAGTCTCGGCAGGCAGCTGCGGCAAAGCCGGTTCCGATTGCCCTGCATCAAGTGAGCGGGCCAAATGGCAACGCCCTTTGCAATCCAGTTCCTTCACTTCCTTGTTTTGGCAGAAGTAAGCACTGTAAGCTTCCCGGTTCATCCAGAAATCCACCGTCACCCAAAGCCGCATGGTCAATGGTGCCGCCATGGTCAGCAGCAACACAAAAACAGATACTATGCGCCTGGATTTAGCCATAATCCTATTTCAAAGTTAGCGCATTTATGCCCCGTATTCTATGACGTTTGTCACATTTGCGTTTGCGATCAGGCAGATGCTGCAGATCCGGAATTTTCAGGCTGTGTTGCTCCCTGTCAGCGTAGCTTTTGGGCCGGAAAGAATCAGTTGCCACCGGCTTTGCAACTGATTGGGAAGCAATAGCTCATGATCGGCAAAGGCAATTAATTTATTGAAAAGATGGTTACCAAAACAAAAGAACCCGACCTGAATGGCCGGGCTCCTCTGCGTTATGATGGGCTATTGCCCGGGTCAGGGTTTGTTTGTCAGATCGAAACGGTCGAGGTTCATCACCTTGTTCCAGGCAGCTGCGAAATCGCGTACGAATTTCTCGCGTGCATCGGCAGCGGCATATACTTCAGCCAGGGCACGTAACTCAGAATCGGAACCGAAAATCAGGTCGGCGCGGGTGGCAGTCCAACGCTCGTTGCCGGTCTTGCGGTCTACTCCGGTAAAGGTTTCTTTTTCTGCGTCCTTCGGCTTCCATTCGGTATCCATCGACAGCAGGTTCACGAAGAAATCGTTGCTCAGCTGATCTTTCTTGTCGGTCAGAATACCAGTGCGGGTGCCGTCGAAATTGGCGTTCAAGGCGCGCATTCCGCCTACGAGTACGGTCATCTCGGGAGCAGTGAGTGCGAGCAACTGGGCTTTGTCGATCAGCAACTGCTCAGTGCTCAGGGTATAGCGCGTTTTGGAATAATTGCGGAAGCCATCGGCCATGGGCTCGAGCAGATTGAAAGAGGCGACATCTGTCTGTTCCTGCGTTGCATCCATGCGGCCTGGCGTAAAAGGAACAGCCACGGTAACACCGGCATTCTTTGCGGCCTGCTCCACGGCAGCAGCACCACCAAGCACGATCAGGTCGGCCATGGATACTTTCTTCGACTTGTTGCGGCTGTTGAAATCGGTCTGGATTTTCTCCAGGGCCGCCAGTACGCGGGTCAACTGCGCCGGATTGTTCACTTCCCAGTTGCGCTGCGGAGCCAGGCGAATGCGGGCTCCGTTGGCTCCACCGCGGCGGTCGGAGTTCCGGTAGGTGGATGCAGAAGCCCAGGCTGTGCTTACCAGTTCGTTGATGCTCAAGCCGGAAGCGAGAATTTGTTTCTTCAGGGCAGCGATGTCTTTTTCGTTTACCAGGGCATGGTTCAATGCCGGAATCGGATCCTGCCACAGCAGGTCTTCTTTCGGCGCTTCGGGGCCGGTATAGGTGGAACGCGGACCCATATCGCGGTGCGTGAGCTTGAACCAGGCGCGGGCAAAAGCATCCTCAAAAGCCTGTGGATTTTCGTGGAAGCGACGGGAAATGGGGCCGTAAATGCTGTCAAAACGCATGGAAAGGTCGGTTGTCAGCATGGTGGGGCGGTGCATTTTCTTCGGATCGAAGGCATCCGGAATGATGCTGTCGTTCGTCTTCGCAACCCACTGATGCGCTCCGGCCGGGCTCTTGGTGAGTTCCCATTCGTAGGCAAACAGCATATTGAAGAAGCCCTGGCCCCAGGTGGTTGGTGTAGGCGTCCAGGTAACTTCAAGTCCTGAAGTGATGGCGTCTTTTCCTTTGCCTGTGCCGTAGCTGCTCTTCCAGCCAAAGCCCTGCTCTTCAATGGAAGCGGCTTCGGGTTCCTTGCCAACGTGCGATGCCGGACCGATACCGTGGGCTTTACCGAAAGTATGGCCGCCTGCTATCAGCGCCACGGTTTCTTCATCGTTCATGCCCATGCGGCCGAAGGTTTCGCGGATATCCTTTGCGGCTGCCACCGGGTCGGGGTTGCCGTTCGGGCCTTCCGGGTTCACGTAAATCAAACCCATTTGCACGGCCGCCAGCGGGTTTTCAAGTTTGCGGCCTTCGCTGTAGCGCTTGTCGTCGAGCCACTTGGTTTCAGATCCCCAGTACACATCTTTCTCGGGTTCCCACACATCTACGCGGCCACCGGAGAAACCGAAGGTCTTGAAGCCCATGTTTTCGAGGGCTACGTTACCGGCCAGTACCATGAGATCGGCCCATGAAATGCTGCTGCCGTATTTCTGTTTTACCGGCCAAAGCAGGCGGCGCGCTTTGTCGAGGTTCGCGTTGTCGGGCCAGCTGTTGAGCGGGGCAAAACGCTGCTGACCTGCGCGGGAACCGCCGCGGCCATCCCCCGAACGATAGGTACCGGCGCTGTGCCAGGCCATGCGGATGAAGAGCGGCCCATAATTGCCGAAATCGGCCGGCCACCAGTCCTGGCTTTGTGTCAATACTTTGGCTACATCTTGCTTCAATGCGAAGTAATCGAGTTTGTTGAATGCCTGCAGATAATTGAACTGCGGGCCCATCGGATTGGACAGTTCCGAATTCTGGCGCAACACGTCGAGATTCAGCTTGTTCGGCCACCAGTCGCGGTTGCTGAGGCCATTCATCTGCATGGCAGCGTCGCGGCGGATGGTGGTTTCGGTTTTGGAGCCGCTGCCATGCCCCATCGGACATTCAGCTAATTTCTCCTGTGCCGTGGCTTGTAAGCCCCACATGGCCAGGAAACTGAGTAAGAGTTGTTTTTTCATATAACGCTATGCTTGATTGTACAATTGCGTTCGCCCTCTCCCATGCCCCACAACCTGCCGTAATCCCCCCGGCGGCAAGCTGTTCAACTGAGCGGGAGCATGGAAAAGGCCGAACTTCTTCCCACAAAATTGCAACACACTAACACATTGAGAAAGACTATTGTTTCTATGACTGTTATTGACATTGTCAATGAGTTTGGTTTTCTTTGGAAGGCAACTAGTCCGCCTGTTATGAACCTGCAACAACTGGAGTATATCGCCGCGGTTGACCGTTTGAAGAGTTTCAGTCGCGCCGCTGAAGCCTGCAACATCACCCAGGCTACACTGAGCACCATGATCCGCAAGCTGGAAGACGAGTTGGGCGTGGTATTGTTCGACCGTAAAACCAGCCCGATCATCACCACGGATTGCGGGAAAGAAATCATTGCCGAGGCGCGCACCTTGCTTTTTCACGCGAACAGGCTGAAGATACTGGCCTCAGAATCCAGGGGCCGGGTTGAGGGTTTGCTGAAGCTGGGCATCATCCCCACCATTGCCGGTAATTTGCTGCACCGAATCTTGCCGGTATTGTTGGAAAAGTATCCTGGTTTGCAATTGCAGATTCAGGAGATTACCACGGGCAATATCGTGCAGCAGCTGAAGGCGGGATTGCTCGACGCCGGCATCGTTTCCACGCCTTTGAATCAGCCGGAAGTGGAAGAAGACATCCTCTATTACGAGAAGTTGATGGTGTATGGGGATATCGCTGCTGCCGAAACGCGCTTTCTCAGTCCGAAAGACATCGCCAACCAACGCATCTGGCTGTTGGAGCGCGGCAATTGCCTGACCGGGCAGGTGATGCGAATCTGCGACTTGAAGACGCGCCCGATGGACGAAAACCTGCAATTCCAGCCCAATTCATTCGATAGCCTCCTGAGCATGGTCGACAGCATGGACGGGTTGACCTTGCTTCCTGAATTATACGTGGCAGATATGCCTGCGGCGCGGCGCGGCAAGGTACACGATTTCAGTGCGCCGCATCCGGTGCGCGAAGTGAGCCTCATTTATCACCGCCCCTATGCCAAGCTTCGATTGCTTGAAGTATTGGCGCATGAAATCAAACTGAAGCTCCGTGCGGAGCTGCAAACCAGCCACTTAAAAAGCAGCGATATGACGATAGCGCCGATTTTGAATGCTTGAAACCGGCTGCCATACGACGCCTGCAGGTTACTTCCCAATACAAAAACGGCTGAAAATCGACCCAAGCACTTCCTCATTGTCGATGATGCCTGTAATGCTGCCGATTTCACGGATAGCGATGCGCAGGTGAAAAGCCAACAACTCACCCGAAAGTCCGCTTTCAAGACCGTCTAAGGCAGCTGCCAGGGCTTCCCCTCCCGCTTGCAAGGCATGCAGGTGCCGGATATTGGTAACCATTAAGCTATTGCCTGAAGCCATTTGTGCAGCCGGCACCTGCGCCAGTTTTTCGAGCAAGTTTGACAATTCCATCCTGGCTGCAGAAACAGGTGTAAAATCGCCCACGCTGCCGAAACCATCTACGGCCTCGGGGTAAAGATCGCATTTGTTGCCCACCGGGATCACCCAGGCCTCCGAATCGGGTAAGGCTGCCAATTCCACCTGTAGTCCTTGCGGCGTGGTTTGACCAATATCAAAAAGGTACAGCACGACAGCAGCCTGACGTATCTGGGCATGTGAACGTTCGATGCCGAGTGCTTCTATCTTGTCGGCACCTTCGCGCAGCCCGGCTGTATCAATCAGACGAAAAACAGAGCCATTCAACACAAAGCGTTCTTCTATCGTATCGCGCGTCGTGCCGGCTATATCGCTGACTATGGCGCGTTCTTCCTGCAACAGCGCATTGAGCAAGGTGCTTTTCCCGGCGTTTGGTTTGCCGGCTATCACCACCGGAATGCCCTGGCGTATGGCATTGCCACTCCTGAACGAAGCGCACAATTCCTGCACCCTGCCATGGATAGAACGCAGCAACTTTGTGAGTCCGGCCCGGTCGGCAAACTCCACATCCTCTTCACCAAAATCAAGCTCGAGTTCAATGAGCGCCACATAATCGATCAAAGCCTGTCGGAGTGACTGCAGTTCTTTGCTATATCCGCCGCGCAATTGTTGAAGTGCCAGTTTGTGTTGATTCCGGCTTTCGCTGGCGATGAGGTCGGCTACCGCTTCGGCCTGGCTCAGATCGAGTTTCCCGGCAAGAAAGGCCCGGAGGGTGAATTCACCTTCACGCGCCGGACGGGCTCCTTTGCGGAAAAGCAACTCCAGCAGCTCTGTTACAATATAAGGCGAACCGTGGCAGGATATTTCCACCAGGTCTTCGCCGGTATAGCTGTGCGGGTTGCGGAATACCGAAACCACCACTTCATCCACCAACTCTTGCCCGCTCATGATGCGGCCGAAGTGCAGGCTGTAACCCTGTGCATTTGAGAGGTCGCGGCTAAAACAGGCATCGAGTAATTGCACACAACCGGCGCCTGACATCCGCACGACCGACAAAGCCGCCTGTCCTTGCGCGGTGGAGAGCGCTGCGATGATATCGTTGGCCGCTGATGTCTGCATCCCACAAAAATACGAAAGCCCCTCCGCGCTGGGCGAAGGGGCTTTCAGTACTCGGATTCTTAAGCTGCTTAGCGAATCAGGGTGATAACACCGTTCACTTCGCGCTTCTCATCCTGGTTCTTGAACTGATACTTCAGGAGGTAGTAGTAAGTACCTTCAGGAGCTTCAGCACCGGTGTTGTTCACGCGGCCGTTCCAGTCGATCTTGTCGTTTTCAGAGGCAAACACGCGCTGGCCCCAGCGGTTGAAGATCTTCAGGTCGTACATGATATGACCGCGGATCGGAATATCGAATACGTCGTTGACACCATCCGAAGCTTTGTTCGGTGTGAACACGTTCGGCACTTCAATCTTCGCGAAGAAGGTGTTGCACACTTTCTTACAGATGGTATCCTTACAGCCATTGTCGTTCTCTACGATCAGACAAACGTACCAGCAACCAAGGCTATCGTACTTGTTGCAGACTACCTGATCAGGCTTGTTGGTGTTCTCTACGAAAGGATCACCGCTGGCCTTGATATCGTTGTCGTGGTAGAAGCCCCAGCGGTACTTGGTAGCACCTACGGAAGGACTGCGGTCGAAGCAGAAGGTGGGAAGATCGCTGCTATCGATATTGAAGTCTGCCTTCACGTTCAGCACCTCAAACTCGAGGGTGTCGTTGGGCATCGGGCACCATGGGAAGGGCGTGGTAAGGCGGAACCTGGGCTGGAGGATAGCGAAGTACTTGCCGGGCGTAGTGAAGCTGCGCTTCAGTGTATCGCTGGCAGTGGTAATGGTATCCACGCTTTTGGTAGCCTGGTTCACAAAAGACCACAGGTAGGTATCGTAAATCGTGTCGCTCTGGTCGTAGTACTCGTTCACTTCGCCTACGCAGAGTACTGTCTTCTGCTGGGCAGCAGCCACAGGGCGCTTGGGCAGTACTTCCACGATCATGTAAGGCTGTGCACCTTCGGTGGTATCGGGGTAAGTAGCGGGGCAGTACTTGCGGATGCTCGGAGGGATTACGAGACTATCGAACTGATCGAGGAATACGTAGTAGGTACCTGGCGTCTTGTACTGGTGCTTCACATCTACCGGAGTAGTGGTGGTGAACACGTTGCCGTCGCCGAAGCGCCACAGCCAGTTGGCCTGGGGTGAAGGATTCACGCTGAGGTTGCGGAAGGTCACGGTGTCGTCTACGCAAATACGTGGTGTAGTTGCGAATTCAAATACCGGGATTGGTCCGGGGATTTTGATCTTCAGCTCGAAGCTGTCTTCGCAACCCAGTTCGGTAATCACTTTCAGCTTGATCGTGAATTCTCCGTTGCGGGTATAGTCGTGGGCTACACGGCTCGGATATCCGCCGCTGAACACGCTGAATTTGTTATCGCGCTTGCCATCGCCCCAGTTGATATACCATTCGATGATGCGATCGCACTGGCGGCCGAGTTTGGCGCGGCAGGGATCGTGTACGATGGAGCTGTCGAAGAGTTCTACGATGCCTTTGCAGGAAGGAACGCTGAGGTTCACACCAAACTTGGCTTCCACACCGGTTACGTAGATATTCTGAGAAAGGGTGTCGCGGCAGCCGGTAGAGTCACCGGTTGTCACACGCTGACGGAACAGTCCGTAGTCTTTGTAGTAGATGCTGTTGGTAGCACCACCGCCGAGCTGAACGGTCGGGTTACCTACACCGGTAGCACCGTAAGGGAATGCGCCGAAGATGGTATTGGCAACGGCCGGATCGTCGTCTTCCTGTGCCCAGTCCCACTTGGTGAGGCTTTCGCGGTTCGGACGATTGTTCACGATGTCGGCCTGACGTTGTGCGTCGCGCCAGTAATCGTAAGGATTCAGCAGACCTTCAATTTCAGGCAGGAGACTGAAGTAACGGAAGGTAGGTTCTGCAGTTAGGGTTTTGGTTCCGCGGCAGAGGATGGTATCGCTGTGTTCTACTTTGGCATAGAAACCAACAACCACCCGGCGTGAGTTGCGCTCGAAGCAACCGTTGTTGCTGCGCTGCAGGAGTTCAAGAATGTAATAACCATGGTGTTCGGGAACGAACTGTACGGAATTCAGGAACTTCTTGCCTGCCACAAAATGACTGTCTACGGCACGGATACTGGTATCACGGTAGTTCAGGATGGTTTTGGAAGCAGGATCAGGAACTACGTAGTAGCGTACGAGGTTACCGAAACCAGCGGTGTCGATACAACCTTGTGAACCGGTAGAAGGCTGACCAAGGGTACCCTGGTTGTTCCAGATCATTTTGGCAAGGTCGGTAGGCTTCAGCTCGTAGATATCGAAACCGAGGCGATCTACGGCGCGCTTAAAGAGATCCCAGGCGCGTGAGATATCCGCAGCGGTATCCCATTTGGTAATGGTAGCCGTGAGGATGGTATCGCGCCAGAGTTCCAGAGGAATACCGGAAGACGGAGTCTTTGTGTAATTGCGGATCAGGTAGTTGGCAAGTGTTTTCTTGTTGCTGCCTGGCAGGTACACATAGCGCTTGTATTCTTCGGTAAGGGCAAGGCGGTAGAACTGGTTGTAGTTGCGGCCTGCATTGCCTGTATACATGGAGTAGGTCTGATCGGCGAGGTCATCGGTATTGGTTTTGTTACCACCGAGCGTGCGCACGATCAGGGTATCCATCGGGCAGAGCTTCAGCGGATCCTTGATCGGATGCAGCACTTCGAAGCGCGGGTCGAGACGGGGGAAACAAAGGAAGCGGTTGTACCAGATGGTATCTACGCACTCGGGCTTCTGACGTGGATTGGTGCCGGGCACAAATCCGTTTCCGATTACCAGACCCACGGTTACGCAACCTGAAGGGTCGGCGATCATCGAAGCAGTGTAATAGGTAGAGAACTTATTCGGGTAAGAACCTGCGAGCTGATAGCCGAGGTGCGGCAGCCCGGGAGGACGCTCACCCTGGGGAATACCGGTGGTCGGTACCCAGTTGTTGCGGCCGCTGGCAGAGTCGAGGTTGATCAGGAAGAAGCCGGGAGTACAACCGGGCTTGGTATCTTCAATCTCAAACGTAACACCGTACATAGGGTTAAGCGAACCGAGACACTCGATAGTGTTGGCAGATTTCTTCATGCGCTTCGCGGAGGGAGGCATGATGGCAATCTGCTGGGTATTCTCGCTGGTACACTTCAATGGATGCAAGGTGTCTTCATGGAACAACCTCACCTGGTAACAGCGCGGAACAGTGCGGTAGAAGAGTTTGCGATACTCCGCGGTATCGGCAGCCCAGAACACATTCTCACGGATGCAGGTACGGGTGAGGTCGATGAAGCGCGCACGCTGCATCGGGCGGTTCTGCGCAATGAATGTATCCTTCAGGATGGTTTCCCAGGGTGTATACCAGTGAACCGGCAGCGAGTCGCGGCTCCAGTTACAGTTTCGGCCTATGTTTTTGCCGGCCTTGGTATCGGTGGTACAACGGGGTGCGTACTGATCACCAAAATCCCACAAGCGCAGCACGTTGTCGCGGTTGCGCACCTGTGGATTGGCCCGAACAGAAGTCTGTCCGTTAGGCTTAGGAGTGAAATTGTGACCAAGACCCCAGCCGGGAGTATAGAAAGTGGAGTCGTCGTTCATCATGTTCTTATCGTTGTGATAGAACTGTGAATTGTTCGGGAAGTGCACGCTGTCGCGGGCAATACACTGGTACTTTTCATGTTCCGGGATACGGTTGAAAGGAATTTCAATCGTAGAAACCGGGCCGAGCATGAGAATGGTATCAAACACCATGCGGGGACCGCAAACGGGGTGGTTGAACTGCAGGCGGATACGGTAAGGACCGAGGCCGGTGAAGCTGTGTGAAGGAGCCCAGGAGGTGCGATTGGTATTGAGGTTGCCTGACGGCGGGTCACCAAAGTTCCATTCGAAGTTGGTTGCACCGATCGGAGGTCCGTCTTTCAGGCTGAATTTGATCTCAGGTGCTGAAATACAGCTTGAATCTTTGTCTGCAATGATAACTGCCTTTACATCGAATACCTGCGCTGCAGCAGTGAAGGTAAAGGTTTCTTTACATCCGAATTTGCTGGTAACAGTAAGCTTTGAATTGTAGGTACCGGGACCGACAAACCACTTACAGAACTGAGGAATACCCCAATTGGTGCTGTTGGTAGTGCCGTCACCAAATTCCCAAAGGAAGCTCTGCACATCGCTAAGCTGAATAGCTGAAAGGTTGTTGAAACATGCTTGTGCTGAATCGCATCGCACCGGGCGGTTGCTGGTAAAGCGGATGCCGAGTTTGGCACGCACCAGACCAACTGCCTTGAATGTATCGCGGCGGATACAACCATTGGCATCTTCGAGTTCAACAGTCAGATCAACCGGACCACCGCGGTCGTCTTTCCAACTGAAGCAGAAAGTGCGCGGAGGCTGGCTTGAGTAAGTGTGGGTGATAAACTGACCGTCGCTCACTACCAGGCGCATCTCTTTCAAATTGCTTCCGGGTACGGCGATGCTGCTGTCCACAAAGCAAAACTGGTTGCCTTCGAAACACTGCGTGTTTGCACTCAGCAAACGCAGGTTAATCTTTGGCTTGGGTTTGATTTGCAGGCTCAGCGACGACTGACATGGATTTCCGCCGATCGTGGTGGTGTAACGCACCAGGTAGGTACCGGGTGTGTTGAACACGAAGGTCGGAATCTGTTGCGAATTCGTACCCTGACCGCCGAAATCCCATGAATGGGTGGTTCCGGCCGGGCTTCCGAAGAAGCGGATCGGGTTGCCTTCGCACAGGGCACCGTCGTAGGTGAACTGACACTGAGCGGCCGCTTCACGCGGTGTCGCCAGGGCCAGCACCGCTACGAACAGCGCGGCGATGGTTTGTATATACCTCTTCATAGTGTTGTTTTCTCCCTTTTTTTCAAAGTTTTCAAATATAGGTTCTCCATTGTTTTTCTCCTTATTCCGGGCTTAACGTTTCAGCATAATGACAACCGTTTTGTTCTGCGGTTGATGGCCGTAAAACTGCCATTCCACACGTGCAATGTAGGGACCCATCGGCGCCGGCTGTCCGTTAATCGCGCCATCCCAGCCTTCCTCGGGGTCCGTGCCGGTATACAATACCTTGCCCGCACGGTCGTAAATGCTCAGTCTGTATTTCTCCTGCCCCACGATCAAAATGCGGTAGGGATCGTTGATTCCGTCGGCATTCGGGGTGAAAACGTTTGGAATCAGAATATTGCCTTCCAGCTCACTGCCGTTCAGCACTATTTCGCGCTCGGCACGACGCAGGCATCCTGCTTCGTCCAGCAGCTCCAGCGTTACCTGGAAACGCTTTCCGCTGAGGAAGGTATGCCGCACCTCGTTTCCACTGCCTTGCAGGCCGTCTCCAAAATTCCAGCGCACCTGTTGCCAATTCCCTTCGCCGACGCTGAAATCTGCCACACCGGGCTGCACTTCGCGGTAAACGATACTTGCTGCAGGCAAACCGGCACAGGGATCTTGGTTCACCATTTGCGGCGCATGCGTTTCCGGGGCAACTTGCAGTGGCTCAGGATTTTGGTTTAAGGGTTGTACCCCACCATGACCCACTTGTGGTTTGTTGTCCGTATGTTGGCCCTGATGCGATGACTGGCTTGTCTCTCCGCCTTTCCTTCCACTTGCAGGCAAACGCTCAGGCTTTGCGGGTTGATCCGCGTTTACAGATACAGCCGATTCAAGGTCAGATGTGGCGGGTGTATTCACTGTTTCCTTCGCACTGCTTTCGGTTCGAACCATCGGCAACGGAGATGTTGTTGTTTCCTTTTCTTTCAGCAGAGCCCAGCCTCCGATCGCTGCGCCGCCTAACGCCACAATGGCAACGGATGCCTTGATCCAGCCCATGCTGAACCAACTTGTAACCGTGGTGCTTGCTCCGGCTGCTGCGCCGGCTTCGATACCGGCAGCAATGCCTTCCCAGACACCTGGAGGTGCGGGCAGTTCTGCCTTCTCAAGGGAATGGCGGAACAGTTCGTCCAGCGCGTTCTTATCCTCAGGCAAACCTGCTTCCTCCTTTCTCTGCAATCAGGCGCTGCAGCATGAGCCGCGCTTTCAGCAATTGTGTTTTGCTGGTGTTTTCGCTGATACCCAGTTGTGCGGCTATTTCCTTGTGTGCATAACCTTCAATGGCATACATATTGAAAACCGTCCGGTAGCCATCGGGCAATTGCCGGATCAGTCCAAGCAATTCATCCAAACCAAAGTTGCTGAACGTATGGTCGTCTGCCTGGATTCCAACAGCCTCATCTACATCGCTGAACCAGGGTTGGTTGCGTTTGCTGCGGTAATATTCAATGCAATTGTTCACAAAAATGCGCTTCATCCAACCCTCGAAAGAGCCTTCCTTCCTGAAACCCGGCAGGGCCCGGAAGACGCGGATAAACCCTTCCTGCAGCAAGTCTTTTGCTGTATCGGGGTTATCGGCGTAGCGCATGCAGATGGCGTACATTCGGTTAGCGTAGGTTTCGTAAAGCGTTTTCTGTGCACCGGAGTCCTGCTGCAGACAACGTTCGATAAGGGCTTCTTCTGCACTGCTCATCTCCCGCTTCATGCCTGCATTTCATACTCCTGACAAACCAATAGTCGAAGTTGCCTGCCTTCCGGTTGCCCTATGCCAGAAAAAAACACCACCAATTCTACTAACAGACTGGTATTCAATTGGTTATTTTTGAACGAAGACCTTGTGCATTTCGTTCGACAAATCGGCCAGCACCAACTTGGCCTGCCCGTTTCGCTCAATCTGGTACATGCTGTCGTTGAAGAGTTTATACGCCTTTTCGATGGTCGTCGGATTGAACTGCCGGCTGAGTTTCGACACAAATTCTTGTTCTGCCTCGCCGAGTCTGGCCTTCTCTCCCAGCTCGGGAAAAACCAGGCACATGCGCAGGATATGCAAGCCATAACCCAATAGGGCCTTGATTTCTTCACGGCCCGATCCCGCTGCCTGTGCAACCCAGTTGTTCTGCGCTGCTTTGTTCCCGCTGAAGCACATGAGCAGCCATTGGCGGAACGGCTGTAACAGGGGCTGATCTACTTCGCCGAGCAATTCGAGTGCACGTCGATAGCTGCCATCGCTTACATAGGCCAGGGTTTCCGCGCGGGCCGTATCCAGCGAAAAACGCTGTTCCAAAGCGCGGCGCAGGTCTTCGCCATCGATGGGCGGAATCCGCACCAGTTGGGTGCGTGAGAGGATGGTCGGTAAAATCTGATCCATCTGCTCGGCTACCAGGAGGAAAAGCGTCTTTTGCGGCGGCTCTTCGATGATTTTGAGCAGTATATTTCCTTCATTGCCCAGGAATTCAGGCAACCAAAGCAGCAAGATCTTGTAATCGCTTTCGAAGGGTTTGAGGGAAAGGGCGCTCATGATGGCGCGGCATTCCGAAACCGGGATATTGCCTTGCTTGTTACCTGCATCCATTTTTGCCAGCCAGTCGAGGTAGCTGAGGTAAGGGTTTTCGCCCAGCGCGGCCATCCATTCGCGGATGAAATCGGTTGCCAGCGCTTCCTCTGTTCCTTTCTTTATGACCGGATAGGAAAACCGCACATCCGGATGCGAGAACTTCTGGTGCTTGACACAGGATGGGCAAACCCCGCAACTGTCGGTTTCGCTGCGGTTCTTGCAGCCTACATATTGTGCATAGGCGAGGGCTATCGGCAAGGCACCGCTTCCTTCCATCCCCACAAAGAGCTGGGCATGCGGTATCCGACCGGCGAGCACGCTGTCGCGCAACTTGCGGATTACGGCTTCCTGCCCGATGATATCGGCAAACTGCATGCTTACCTGACGATGGGGTTGCGGCGGAGCCGGAAATAAAAAAACAAACCAACGCCCAGCACAACGAGCGCTATGAGCTGTGAATACGATAGCATGCCACCGAACAGGAAACCGCGTTCTTCATCGCCCCGCAAAAACTCCGTAAAGAAGCGCCCGATGGCATACACTATGGCATACAGGAGGAATAGTTGTCCGTCGAAGCGCTTGCGTTTGTGCAACCAGGCAATCACAAGAAAAAGACCCAATATGAGCGCTGCGTCGAGCAACTGGGTCGGATACAAGGGCACGCCAGCCGGATCGGCATGGGTTTTCGGATGGTTATACACGATGCCCCATTTCGGGTCGCAGACCTTGCCGTGGCAGCAACCGGCCAGCAGACAGCCAATCTTCCCGAAACCATGTACCAGCGTTCCGCCGGCACCAACAATATCGAACATGGCCAAAACGGGGAGTTTCCTTTTCCTGAACCACCAGATGAATACCGGCACTGCCACCAGGAAAGAGCCATAAAACACGAAACCCGAGCCGGGCGATTCGAGCATGCGCGCCGGGTCTTGGAAATACCGCATCGGGTCTTCGAGGTAGAAAAAGATCTTGCCGCCCACGAAAACTGCGATGAAACCATAAAGGAAGAATTCGGAAATATCTTCACTCCCAAGTTTGTACACGCGGGTATGCTTGTACATATACCACCAGGCGAGTAAAACGCCTGTGAGAATCATAAAACCATAACTCTGTACAGTAAAGCTGCCTATCCTGAACAATTCCGGGTACATGCTTGCGAAGGTAAAAAACGCAAGGGAAAGGCAGTGGTTTTTAGCTAAAGTCGCCTGCACCCGACAACACTTCGTCTATCAGGTGGGTTTCAAACCCTTTCCGCATCAGAAAACGCAGGGTATGCTGGCGGCGTTGGAGCGCATTGCCTTTGTCGCGCGCAAGCTCCCGTTCGGCCAGGCGCTGAATGCAACGCATATAGTCCTGCTCGTCGATGGCGGCCAATCCTTTGCGGATCAGATAGTCGTTCAGGCCCTTGCGCTTGAGGTGTTGCCGTATGAGCACCCTGCCCCAGTCTAACTGCCTGAATTTGCCACCGGCAAAGGCGCAGGCAAAGCGCTCTTCATTCAGAAAGCCTTCTGCGATAAGGCCGCTGATGATTTCGGAAGCCGTGTCGCCGTAAACGCCCAATTCCCGCAATTTCGATTCCACTTCGCTGTGGCAACGCTCCTGGTACGCACAATAATGGCGTACTTTCTGTCTTACTATCTCCAGGGTTGGGCGGCCATCCTGCGGCATCCTTCAAAAATACAGCCTGCCAGAAAAAAACAGAAGCCGGATCGTGAGACCCGGCTTCTGCGCTGCATCTGCGAATACAGCTTTGTCTGTCTTTGATTAGCGGTTTACCACAAACCGGCCGGTGGCGCGGGTGGTTTCGCTTTGCATTTCAAGGATATACGCTCCGTTGCTAAGGCGCCCGGTGCTGAGGCTGTTTTCACCGGCCAACATGCGGCCCTGCATCACGGCACGTCCATTCAGATCCCGCACGGTATAGGAGAGCGTATGGCTGAAAGGATTCACAACTGAAATGCGGTCGGCAGCCGGGTTGGGGTACATGCTCAGACTGAGGGTTTCGAAACGGCGTGTGGAAAGACTTACAAAAGGAAGCTCCAGCACGTTGCCATCTGCCAGCGCAGCGATCACGCGGAAGGCCGGAAGCCCGCCGGCTGCATCCAGGAAACCGCTGGCCAGCAAGGTGGCAGAACGGCCTGTAAGGCTGCTGAGGTCGGCGTTCACTGCGGCCAATACCACGTTATTCGAATCGGCTTTGGTAAGATTCAACACGTAAGCGGCCGGAGGCACAGAAGCGTAGGTGCTGAAGTCGCCGTAGAAGAGGTTGTCAACCAAAGGGTTACCTGCTACTACCACATCGACACCCATGATATCGGTGGCGCCGTGGAAAGCCACCACGTCTACCAGGCTGCTGTTGTTGGCTGCACGGCGCGCGGCGGGATTTACAAAGAGGTTGAAGGCAGTGGAACGGCCGTCGGGATTGGCCTTGAACGACATTGGGTTGAGTACGCCATTGGCTACTACGATGTAGTTACCACCTTCTTCGAGGGTATAGTTGAAGTTCTTCAGGGTATCGGCTGCGCCGGAAGAAGTACCGGGTGCCACACCAAAGCTGATGGGTGTTTCAGCTGCAACCGATACAAAACCGGTGGCTTTGCGGAAACCAAAATCATTGAGCAGGAGACCGCCGTTGTAATACACGTCTACCGAAGCGGCAGCCGGATCAGCCGAGTTGTGAATCACTTGAACACTGGCTGTTGCATTGTCGAGTTCTTCCACTGTACCGTCGGGCAGGGCTGCGAAGATGCCGAATGCGGGGCCATTGTTGTTGGCAGCAGGGTTGAAGTAACCGGAAGCGAATACCACAAGGCTGGCGCCTGCTGCTCCGCTGAGGTCGGCCACCTTGGCTGCAACTGCAACCGGACTGCCTGCACCGTGGATTTTGAGCACGTAACGCGCGGCAGGAACGCTCACATAGGAGGAAGCGCGGTTGTAGCGCAGGTCTGAAATCAGCGGGGCGCTGACACCTTTGGCATA
>Ga0315901_10002515_pt1 | contig 25136 bp, 28 predicted proteins | sample LakEriMetagenome_10_FD_203761 | JGI IMG/M metagenome (GOLD analysis project Ga0315901, IMG submission 203761) | Freshwater fungal communities from buoy surface, Lake Erie, Ohio, United States - Buoy 2 MA116 | ecosystem: Environmental > Aquatic > Freshwater > Lake | place: USA: Lake Erie, Ohio... | reverse complement strand
CTGGCCACATAAGTGAGAGCAACAGAAAGGAGCAAAACCGAAATAACTATTCTGCCGATTGCAGGTGAATTTTTGTCTTGTGCCACAACAGAACCCCTGTCCGAAAAAAGCAATAGAAGTTGAGAAAGTCTTTTTTTATTATACCAATTTCCCCGACAAACCGGGATGGAGAGGTTTTTGGTTTGCTTATTGTCAAAAATGGTCGGGGTGAACACCAGGCGTCTAACCTGGCCCCACCCCGAGGGAATTTTTCAAACCTGGTAGCAGGCGGAAGCGTTTAAGCTTCTATTCCTCCTTTACGGTAATCACCGATGTTGATGACTGATGGTTCATGATCGCCCGGTAACGTTAATCCAAGCTTTTCTGTGGCCCCTGCGAGCTCAATGCCGGCCATCCTTAGATAGCCTTGGGTCGTTCTGAGGGACGCATGCCCGACGATCGCCATGACGGCGGCCAGCGGGACACCTTTGCCTAAAAGCTGCGTGATAAACGTAGCCCTAAGATCATGAAACTTAATTGGCGTTATCCCGATGCCTTGGCAAAAGTCTTTGATGACCTGGGCCTGGTAGCCAGACTCCCACTCACTAAGCCTTGGCAGGACGTGGTCGTCACCCGGGCGACGACTTAGCGATAATTCCCGAAGGAACTTTCGCAGCTCCTGCGACATCGGCACGATGCGGTGTTTGGCGGTCTTGGTTGGACCGATTCCGTTCTTGGAACTCCAGCTTTGGGCCACCAAGATCTTGCCGCCATCAAAGTCGACATTTTGCCATGTTAGAGCAAAAAGTTCACCGGACCGCATGCCTGTTAAAAGTGCCAACGCCCAGACTTCGCAAAACCTGTGACGGACAGCTTTTGCTTCGCGCAGCAAGATATCAATCTCACTTGTGCTTAACACGGCTTGCTTGACCTGCGGGACTCTCACTTTGACCCGAAGTGCTGGGTTCACTGCCAGCACTCCGTTTTCAACGGCCATCTGAAGGATTCGTTTGATGATCTTCAGAGTGGCGTTCCTGGTGTACCAAGAAACATTTGCCCCGGAGTCATAGATGATCTCGTGCACATCACCTGGGGTGATCGACTTCAGGCTTCGACCCTTGAGCTTTGGTTCTAGCCAAATCCTGTTTTTACTTTCGTAATTTAACAGGGTGGACTTCATCATTTCGACCCGCATGCGTTCCATGCAGATTTGAAACCATTCATCCCACGTGTAATTGGCTGGTCCGTCTTTTAAGTTACTGATTTGGCGTTTCAGATCTGCTTCGATTTTCTCAGCTTCACGCCGGGTGGTGATACCTCGACGTTTCATCTGAATTCTTTTACCGCGCCGATCTATACCGTTTACGTAAACGAGGTAGGTTTTCGTACCGTTTGATTTGGTGATTTCGCTTATGGCCATAAGTCACTCCCTTTTCTCTGGAGGACTGACCGCAAATCACGAAATCGAAACCGAAGCCGGCTCCGCAACTTATAGGAAGCAATATGTCCTCGGTGCACCATGATTCGTAGTGCATTAGGACTGACTCCTAGGTATTGGGCCGCTTCACTGGTGGAAAACCATTCGCGTGCTATTTGGTTATCAAAGAGCGCATACTGACCATGTTGACAGCTGTCATCCATGATGAAACCTCCCTAGTCTACAAAAAAATAGGATATGGGGTAGGGGGACTTTTTATGGCCACATGGGAGACGACGAATTTATTGAAGTTTTTTAGGGTCTAGGTGCCCACGGTGTGGGCACGCGGGTGGGCAGGTTTTTTGTGTGACGCGTCAGGCCGTTTGATGAAGCGATCTCCATTAATGCCTCTAAGCCTAAGTGGCTTTGAATGGTCAAAGACTTCACCAATCAGAAACCAATAAAACTCCGGCCTAGGCCAAACACCTCCAAGTCCAGCCCACTCTTTTGCGACTTTTGCTCCGAGCTTTTGGTCAGTGACGCCGTACCAGATGGCCCAGATTTTTCTGAAGTCGGCGTAGGCGCGAAAAATTTTGCGATACCGTGCTGAGTTTTTGCCATGAAGCTCCACCTCAAGAGCCACAGCCTTTTGCTCATTTGCCACATCGACTACGAAGATGGCATCTGGATTGATCTCCTGTCCAACCAGAGCCCCATGGCGTTTATCTTGTTTACGCCTCATCGCCTGCTCTGTGATCCAGTCCGTGGCAAGTCCCATACGCTCAAACCCCATTCGAATATCATTGAGTGCCACATCGTGTTCGACGGTGTGGCGATTGATTTTTTCAAGATACGAATCAAGTTTAAGTTTATGCGCACCCACTGGACCCAATGCCCAAACAGCCTCTCCTCCGGGTAGGCCTGGGGCTCGGCGAATCCATTTTTCTTTTTCCAGTTTGCGAAGGCGCCTGAGTGCAGTGCGCTTTTCGATTTGTGGAAATGTGGTCTTAAGAATTTGGCGGGTCGAAAATAATTCGTAGTCACCCAAAAGCATGATCAGCTTTTGGTCTCTTTCGGTAGCCAGCATGGCCGTCACCCTCCTACAATTTCAGACACTGCTGCGAGGGATGCGGATTTTGATTCTTGTTTTTTGACCTCTGGGCCTTTGGAAATCTTTTGGATTTCCGCGTCAATGGTGGAAAGCCTCGAGTCCACGGATACTAAACTGCTGCGTACCCTGCCTTGCCATGTTTTCAACCAATCCAAGCCCTCCTTGAGCTGAGCAACATCCGCAGTTAATTGTATGCGGTCCTTATCGATTTTCCTGATCCACGAAATCACTTTGTGCAGACACCAAAACGTAAGACAGACACCGGCCACAATGAGCCCAAACTTAAACACCCCCACAATCACCCCCCCTAAGGCCTCCATTGTCACTGAGAACTCGGTTTTGTAAGCCTGAACTTTGGCCGTAGGATTCTTCACCACTGCCGCCCCGACTAAACCCATAACTCCCAAAAAGAATCCTGGGCTAACTTCCTGATCCCTCATAATCCTCCCAAAAAAATGCATGACGATGTTTGCTGGCGCAATGATTCATGCGCCGCATTTGAGGTGCGAATTGTGTGAGTCTCACGAGATGCGTCTATATACATAGAGTTGCAAGCGACATGCCAAGACTTTTTGAAGGGAAATTAGGCGGAACGGCCTGAAATAACTGAAAAGCAATGAGTCTCAATTTGAGACTCAGTCTCACGGAGTCTCAAAGGCAAGTCTCAGGAAGTTTCAAGTGGCACAATGGTTGCAGAACTTCAAATACGAAACGACACAGAGTTACCATGTTTCAAATGGCAGACCGTCGCTATTCTGGGCAGTGGAAAAGATCATTTTTAAAGTGAAAGATGCGCTCGTTCAGCTCAACATGAGCATGCGAATTAATGGCCATTATCAACTGAGTTTCATCCAGAATAAAGTGAGGGATCTCGAATACATAACCTACAATTAGCATTGGCAAACCTAGTCGATAGACTCAAGTTCACGTCTTTTGATAATTATTTGCTGGATCGGCTCATCTAACTTTTTAAAAATTGGTGATGTCGGTTCAACTACTCGCCAGAAAGGGAAAGATAGCTTTTTACTTTTGATCGATTTTTTGTAATCCGCAACAATAGCGATACGCAAATACATTGACGTTGTCACGGGACATGCCGTATCTGCCTTAAGTTTTTTTGCAATTTCTTGTCTAATCTTGACTAACGACCAAGATTTTCCCTTAGGGATTTTTGTACAAATCTTTGCGATAAGGTCAGGCGTCCCAATCGCCATTTTTTGACCCATCAGCATGTCTGCAAAATTAGATTCTAGCAGCTTAACTTTTGCTTCATACTTTTTCTCAATGTCTACTGTAGTTTTCATTTAGTCGCTTCTTTCGAGAGATCAGCAATGTAAGTGTCTACAGATTCTTGAATATCAAAAAAAACATAAGACATTATCTTGGGAATCAATCCACTAATCACCACAGTTTCGGTAAACTCGACCTCGGTTTGATCAACCGCTTTTTCTGTGAAAATACCAATCCAGCCACCGGACATATCTCGACTTTCGATTATCTCAATTTCAAACTTTTCTGGGTATATTTTAGATTTAGTTTTGAACTTAAGTTTGAAGCCTTTTGTTGGCTCCTCGGTCCATGTTTCGTGACTCTCGGTTGCATCTAGTAATGTGACTTCTCCCGCTTTCGTTCTCCATTTTTGATTCTGAAGATCTACGACCAATTTAAACACTTTTTCTCTATTGGCATTAATAACTGATTTTTGTGTAGCAACTCGCTCGTTTGGCAAAAAATATCCAACAATAAAAATCAAACAAACAACAATGACTAAAATACTAAGTGCAATTTTTATCATTGAAATCTCCTCTGTTTTGTTCATTTTACTTTAGATTTTGGTCGCAATCTACTCAGAATACGATTCGCTCCAAGACACGAACGGCAGATAGAATTGGAGCTGGACTGGAAACATTGTGCGCCCGAACACATTAATAGACGTAGGCCGACGCACCTTAGGTTCCACGAAGTCATTCTGCGCAGAGTGAAGCATAGCCTGTATTCAATATTCCTTACTACGCTTCGGGACGACGATGCTATTTAAGTGCCAATCTGCTTCAAAAAAAGATTGGGCCGCTTGGCGATTCTTTCACGCAGTCTTGTTCGTCCAATTATATCCCGAAGCCTAGCCAGGACATTGGATAAATTTTTTAATACCCCAACGGAGCAGGCCGTGAATGTCCAGAGACCTCAAAGGTGGTAGCACCGACTGGTAGCAAATGGCAGCATCGCCGAGAAATTTCGCGAAATGGTTAGAAAGGTTTCGATTTCGGACTCGAAGTCGGTCCTAGTTAATTTAGTTGGTTAGAACTGATTGATTCGATTGATGGTCGCGCGCGTCGATGCGCTCGCCCTGAAAAACTGCTTGTTACTAAGTCTGGAAAAATGGTCGGAGTGACAGGAGTCGAACCTGCGACCTCGTCGTCCCGAACGACGCGCGCTACCAACTGCGCTACACTCCGGTTCTGGCTTTCCATCCCACACCAAACCAACTGACAGAGCAATAAAAAAACAGATTCCAAGCCAATTAGCCCCGAAAAAATTGAGCGCTGTGGGTTGCATAGCTGGCCAGAAACACCAAGTGGTCTAAGACGCCTCACCCTCGATCTGATTGATCAATTAAATCAATGCTACTAATCATATTTATCTCTTTTTAAGAATTTAAATAGCCTGCCAAACTTATAGTCCATAATACAAAATAGAGAGCACTTAAATGATCACTCGAATTTTTTTATTGATAGCCGCCACGTTGGCACCGGCCGCCTACGGATGGACCGAATTTAAGACCGACAATAAAAGCGAAATTCGCGAATTATTGCGGCATCACCGCGATTTGCTAGATGATTACCTGATTCATGCAGCTGAAAATCCAGGAACTAAAATGACTGAGGCCCGCGTCAGGTACATCACTATCCGCGCCGAAAGCGGCGGAGAGAAAGTTTACACCTGTGAATTACAGACCGAGCTTCAGCTCAGTGACGGAACACAATTATCTGATAAAGTAGAGGTCGAAAAACTCTGTGAACATGTATTCAAAACCCGATAGGTTTTAGCTTTACATCACCCAATATTACCACGATCATATCGAGGCGTAGTTAGCTGCGCCTCGATATCATTTTTTGGATTGTCCTGGTAACATCATCAAGCAACCCGTTGGGGAATAAATTTGCATGTTCACCTTCACACGCACAATTGACAGCTACAAAGCAGGTCTAACGGTCAAAACCATCGCCTTCGGTTACTTGTGTGCTTTAAATATCGCCCCAAACGCGAGCGCTTCCACGGATGATTTTCGCAATCTAGTACTAGCTCAAGACTTTCAGTCGGCAAGGTCTTATAATTTCTGCCTTACGGAACCCTTAAAAAAAGCCGCGCAAGAACTTGCACCAAAGGTGGCCGCTAAGAAAAATCCCGATTCTTTTTTCAATCCACCCTACCAGATAACAAAGGACGAACTACCTCAAACACTACGCGAAATGGGGGCGGTCCAAGTTTTAACTCTGGGTGGGATCATTGAAGCCAAACCAGAGTTTTTTGCCATCAGAGCTGGTCAGGGCTGCCAAGATTTCTTGGTGAGTATAAAACCTGAAAAAGACATCAAATTCTGGGATTCGGAGTTTATTGCCATCGACAGAAAATTCTCGGCTGGCGCCGAAATTACCACCATCGTCAAGGTCTCTCCGTCTGAGGGTGACTTTAAGAAAATTGCGAGCAAAGTATATAAGACTCTCACCCCAAAACTTTCGTCCAAAGACCGCGCTGCACTTAAATCTTTACCGATGATTGGAGGGTCGCCACGAATCAAAGCCGACCATGTCAAATTTCTCCCTGTGAAAGCCAACAAAAGCCGAATTTGGCTTGTTTGGCTAGATGGGCCTTGGAAAGACGAACTCTCAAGCAAATATGGTCATACGTTTTCTGGCGCAGCTCTGGTTGATGCCTCTGGTAAATTGATTTCAATTTTAGAGCCGCTTCGCATCGGCGGAGGAGAGTTTTCCAGAAGCTGGGGTTTGGAAGCGATTACGGATCTTAACGGAGATGGGCACCAAGAAATCCTAGCTCGTCACCAAGGTTATGAAGACGGCAAAATTATCTTGCACGCTCTGACCGATGACAAAAAAGTCGAATCAATCACTCTCAAACAATGGAGTGATATCGGTGAGTAGTTCGATGCGGATTAAAACAAACTAGTGGTATTAAAAAACCATTAAAGCGCGCAAGAAAATGTAGAGGGCTTTCGAGAGTACGGCTCTTTCTGGTGTGCCTTTAAAAAATTCGTGCCTATGAATAAGGCGCGACTCACGTACCAATCACCATTACATCCCATCTGCTCACAATCTTGTGAGAACGTTTTAAGTGAAAATCCATCACCGCGGTCAGTAAATACAGCGGGCTCGCCCTTGGCAACCGACATGCTCCACACACCACCGTCTCGGCTAATCTCAATCATAATTCGGTCACCGTATTGGCTAACATCTTTAATTTCTATGCGGCATTCGCTAGATGGAATGACCGTCGACGGTAAGCTCGCATCTTGCTGCGGAAGATTAAATCTAGCCGACAATCTTTGCTTAAAAGTTTCAAAAGCCTGGATACTACTGTCGCGGTCGGGGGGAAGGTCGTCGGAAAACCCTGTTAGGCTAAACATCGCTGCAATAGCGATCACGAGCAACTTGCAAAACATATACCCCTCCCGGTGAAATAAAACTGCCGGAACCTATCCAATTGCCTAAGGGCAGTCAAGTTCTCAGACTTCCAGAGGCTCGGGAACTCTGCAGGCTAGCTAGCCCATTTTTAAGTGAAATTTAAGGTTAAAATCAGGTAGAACATCACCCAGAGACGATCTGTTGACTTAAAGCTCTTGGAGACTACAAAGTGGCACTTCCTAAAACCATGAAAGCCCTTCGGCTAAACGAATATCAGGGTCTTAAAAGCCTCAAAGTAGAAGACCTTCCCCTACCCTCACTTGAGGAAGACGAAATTCTTATTAAGGTAGCCGCATCTCCAATTAACCCATCAGATGATCTTTTCTGCGAAGGCCTCTATAAAATTCCCGTTAGCCTTCCCATGACACCAGGATTTGAGGGCGCAGGCACGGTCGTTGCTACGGGAAAGTCATTTATGGCTAAGAGGCTCATGGGCAAGTGGGTCGCCTCAGCTACCCAGCGCGGTGACGGGTTTTGGGCTGAGTATGTAAAGGTTCGCGCTTTAGAGGCAATGCCATTTGATCCCAAAGTATTACCACCAGAGCAAGCGGCTATGTCTTTTGTGAACCCTTTGAGCGCCATGGCACTCATTGAGCCTCTCAATAAGGGCAAACACAGAGCGATGATTCAAACAGCTGCCGCCAGTCAACTTGGCCGGATGATTGCCCGGCTTGCTAAGCGGCACAATTTAACGGTCATTCACTGCGTTCACCGCAAAGAATTAATCCCTGTCCTGACAGAACTTGGTGCGAAGCATGTCCTCGTAACGACGGATAAAGACTTCGTTCAAAAACTACGAGATCTGTCCACATCACTAAGCGCCACCTACGCGGTTGACGCCGTTGGAGGCCCCTTAACAGGACAGTTGGCCGACGCCATGCCTAACCACAGTACGATTGCTGTTTACGGCGCCCTCGCCAAGGAGGCAGTTGCGGTGGATCCTGGCGCTTTTATATTTAAAAATCAGAAAATTGAAGGCTTTTGGCTTGGAACGTTTCTCTCAAAGAAATCATTCCTGTCGCAATTTTTATTCGTGTGGCGTGTAAAACAAAACCTAAAAGGTGATCTTACCAGCTCCGTAACGAGAACCATTCCGTTAGCAAGCTTACCTGAACTCGCAGCCGCTGGTCTGGGGCCAGCAAGTGCGGGCAAGACCATTCTAAAACCTTGAGATTAAGTTATTCTGCACCGTCAAACCCAAGGCAAAAAAACAAAAGAAATAGACAACCCAAAGTTCACATTATGTCATTGACCTAGTTGATTTAAGCCTGATAGCGTTACGACTATGAGCCGATTCAAATATGTTCTTATTATTTGTTTTTTAATGAGCATGAGCGAAAAGCTATACGCGGTCGAAAAGTGTCAGATTCCTCCCATTGAAGAACGCGAGATAAAGCCTTACACCTGCTCAGTCAAGTTGGACAATAAGGAAGATCTGGAGTTTACTGTCCCAGCGCTGAGTGTTGGCGACAAAGGTCCTACAACTCTTTTAGTCAAAAGAAACGGTAAAACCCATCGAATCACCCTACAAAAAGATCGCGAAGAGATCTGTGATTTGTTCGCAGACCGGCTGGGCGATTTACTTCTAATATTCTATGAAATTGGCGACGTGGAAGGCGCTAGAAGCATAGCTGAGGCTTATTCCATTCCTGACTTCAAAAGAAAGTGGAAGACAGACCTGTCGGGGTTCAGTCTTCATGTGGTTCGAAAAGGCAATTTCGCCTTCATCAGTACAGTTGGCTTTGCTGCTAAATTAAACCTACGCTCTGGAAAATTTAGCTGGAGGCATAAAGGTCTGTATGAGAGCCGAAAATATAACGGCGGACGGCCGGTCATAGACAACAAAGGCGTCGTCAGATTTTCAAACGTTCAGGGCGAAGATCTCATTATCGATGAAAAAACAGGGAAAATCTTGGACCCAGCAAGTGCCGGCAAGACGACTGTCAAACCTTAAATACAATCCTAACTTCTCTGAGAGTCAGTTATGACAAACTCTTCAGGTGACTTGAAAGAATATCTTTTGCTCTGGTCCAGGTCATCTGGTAGCGATCATTATCAAGTTTTTCGAACTTGGTGAGTCCACTATACATATTATGCATGTACTGCATACCCTGCCAGGGCGGGTACAGCTCGTTTACACCCGGCACAAAGAACTTCGTCACTTTTATGAGTACGTTAAACATCCCAAGACCGCCCGGTTTTAGGACTTTATGCGGTCTGCCAGTTAACTCTGTCATGTCACGAGCCAAAATATTTGCACTAATTTCATCACCGGCGATTTTAAGAAATCTTGGAGTTTCTTCATCAAGTGCAGCCATAGCCGTAAACTTGGCCGTATCATCAATCGTGGTCCAATCCATGAGCTGGTCTGGACTGCCCCAGCACAACACCCGGTCAATTTTGAACAAAATAAAGGGCGCCACTCCAGCCAGCATGTCCATGAACCCGCCGTTAAGAATAGACGTCAGTTTAATGTCAGCTTTTTCAGCAACTCTTAAAAACTCAAGTCTGAGGTTTAAATTGCGATTGGCGCCATCGGGAATTTTCGTGAAATCAATCGAGAAGTCAGATGGGATAAATCTTGGTACTTTGGCTTCGACAGCCGCATTCAAAAGCCGCGTCTGCAAATCGACCATAACATCTCTAAGACCTGCGACTGTTGATAGTACTACTGTGGCGCCTTGCATGACTTTGACCAAGTGACGGTGATCACTAAAGTCCACCTCGGCAACGTCGCACCCAAGGTCTTTAAGCACCTTGACCTTTGCATGAGACGTCCCAGTACGCACAAGGGCTTTCACAGGCGCCTTTAATTTACAAAGCTCCCGAACAACTCTTCCGCCCAGGTCACCCGTGGCTCCGACGATTACGACAAGTTTTTCTTTCAAATTCGGTAGCTCCCTACACTGAACTCCTATGGTCAAACCGCGAGGAGCTCGCTAAGATAGAATGCCCTAGCCACGATAAGAATGGAATAAATCAATGGAAGAACCAACTGAAATTAGCTGCCCTTTCTGCGGAGAAACGTTCACCACCTTTGTGGATATCTCTGGAGGCAGCCAGCAGTATATTGAAGACTGCCAAGTTTGCTGTCGTCCTATTGAACTGAAAGTCTCTATTAGCTCAAAGACTGGCCGCTTTCGTGTATACACAGCGCGCGACTAAGTCTCCCGATGAAGCTGGCAAGCATGCAAATACTACAAAAAAACTTCACATCCCGCGACGACCTGGTCGCCTACGTCAAATCCCTGGCACCCTGGGCATACGGCGAGCGAAGCTATATTCAGGGAGGCCGTCAAAAAGCTGAAATGAAACTGTCCAGCATCGATCCTATCGCATACGGTGAGTCAAGAAACTTTGGCGACGGGAAGATCACTAGGCTCTCACCTTATATTCATCACGGCATCCTTAGTCTAAATGAGGTGCGTAATCACACACTACAAAAATGTAACGAACCAGCTCAGATAACAAAATTTATCCAAGAACTTGCGTGGAGAGATTTTTGGCAGCGAGTCTTAGTTTTGCACCCGGATTGGGCCTGGAATGATATTGAGTCTTACAAGACGGGCTTTATGGCTAGCGACTACGCTGATTCTCTGCCCGTTGATATCGCCTCTGGAGAGACAGGAGTTGCCTCATTAGACGCATTCATCAAGGAACTTATTCATACAGGCTATATCCATAACCACGCACGCATGTATCTAGCAAGTTATGTGGTGCATTTTAGACGCATCAAATGGCAAGTCGGTGCCAAATGGTTTTTAAGGCATTTACTCGATGGTGACCTCGCAAGTAATAACTTCTCCTGGCAGTGGGTCGCCAGCACATTTAGTAATAAGCCTTATATTTTCAACCTTGAAAACGTTCATAAATATTTTGGTAATCTCGTCGACACCGCACCAAGCACAAACAAGCTCATCGATGCGAGTTATGAGGAGCTTCAAAGAAGACTATTCCCAAACTTGGGGGCTGCCACATGACCAAACCTTTAATTTGGCTTCACGAAGAATCCCTGAGAGTCACTCATCCGATTTTTTACGCTGCACCAACAGGAACAAGAGCCGTCTTCGTTTGGGATGACGACTACTTTAAGACATTAAATTACAGCTTAAAACGGCTAATTTTTATTTACGAAACACTCTGTGAACTACCTGTGGACATCCTGCGAGGTGACACCGTCAGCGTTATCAAAGAACTTACGCCGTCACGCCTTTATGTTCCATCAACTGGCAAACCACACATCACTTTGGTGATCGACCAGCTCAAAAACATCGCCGCGGTTGAACGCATTCCAGACGAAGTATTCGTACAAATCCCCGAGACGACCGATTTCAAGCGTTTCTTTAAATACTGGAGCTCGGCCGAAAAAACTGCGTCTTTAAGACATGGCGGTATTGATGCCTAAAGGAATCAAAAAAGAAAATTTACCTACAAAAACCTGCCAGCGCTGTGGGCGGCCATTTACTTGGCGTAAAAAGTGGGAAAAAGTCTGGGACGAGGTTAAATACTGCTCCCACAAGTGTAAGACTCAATAGTCACATCACAGCTAAGCTGGTTTATTTTTGAAACCAGCTCTTCATGCTAATACCACGTCATATTGGCATCATATCTAATAATCTTAGACGTTTAGACTCTTGGCACGCAGAGTGCTTTCTGAGTGTTAATGCATTTTTAGTTTAAAGAGTTTTGGAGGTTCAACTAGATGAGGCGACCATTATTTTCACGCGGTGTTCTGTTTCTGCTAGTCATGATGTCAATATCTACCTGTCGCTCCCCAGACGACGACAGCCCTGCAACTATCAAGGAAAGTACAGCACTTGGTTCAACTCTCACGTTTAGCCCCACGGGTATACGAGAGGCCAGCACAGATTCACGATGTATGGGCACCATGTCTCGCTTTAATCCTGAATGGGATGACGGAGATCTTCGGCATATGTGTAGCTGGGGAGCTGAGACAAGTTGCCTGGCTTGTTGGGCAAGCAATCATCCCAATGCCAGTCCCTCCAATATTCTTGATAACTGTCTACCAGATGAAAACGGAGACGACTCAGACCTCTACGGTAACGGCTGCTACAACGGACCAGGAACCGATTACGACGGACCATATACACCACCGCAACCACCCAGCCAGCCTGGTTTTCCGACCGATCCTAATTTCGGACGAAACTGTGGAGGACGGCTTGCAGAGCTACGGCCTAATTGGTCCCCAGGTCAGCTAAACTCCGCCTGTAGCGGAGCAGACGCCGAGTGTGTTGTGGGCACGGCGCGACAACGTCCAAACTGGTCTCCAGATCAATTGAATGCGGCGTGTTCTGGTGAAGGCCAACCGCAGCCAGCTCCAGTACCACCGTACTTTCCCCACGACCCAAACATTGGTAGAAACTGTGGCGGACGACTTGCAGCGCTAAGGCCTAATTGGTCTCCCGGTCAACTAAGCGCCGCCTGCAGCGGAGCAGACGCCGAGTGTGTCGTGAGCACTGCACGTCAACGTCCAAACTGGTCTCCAGGTCAATTAAACGCTGCTTGTTCTGGTGAACCTCAACCGCAGCCTGTACCAGTACCGCCATGGTTCCCACAAGACCCTAACGTTGGACGAAACTGTGGTGGCCGACTTGCAGAGCTAAGGCCTAATTGGTCTCCCGGTCAACTAAGCGCCGCCTGTAGCGGAGCAGACGCCGAGTGTGTTGTCAGTACTGCACGTCAACGCCCAAACTGGTCTCCAGGTCAATTAAACGCGGCGTGTTCCGGTGGATAAGTTCTGATTTGTGAATCTGTATCAGAAACAAATGTGGCCAAAAGCGTCAACTAATGGCCACCTTTTTGCCGACGACGATTATGACGGGTGTAGACGAGACGCTGCTATAATTTTAACTCACAAGGAGCTCACACCACGACTCGTCGGTTTTGGCCCGCCAGGCGCATGAATTGCGGTGGTCGCAAATGAAACCGAAAAGCTTAGTTCGCTGCACCACTGGCGCAGACGAACACTTTGCCGCCGTTTGCCCGAGTAAACTGAGCCCAATTCCCATTGTCACGGATGACTAAACTGAGCTGCTGAGCATAGGGAGCCGAACTACCTTGGACAAAATATGTGGTAGTTCCAGTCTGAGGTTCAAGCGTCTCCGTGGCATAACCTTTTATGACCACGCCTTCGTCAAGAAAAGTCTCCATCCAGCGACTGTCCATATCCAAGGTGACCTTGACTCTAGGCTCAGTGACCTGCTTCTCGATCTTGCAAATATAACTCAGGGTTCGGCCCATACCAGAAATTCTCTTTAACTCTCCCATCACCTCAACATCGGCGCTGGCGATCGTGGAAAGCAGAAAACCAAACAAAATAAAATATTTCATGGGTAAGTCCTCCTCGAAACTTTGCCAAACGTTAACCCACGATTAGACAAGCTACAATCCCATTTCCTGGGATTTCTCACAAAAATGTTAACAATTGAGTCCATTGTCCTGAAATTTGATAGGATCGAGAGATTGTTGGGGTTTGAGATCCCAAATTGGGATCTCAAAGTATAAAGACGCCGCTTCGCTACTCATGGTGACCACTTTTATCTCTAAATCGGGACACCCACCTAATTGAGGATTGATTATCCACCCCAAGAAATAAACTTTGCGGTGACTTCATGTCTGCCATCAAAGGGTTACTCCGACGTTGTGGTCTGTTTGTAATTGTACAAGTGGATAAAAATAATCCAACGAAGCACCTACCTAACTGCCAATTCAATAGCCAATCAGGCGGGTGTCCCCAATTTCCCATACACACATGGGAACGATCACCTACCACACCTGACGTCATGCCCATGATTATTTGGCGATAACTACAATCTTTACAGTTTTTCCGGTAGATACAGCACGATAGAGTTAAGCAAACGCCTGGCAAATCCCGAAGATCCCTAATTTTAAAATAAGCATCTCTGAAATCAGATCACGAATGCGCATGCTATAATAAGGGCCTGCCCGATACAGAAGCCCTTTATGCCTAGACTAATAAAAACCGGGAGTTATAACTGTGACTTACATAAAGACCTTGTTGATCGTTAGTGCGCTTACGGCAACATTCGGCGCATGCAAAACACCAACTTCCCCGCACGCATCAGAGCTCCAAGACGCTGAGTCGCCAAACGAACAATCCATAACTCCTCCGTTTGCTAAAGGAGAATTTAGCGGCATCAACTGGCAAGTTAGATTTAACCTGCCGGACTGTAAACATCATGGTCACCCATCTGGCGCGTGGTGTACAACCGACGATCGCGAGTCTTCGGCTCGAAAGTCCGGCATAGAAGCTCAGCTGATGCAATGGATAAAAAGCCCGAAGACCAAGTCTATTACTATGGCTTATTTTTCATTCTCGAACAGTCGAATCAAAGCTGCTCTTTGTGAAGCCGCAAAGACGCGTGGCGTAAATATTCGGCTGTATTTACACAATCAAAATATGCTTACTGTCGAAGACCTACAAACATGCGCTCCTGAAAATCTAAAAGTGATCGCTCGTGGCACTGAATTTGGCTCTGGATACCTACAACACGCCAAAATGTTTTTCGTCTCGGAAGCCTCCACGCCAGCCCCACTTAGTTTAATGACTGACGCAGCTGAAAAAGCTGCCCTTAGCAAAACAGGCGTCCACTTCATCTCATCTAGCGCCAACTTATCGACGTATGGCACATCCCTGCATTTTGAGAACTGGATCATGTTTACGACTAGTTACGGCAATAGACTCGCACAAGAAAATTTATGCTATTTTCATGCTCTGGAGAATTCGTCTACCGGGCAGGGCGGGGATGAGCGGCTTATTTTTGCAAAAATAAATAAGCAATGCTTGGATAATATATCCGCGCCAGCCATTCCTACAGCCCGCTTTGTCCCCGTTCCCCATGGAGATTTGACAGAACAACCGGCCGATACTCTCGCAAAAATTATAAAAAACGCCAAGTCATCCATCAAAGTTGGTATTCACCGACTAACGGCATCAACAATCTCTAACCTAATGGCTGAAAGGAATCGATCCGGCGTCAAAGTTAAAATCAACTACGATGACGACACATTTGTGAGCGGCAAGTGCCGACCAGTAGCACTAACGTCAGACGGTGAAGACGAAAAGAAATTTGAAGCTGACGATGTTTACTCCATGCGTCTACTGAAAGAATCAGGTGTTGATGTTGCTTTTGTCGAAACAAACGGTGAAATAAAGCACCTTCACCACAACAAATTCCTCATTGCAGACGACAAGGTACTGTTTCAGGGCGCCGGAAACTTTACATCCACGTCCCTCAATCAGTATAAAACGGGCAACATGGAATACTTCTACGTATTCACAGACCCCAAGCTTGTTCAAGCTTACGTCAATGCATGGGACAAAATCAGGTCTGTAGCAACACCTTGGGAGAAGCACCCCATGGCTAACATAAAAGACATACCGCTCACTGATAAACCTAACGGTAGACGTACACTTGATCGGTCCAAGTGCCAATAGGTCACGATCTTGGAAGAGTCATTCGGCTCCCCGAACACAAATAAACTTTTTCACACGGAACAATGTATGATGGATTTCAAAGATTGGTCGGATCGCGTAAAACTTGAAACCTTCGAATTTGACTTGAATGATGGATCTTGTGGAAATATTCGAATCGGTAGCCACATAGATTGCCTCAAACCATGGGGGCGCCCAATCTATAGCGCTATCGGCAGATCCTTAGATTACCGCGAGTCTGGAATAATGGTCCAATTGGATACGCCTGAGGATCCGTATATTGCTGGATTTCGCTGCTACCTACGGCCTCAGGTGTTTCGGCCAAAGCCAGATTTCGATGTTTGCCCACTGCGACTAAAAATCCCAGGAAGAAGCAATCTTATTACAATTAAGCCAGGTTGGGGGTTGGCCACGTTGGAGGGCGTACTCGGCGTTTATCCAGTGATCGGAGCAAACCCAGCGCATGGTATGCAGCTCGGATTTAAATTCCCGGGTGCTTGGTTAAACTTCGATTTTGGTGACGAGCGAGATTACAGTTACCTGACTATCACCCGTAATATCGATTTTTATGTCCCTTCAAATATTTCGCCGCCCTTAAAACCCTAGATTGAGCGTTGATTGAATAGTTCACATAAAGTTAAGCGGATACTCTCTGCCTTGATTTCTTAGACAATAAAATCAGAAAAAACAAATCCTCGGGGTTTGAGATCCCAATTTGGGATCTCAAACTCTGCGGACACTTATTTAGTCATCTTTACCAGTGACAAGGATCTTAGTTAGATCGTCCCTTCGAAGATATTTCAGCTAAATCAGGCACCAGCTTCAAATTCTCGCCAAAAATCTACAAGTTCACTATCTGAGTACCTTGCTCCGTGAATCTGCACTCCAACTGGCAAATTATTTTCGCCATTTCCGATCGGAAACGATAATGCCGGCGTGCCAAATAAAGTTGTAGGAACAGTGAAGCCGCCGAGATAGCGGGTGTATTCAATAAGGCCCCTGTCCGTTTTAATAGATTTCCCACATTGATCTCTTTTTAGCGCAGAGGCTGGAGCTACCGGCAAAATCCAATAATCATAGCGATCAAAGAATTTATCGACGGCCTGGTGAGCGCGTTCCCTTGCCTTCATTGCTTGCTCGTATTCATCCTTTGAAGCGAGCATTCCTGAGATAAAATACTGACTCAGAGGACCCGGCCCTAATCGTCTCATTTGTAGCTTTCCGTAAATATAGTTAACGAGACGACACCTCAGGATACGAGGCACAAGGTGGCTATACTCATAACCAGCGATTGTCCCCCAAGTTCGAAACAAATCTTCGGGTTCGGCTTGAGGCGATGCCATCTCCATTGTAAAACCCCGCTGCTCGAGTTTGGACAGAAATTTCTGAACGGCCAGTTTAGATTGGCTCTCCAAGGTCGCACTTCCATAGTCCAAGCTATAGGCAATTTTGACACTCGACGTTTTGGGCTTGGAAACTGCGGGAGGGCGGCCGGGGAATGTATGTTTGAGCATATCAATCATAACCTGCATATCGACCATGCAACGAGTCATGGGACCAAAGGTCACCAGGTGTTTCATACTCGCGGGATGACTCTCTGGCCCCATATCATCTATAGGAATCCAACCATCGGAGGTCCGGAGGCCGTAGATACCGCAACAGTGCGCCGGGTAGCGAATAGATCCCCCTAAATCTGAACCGATTTCAACAGTCGTTAGCCCCGAGAGAACCGCAGCGGCAGATCCACCAGAGGAACCGCCTGGCACGAAAGCTGAATTCAATGGATGCACACATTCTGTGTGAACTTGATTTTTTCCATTCCAGTCGAGACAAGCCGTTGGAACAGCAGTACGCCCAATGACGATCATTCCAGCGTCTACTAGAGACTGAATGATCTTACTGTTGCTTGAAGGACGATAATACTTAAACATCAACATTCCGTAGGTCGTCCTAGAGCCTGCGACCCGAAACGCGTCTTTGATTGTGAGCGGGACTCCGTCATAATGTCCAAGAGGTTGGCCTCGCCTACGACGATCGTCTGATGCCCGAGCTTCAGCTAATGCCTCTTTAGACCGTAATTCTACAACTGCGTGACTCGACGGATTGAGTCGTTTGATTCTGTCAAGGAAATGGGTTACTAACATTTCGCTAGTCCAGCTGCCGTCGGTTAGACCCTCAGCTAGCTGGGTAAGGTTCATTTTTTCAAATTCCATCTTCTCCCCCGAAGAAATTCCACTGATTTTTCATTACGCACGACTGCGCGGCGATTAGAAATCGAGTATGCATCCGCATTAAATCGCCGACTCATGCTTATTCATCTAGGATAAGCTTATTATAGCATGTCTTGGGAGGACCCTCTCTAAAGGGGCATCGATGTCGCTTCGCTTTTCTACTCAGCCGCTGTACCACAGCATTAAAGAAGTACAGGAAGTAGCATGGCAAACAGTATCAACCGGGATTCTAGGGCAACTGCGCAAGGCTCAATATCAGGTATCGAGCACAAAATACTTACAATCCGAGGCGAAAGAGTCATTCTGGATCGGGACTTGGCTAAGTTGTACGGGGTGGAGAATCGAGTTTTAGGTCAGGCGGTTAAACGAAACATTCGGCGATTTCCAGCCGACTTCATGTTCCAATTGTCCAAGGAAGAGTTTGAGCATTGGAAATCACAAGTTGTGATTTCCAATGCTGGCGACAAAATGGGGTTAAGAAAACTGCCCTATGCGTTCACAGAGCATGGAGTGGCAATGCTTTCCAGTGTTCTTCGCAGCGAACAGGCTATCGAAGTGAATATCGCAATTATGAGAGCCTTCTCGAAGTTACGCCGAATTCTTCAAAAAAATAAGGGTCTCGCGGTCAAACTGGATAACCTCGAAAGAAAATATGATAAGCAGTTTAGAGTCGTATTTGATGCCATTCGAGAACTGATGGAACCACACGTACAAAATACGACGCGAAAGATAGGTTTTAATCGGGAATAAATGTCTACTATTCATTTGCATGCTGATGCGTTTGGCCTAATTAGGCGAAACTCTGCGCAGGAAGCTACCTCTTATCACCTACTCACCACTTCATCCGACATGCCACAACGTTGGAGTAGCCCTTTGCGGGCGGACGGGAAGTCTCCACAAAGTTTATTTCGTGAAATGATTAATCAATACTCAATCAGTCGGGTGTCCCCGATAGCCATTGAACTTCAGATCTGCGATCCAACCATGAAATTTGGTGCGCTTTATAAGGATTTGCTAGACTAGGGTTCACATAGTTTTGGCGTCAAACTAATTAAGGATCTTGATATGCAATTAATTATTTCCACGACGTTTATAGTTGTTGCTGTGATTCATTTCCTGCCAGTACTCGGCGTACTTGGCGCCGACCAATTAGCGAAGCTTTATGGCCTTAAAATTGAGGAGCCAAATCTTCTCGTTTTAATGCGGCACAGAGCCTTTCTATTTGGTTTGCTAGGTGGCATTTTTACGCTTTGCGCCTTCCGCCCGATGTATCAACCTATTGGATTTGTGGCCGGATTCGCCAGTGTGTTGTCGTTTCTATTTCTTTCACGGCCAGGACAAGCTCTCAACCAGCAAATTTCGCGGGTATTTGTCGCCGATATTGTTGCCCTGATATGTTTAATCGTAGGGCTCGCTGCTTACATTAAATCAATGAACTAGAGACCACTGAGACGCTATAAATTGTTCCTGCCTCTTCTAGGTGCGCAACATGTGATCGATTAAGACATCGATTCAGACTGAATTAAATCCACTCACACTTGATTTTTTAAGCAACAAACAAGGAATGCAGACTTCTTCTCCCTCACTGCGCTCCGGGTCAGAAAGACGAACTGTTCTCGCTATACATTCACTCGTGCGCTCCATAGTGGAACGCCATAAAGATAAACCGTTAAACCTCGAGGAGGAATAATCATGGGAATCAAATCGCTCATACAAATGGCAGTTACTCTGGCTATCTTGGCCGCATCAACGGGGAATCTCCCCCTCATTCTTAATGAAGTGAGGAAAGCACAGCTCGTGCTTTTGGAAGAGTCTAAGGCGTCGAGTTGGGGGCAGGCATATTTGCCGGGAGCATCTTGCCATTGAGCATCCCGCCCTTCAGCATCACTCAAAAAAGCTATTTATCGCCTCAATCAGCAGGGCTCGTCGAGCCTCCAGGAAATCTCGGTATCGATCTGTTTTATCGAAAGAATTATCTGAAGGAACAAACTGCGATTTCAATGCGGCTTCGACTCGCTCTTTAACAATCTTTTCTAAAGAGACGATCGGTTACTTTCTAGAGATCTTTTTACTAGCCTAAAATGTTACCAACCTGCCGCGCCAATTAAATAAAAAAATAATCAAATAAAGCCCCCTCGCTGCGCTCGGGCTACCAGGGCCTCAGGGCTACCTCACACAAACAACTTGGAGGGAGTTGTACTTGGCGGATTGGGTGTAGGTGTCGCCAAAGGCTAGGTTGATGACCAAGGCCTCAATAGCGCCGTAGTCGGACGACCAGAAATACATATTAAAATTAGTAATCCAACCTGTCCGTCCTTGCGTATTAATCCCATTATTATACGCAGCCACAAGCTCACCTCTCGTAGGCACTCTCCAAGACCCCGCACCTGCGCCGTTATAGCTTAAGTTCGCACAATGACTCATGGCAGTGTCCCAACTCATCACGCCGCGATCATTACTCCACCAAAGACCTGTGGCGGCATCGCGCATGGCGATATCACTTCCTACGGTGACCGCAATCCAAGGGGGGGTCACACTCGCGCTTGGATGACTATAGCTTCCAGTTCCCAATGCGTTTACCGCTGCGACTCGGAATACGTAAGCAGTGCGATTCGTAAGGCCTCTGACGGTGTGACTAGTCGACGTCGAACCTGTACTGATAGCTTCGGACCAAATGTATCCTCCATTCGAAGAGTGCTGAATCGAATAACCCGTAATCGCACTTCCGCCATTATTTGCTGGCGCAGTCCAACTGAGCGCGACTTCGGTATTGCCAGCAGTGCCAGTGACTGCTGCGGGAGCGTTGGGATTAGTCACACAAACAACTCGGGAGGTGAAGAACTTGCTGTAGGCGCTGTCGGAGCCATCGGCTAGGTAGGCGACCCAGGGAGTATAATCGGTGAAGAGATCCGACGACCAGAACTCCGCTTCAAAATTAGTAATCCAATCTGGCCGTCCTTGCGTATTAATCCCGTTATTAAAGGCAGCCATAAGCTCACTCTTAGTGGGGACTCTCCAAGACCCCGCACCTGCGCCGTTATAGCTTAAGTTTCCACAATGACTCCTGGCAGTGTCCCAATCCATAGACCCGCGCTCATTACTCCACCAAAAACCTGTGGCGTTATCGCGCATGGTGATGTTAATTCCGACAGTGACATCAGTCCAAGGGACGGGAGTCACACTCGCGCTTGGATGACTATAGCTTCCAGCTCCCAATGCGTTTACCGCTGCGACTCGGAATAAGTAAGCCGTGCCATTCGTAAGACCTGTGACAGTATGACTAGTTGACGTCAAACCTGTACTGATAGCTTGGGACCAAGTGCTTCCGCTATTAGAAGAGTGCTGAATCGAATAACCCATAATCGCACTTCCGCCATTATTTGCTGGCGTAGTCCAACTGAGCGCGACTTCGGTGTTGCCAGCGGTTCCCGCGACTGATGCAGGAGAGCCCGGAGTTGTCTCAGGCGTCAAGCTCGAACTACTTGCGCTATAGATTCCAGTCCCAGCGGAGTTTTTGGCTGCAACTTTGAAAATGTAAGTAGTGCCATTCGTTAGTCCTGTAACGGTGTAACTTGCCGAAGTCGAACCTGTACTCATAGCTGCGGACCAAGTGCTTCCGCTGTTACTTGAATACTGAACGACGTAATCCGTAATCGAAGCCCCGCCATTACTAGCTGGCGCAGTCCAAATGAGAGCGACTTCGGTGTTGCCAGCAGTCCCGCTTACTGATGTGGGAACATCAGGGGTTGTGGCAGGTGTCACACTGGGACTACTTGCGCTATAGTTTCCTGAACCAGCAGAGTTTGTGGCTGCAACTTTGAAAATGTAGGTTGTACCATTCGTTAGCCCTGTAACGGTGAAATTTGCCGACGTCGAACCTGTACTCATAGCTGCGGACCAAGTGCTTCCGCTGTTACTTGAATACTGAACGACGTAATCCGTAATCGAAGCCCCGCCATTACTAGCTGGCGCAGTCCAACTGAGAGCGACTTCGGTGTTGCCAGCGGTCCCGCTTACTGATGTGGGAACATCAGGGGTTGTAACTGGCATAACACTTAAACTATTTTCGCTATAGTTTCCTGTCCCAGCAGAGTTTTTGGCTGCAACTTTGAAAATGTAAGTAGTGCCATTCGTTAGCCCTGTAACAGTGAAATTTGCCGACGTCGAACCCGTCAACAGAGCTGTACTCCAACTTGTGCCTCCGTCTGATGAGTGCTGAATCGAGTAATTCGTAATCGCACTTCCGCCAGTATTTGCGGGAGCAGTCCAGTTGAGGGAGACTTGATTATTGCCAGCAGTTCCTGCTACTGATACTGGGGCATCAGGCGTTGTGGCAGGTGTCACACTGGGACTACTTACGCTATAGATTCCGGTCCCAGCGGAGTTTTTGGCTGCAACTTTGAAAATGTAAGTAGTGCCATTCGTTAGCCCTGTAACAGTGAAATTTGCCGACGTCGAACCCGTCAACAGAGCTGTACTCCAACTTGTGCCTCCATCTGATGAGTACTGAATCGAGTAATTCGTAATCGCACCTCCGCCATTACTTGCTGGAGGAGTCCATGTGAGAGCTACTTGATTATTGCCAGCAGTTCCTGCTACTGATTCGGGGGCATCAGGCGTTGTGGCAGGTGTAACACTGAGGGTACTAGCGCTATAGACTCCTGTACCATTCGAGTTTTTAGCCGCGACCCTAAACACGTAAGACGTGCCGTTCGTTAGTCCAGTGACCGTGGCACTCGTTAAAGTCGATGTGCCATCATTAAAGGTCGTCCAGTTGGTTCCATTGTCTGACGAGTACTGAACCACATACACTGTGATCGAAGTTCCGCTGTTACTTGCGGGCGCAGACCAAGTGAGCTCGACTTGTGAGTCACCTGCAGTTCCTACGACTGCGGTGGGGGCGCCGGGTGCAAGCTCAGAAGCTCCACCGCTACCTGCTGATGACGCTGGGCTGACTTTACTATCACATGACGTGAGAACATGACCGCCTAGCATGATTGTCATCAAGGTCATTAGCCGAAGGATCGCTTGCATCAGTCATCTCCTCTTTAAACTCTCGAAGTCACAAGATTTCCCGCCCTAAAATAGGCTTTTTACCCAAAACGTGTTTGAGTTCGGTCGAAGTGGTGAAAAAATTAACCCATCCGGTCAAAATAATTTTAAAAATATAATAATTACGGATGATTAAGATTAAAAATGCCCCAAAACCGTCCCCCAACGCGCCCAAGACGAGGGAAAGCTCAGCCGCCTAAAATTGGTAGCACCGACTGGTAGCAAATGGCAGCATCACCCAGAAATTTCGCGAAGTGGTTGGAAAGGTTTCGATTTCGGACGCGGGGTCGGTCCTAGTTATTTTAGTTGATTAGAACTGATTAATTGGATTGATGGTCGGGCGCATGGATGCGCTCGTCTCTGAAAAACTGCTTGATACTAAGTCTCAGAAAAATGGTCGGGGTGGGCAGACAAACTGCAAACCACTGCAACACCATGATTATATTGATTTTCCATCACTCTCAAAAGAGGGAATTTCTTCAAGAGCAGCTGAATTCTATGGTTCCGGCCTCTCTTTAGCCCAAATTTCAAGGCAGCTAAACAAGTCAAAAAGCTTCATCAGAAAGACACTTTTAGAAGCCGGCGTTTCCCTCCGGCAATCGGTAGAAAGCCATCTGTCCGAATCTTCAGCGCCACCGAAGCTTCACTCTGGGAACACTCCCTTTGGATACCGCAACCTTCGAGGGCGGCTCATTATGGACGCCAGAGAGATAGAGATTGTCCATTCCATCATGGAACTTTGGACCAGGGGGAAGTCCTATTCAGCCATTGCGGCTCATTTAAATGGTCTTGGTCTTAAAAACCGAAGGGCAACGCCTTGGGAACATTCGCTCGTGCGCTCCATAGTGGAACGCCACAAAGATAAACCGGTAAACCTCGAGGAGGAATAATCATGGGAATCAAATCACTCATACAAATGGCAGTTACTTTAGCAATCTTGGCCGTAGCAACTGGGAATCTGCCCCTCATTCTTAAAGAAGTAAGGAAAGCACAGTTGGTGCTCCTGGAAGAGTCTAAGGCGTCGAGGTGGGGACGGGTCGCAACTGAACCCCCTAAATCATTACCTAAAGTCAGATTGCTTCACTTAAATCAGCATCGTAAGATTGACAGATGACTTCAAAAATACTTTTCATCCTTCCTTTTTTCTTTTTGGCTTTTGACTTGTGGGCCGAGGTCATTCCCGATTTTTCCCAAAAAGGAAGTTTGAAAGTTGAAGTGCTCGAGTTTCGTGATCTTTGGGACTCCTCTCGCGCCGAAGTAACCAAACGAAAAAGATTCCGCATCTTCAGACGGGGCCAGTCTCAATCAGAAGGGGGAAAAGGTAGAAACATCCCTATCAAAGTGCATCTTCCTAGCTCTGGAGGCCCCTACCCTGTGGTGTTGATCTCCCATGGAGCAGGAGGTAATTGGGACACCCATTACGCTCAAGCAAATCATCTTGCTTCACATGGATATGCCGTCATGTGCCTCGAGCATGTAGGCAGTAATACAGAACGTATGAAATCTGGAATACGTCTTTTTCAGAATCTCAAAGAAATGATTCACGATTCAACTGAAGTCCTAGGCCGCCCCAAAGATATGAGTTTTGCCCTTGACCAAGCTACGGATTGGAATCGTAACCATCCAAAATTGAAGAGTCGTCTTGATGTAAGCAAAGTGGGTGCGATGGGACATTCTTTTGGGGCTTTTACGGTAATGGCACTCTCAGGAATGAAACCTGCGCTAGATTGGATCCAGCCCTCTATACCCCCTGGCAAGGGATTGGGTCCCGATGTTTTTGATAACCGTCTTAAATGTGGAGTTGCGCTATCGCCGCAGGGACCGGGAGATCCCTTTTTCCGGATTGAGAGTTATTCTTCATTACGAGTTCCTCTCATGGGAATTTCCGGAACAAAGGATAAACAGCAAAATGGCGAGCCGCCTTCTCACCGTTATGAATCATTCAACCTCTGGCCTGAAATGCAGGGACGAAATCACTTCTTATGGCTGACTAATGCGAGCCATCGTGATTTTACGGACTCTACGGGAGGCGCGGAATCAGGAATGGAGTCGTCAAACAGAGCAGATGTACAGAGAGTAGTTCGAGCGGCAACTCTTCTTTTTTTCAATGAGTGCTTGAAACTTGAAAAGAACAATAAAAAGTCACTCACAACTGAGGGACTTAAGCCCT
>Ga0315901_10002511_pt1 | contig 25174 bp, 18 predicted proteins | sample LakEriMetagenome_10_FD_203761 | JGI IMG/M metagenome (GOLD analysis project Ga0315901, IMG submission 203761) | Freshwater fungal communities from buoy surface, Lake Erie, Ohio, United States - Buoy 2 MA116 | ecosystem: Environmental > Aquatic > Freshwater > Lake | place: USA: Lake Erie, Ohio... | reverse complement strand
CAGCAGAAGGGCGGTGACGCCCGGCAGGTCCTTGCCTTCCATCCATTCCAGAAACGCCCCGCCCGCCGTCGAGATGAAGGTGAAATCGCCGGCCACGCCGGCCTGATGCAGGGCCGCCACCGTGTCGCCGCCGCCTGCCACAGACACAAGCTTTCCCGCCCGTGTCAGGTCGGCAACGGCGCGCGCCGCCGCAACGGTGCAGGCATCAAAGGGCGCGATTTCGAAGGCACCCAGCGGCCCGTTCCAGATCAGCGTCCGGGCGGTGGCAAACAGCGCCCGCAGGGCCGCGACGGTCTTGGGCCCGGCATCCAGGATCATCGCGTCTGCGGGGCAGGCGGTGACGTCCAGGGTCTCGCTCGCGGCCCCGGCCTTGAACGCGCGCGCCACCACGATGTCCAGCGGCAGGTGGATGGTGCAACCCGCCGCCTTTGCCTTGGCGACAATCTCCAGCGCCGTGGCGGCCATGTCGCGTTCCGCCAGTGACGTCCCGACCTCGATCCCTTGGGCCACCAGAAAGGTATTGGCCATGCCCCCCCCGATGACCAGATGGTCAACCTTCGTCACCAGATTGCCCAGAAGCTCCAGCTTGGTCGAAACCTTTGCCCCGCCCACCACGGCGACAACCGGGCGCCGGGGTGACCCCAGGGCTGCGTCAAGCGCCCGCAGTTCCTCGCCCATCAGACGGCCGGCGGCATGGGGCAGCAGCCGGGCCAGCCCCTCGGTCGAGGCATGGGCGCGGTGCGCGGCCGAAAAGGCATCGTTCACATAGACATCGCCCAGGGCGGCCATGGCGGCGGCCAGTGTAGCGTCGTTCGTTTCCTCTCCGGGATGAAAGCGGGTGTTTTCCAGCAGCAGAACCTCGCCGGGGCGCAGCGCCGAAACGGCCGCCTGGGCCACAGGACCGATGCAATCACCGGCGAACAGAACCCGGTGGCCGGGCAGGGCCGCCTGAAGTGCGGGCAGGATGTGGCGCAGGCTCATCTCATCGACGATCCGGCCCTTGGGGCGGCCGAAATGCGCCAGCAGCACCGGCTTGCCACCCCCGGCCAGGATATCGGTCACCGTCGGCACGATCTTTTCGATCCGCGTCGCATCGGTCACGCGCCCGTTTTCCATCGGCACGTTCACATCCACCCGCACCAGCACAACCTTGCCGGCCAGATCGATATCATCGAGTGTCTTCCAGGCCATCTGCCGCCCCCCTTTGCCTTTGGTCTGTTCCACCCCATCGGGGGTGCCGCGTCAACCGATCACGGCGCTTTGCGCTTTCCCTTGGCCGATCCGGCCATTAAGTTGCCCCCGATGGCAAGAAGGAGAGGCTTATGGCCGAAATAAAGGATCCTGAGAATACGATCTTCATCGAGCTGAAGGACGGGCGGGTCGTGATCGAACTGCTGGCGGATGTGGCCCCAAAACATGCCGAACGAATGAAAACGCTGGCGCGCGCCGGTGCCTATGACAACGTCGTCTTCCACCGCGTGATCGACGGCTTCATGGCCCAGACGGGCGATGTCGCGAACGGCAACGCGGAAAAGGATTTCAACCTGCGCCGCGCCGGAACCGGCGGGTCGCATCTGCCGGACCTGCCTGCGGAATTCTCGAAACTGCCACATGATCGCGGCACCATCGGGGCAGCCCGGTCTTCAAACCCGAATTCGGCCAACAGCCAGTTCTTCATCAACTTCAGCGACAACAACTTCCTCAACGGTCAGTACACCGTCTATGGCCGCGTGGTCGAAGGCATGGCCCATGTCGACAGAATCGCGCGCGGCGAACCGCCGGCATCGCCGGACCGAATCCTCAGCATGAAAGTGGCCGCCGATGTCTGACTCCCGCCTTCTGACTGCCAGCCTGTTCGGGCTGGGCCTTGCCGTTCTGGGTGGCTGGGCGATATCCGGTGCCTCCTCGCCCGCCATCGCGGCGGAAGACGGGCCGGGACCCAACCTGGTGATCGAGGTCGCCGGATCGACCGCCGGGACAATCGTGATCGATCTTTTGCCGGATGTGGCGCCCAAACATGTCGAACAGATCACGGCGCTTGCGGCGGAAGGCGCTTATGACGGCGTCGTTTTCCACCGGGTCATCGACGGCTTCATGGCGCAGTCCGGCGATGTCGCCAGTGGCAAGCTGGGGGGCGATCTGTCCCTGGCGGGAACGGGCGGGTCGGCGCGCCCCGATCTGGCTGCCGAATTCTCGTCGCTTGCCTTTGATCGCGGCACGGTCGGCATGGCCCGGTCGGCATCGCCCGATTCGGCCAACAGCCAGTTCTTCATCATGTTCGCCCCCGCCCCGCATCTGGACGGCCAGTATACCGTGGTCGGACAGGTCATTCAGGGCATGGATGTGGTCGATGCGATCAAGAAGGGCGATGCCGCCAGCAACGGGGCGGTGGCCGAGCCCGATTACATGGCCAAGGTCACGGTTCAGCAGTGACCCCTCTGCACGGCGGCCCGTCGTTACGGGCCGCCGCTGTCCACAACCGGGGTCAGCCCAGCGTGACCAGGGCGTGCCGCTTGCGCCCCGCCGTCAGCTTCACCGGCTCTGCCAACTCGCCCGCGCCGATCATCTGACCCGCATCCAGCACGATCTCGTCGTTCAGCCGCGCCCCGCCTTCGGCGATCAGGCGCTTTGCCTCCTTGCCGGATTTCGCAAGGCCGGCCCGCACGAAGAGCTGCCCCACCGAAATGCCATCGGCCACATCGGCAGGGGTCAGCGCCAGCCTGGGCAGATCGTCGCCCACACCGCCGTGCTGAAACACCTCCCGCGCCGTGGCCTCGGCCGCCTGCGCTGCCTCTACACCATGCAGCATGCCGGTGACAGCATTGGCCAGCACGATCTTCGCCCCGTTGATCTCGGCCCCGCCCAGCGCGCCCAGCCGGTCGCATTCGTCAACCGGAAGGTCGGTGTAAAGCTTCAGGAACCGTCCCACGTCGGCATCGGTGGTGTTGCGCCAGAACTGCCAGAATTCGTAAGCTGACAGCATCTCGGCGCTCAGCCAGACAGCGCCGCCCTGCGATTTGCCCATCTTGCGCCCGTCGCTGGTTGTCAGCAGGGGCGAGGTCAGGCCATAAAGCTCGCAGTCCAGCACCCGGCGCGTCAGGTCGATGCCGTTGATGATGTTGCCCCACTGGTCGGACCCGCCCATCTGCAACAGGCAGCCGTGGCGGCGGTACAGTTCCAGAAAATCGTAGGCCTGCAAGATCATGTAGTTGAATTCAAGAAAGCTCAGGCTTTGCTCGCGGTCCAGCCGCGACTTGACGCTTTCAAAGGACAGCATCCGGTTGACGCTGAAATGCCGCCCGATGTCCCTCAGGAAATCAAGGTAGTTCAGGCTGTCCAGCCATTCGGCATTGTTCAGCATCAGCGCATCGCCCGCCGCCGCCCCATAGGACAGATAGCGCGAAAACACCCGGTTCATGCCGGCGATGTTCGCGTCGATCTGCGCCGGGGTCAGCAAGGGACGCTCTTCGGCGCGGAAGGACGGATCGCCCACCTTCGTCGTGCCGCCGCCCATCAGCGTGATCGGCTTGCCGCCGGTTTTCTGCAGCCAGCGCAGCATCATGATGTTCAGAAGATGCCCGACATGCAGCGAGGCCGCCGTCGCGTCATACCCGATATAGGCCGGGACCACGCCCTTGATCAGGGCCTCGTCCAGCCCCTGATAATCCGTGCAATCCGCCAGATAGCCACGGCTCATCATGACGTGCATGAAATCGGATTTCGGATGGTAGGTCATCGGGGTCTCGTGCTCTATGGGGCAGGGCGGATATACCGGGGCGGCCGGCCAAGGGGAAGGGCATGTTGAACGGGGGAATGGTCTGGGCGCTTGGCACCATGTCGGGCACCTCGCTGGATGGCGTGGATGCCGCAATGGTGCTGACGGACGGGGAACGAATTGTCGAGTTCGGCACCACCGCCTATCGTCCCTATTCCGGCGCGGAACGGGCGGTCCTGCGCGCCGCCCTTGGCTGCTGGCCTGGTGACCCGCAGGTCAGGGCCGCGGCAGAGGTCGTGGAAACCGCCCATGCCGAAGTGCTGGCGCAGTTTTCCGGTGCCGCCGTTGTCGGCTTCCACGGCCAGACGCTGGCCCATGATCCGCGCGGGCGCGGCACGCATCAGGCCGGGTCGGGGGCGGCCCTGGCCGGGGTGCTGGGCTGTCCCGTGGTCTGGGATTTCCGCAGCACCGATGTCCGGCTGGGCGGGCAGGGTGCCCCTTTGGCCCCCTTCTACCACTTTGCCTGTGCGCGCTGGATGGGGGCAGAGATGCCGCTGGCCTTTCTCAACATGGGCGGGGTCGGCAATGTCACCTGGGTTGATCCGCGCCATGCCGCGCCCGATCATCCGGGGGCCTGCCTTGCCTTCGATACCGGTCCCGCCAATGCCCCGGTGAACGACCTCGTCGCGCAACGCCGTGGTCTTGCCCGGGACGAGGCAGGCCGTCTGGCGGCACAGGGCAGGCCTGACCCGGCGGTTCTGGCCCGCTTTCTGGACCATGCATTCTTCGCAAGAATGCCGCCGAAGTCCCTGGACAGGAACCAGTTTCACGACCTGCTCGGGGCCGTTGCCCATCTGTCGGATGCCGATGCGGCCGCCACGCTGACGGCGGCGGCCGCGCTTGCGGTGGCGCGCGGCGCGGACCATTTTCCGACACCGGTCCAGCGCCTGCTGGTCACGGGGGGCGGACGCCACAACGCGCACCTGATGGAGCTGCTGGCCCGCCACATGACGGCCGAGGTGCAGCCGGTCGAGGCCGCCGGTCTGAACGGCGACATGCTGGAAGCCCAGGCTTTTGCCTTTCTGGCGGTGCGCGTCCTGCGCGGGTTGCCGACATCCTGCCCATCGACAACCGGGGTCGGGGCGCTGGTGGCGGGTGGTCAGGTCAGCCGGCCCGGTCGCTGACGCTGCGGGCCTGACGCACCATCGACCAGGTGAAAATCGCCAGCGCCGCCCAGATCATCGGAAAGGCGATCATCCGCGCGGTCCCGAAGGGTTCGCGGAACAGGAACACCGCCGTCAGAAAGATCATCGTCGGCGCGATGTATTGCATCATCGCGATGGTCGAAAGCCGCAGCAGCTTTGCCCCGTTGGCATAGACCATCAGCGGCACCGCCGTGACCACGCCGCAGCCCAGCAGCAGCGCGGTATCGCTGGCGCTCGCCCTGGCGAAATGGCTGGTCCCCCGCAGTTCCAGCCATCCCAGATACAGCACGGCGGGCAGGACCAACAAAAGCACCTCAAGAAAGAAGCCCTGGTTCGGCCCGATCGGCAGGGACTTCTTCAGATAGGCGTAAGCCCCCCAGGTCAACGTCAGGCCCAGCGCCACGGCCGGCAGCCGCCCGGCGTCATAGGTCAGAATCGCCACGGCCAGCGCGGCCAGACCGATGGCAACAAGCTGAGTCCGGCTCAGCCGCTCGCCCAGCAGGACGGCCCCCAGAAAGACGCTGAACAGCGGGTTGATGTAATACCCCAGGGCAGCGTCAAGCGCATGTCCCGATCCGATGGCCCAGACATAGATGCCCCAGTTCACCGCGATCAGGGTCGCCGTTGCGGCCCCCATCGCCAGCATCCGCGGGCTGCGCAGGGTCGGGCCGATGTCGCCCGTCCGCCCCAGCGCCCACAGCACCGCACCGGCGATGGGCAGCGACCAGATCACGCGGTGCGCAATCACTTCGGCGGGCGGGATATGCCCCAGCGCCTTCATGTAGATCGGCAGGAACCCCCACATCAGATAGGCCGCCAGCGCAAAGCCAAAGCCGCGCAGGCTGTCTTCGGTCTTCGCGGCAGGCGTTTGCGGGGCGGACATACAGACCTCGGCTTCACACGGCCCGGACCTATCCGAGTCCGCAGGAAGGCACCAATGCTATCTTGCACAAAGCGCCAGACCGGGGCCGCGCCGGATTGCGCCCCTGCTTGCGAATGGCAAAGACCGGACCATCCGATGATCCGGTCTGCGTCGCCCGTGCGGCTTTCCGCCTGGCGGGCCGGCGGAACCGCCCCGGTCCGCCGGCCCCTGCCGCCTATCCCTTCAGGATCGAGCGTCCCGCGAACCCTGCGGTTTCGCCCAGCATTTCCTCGATCCGGATCAACTGGTTGTATTTCGCCAGCCGGTCAGACCGCGCCAGCGACCCGGTCTTGATCTGCCCGCAGTTGGTGGCCACCGCCAGATCGGCGATGGTGGCATCTTCGGTTTCGCCCGACCGGTGGCTCATCACATTGGTGTAGCCCGCCCGATGCGCCATATCCACCGCCGCCAGGGTTTCGGTCAGCGTGCCGATCTGGTTGACCTTCACCAGCATCGAATTGGCGCAGCCGCGCGCAATGCCTTCGGCCAGACGGCGCGGATTGGTCACGAACAGATCATCCCCCACCAGCTGCACCGATTTGCCCAGACGTTCGGTCAGAAGCTTCCAGCCGTCCCAGTCATCTTCCGCCATGCCGTCTTCGATGGAAATGATCGGATAATCGGCCGCAAGCCCCGCCAGCCAGTCCACATTCCCGGCGGATGACAGCGATTTGCCTTCGCCCTTCATCTCGTACTTGCCGCCCCGGAAATATTCGGTCGCCGCGCAATCCAGCGCCAGATAAATGTCCTCACCGGGGCGGTAGCCCGCCTTTTCGATGGATTTCAGAATGAAATCCAGCGCAACACGGGTCGAACTCAGGTTCGGGGCAAAGCCGCCCTCATCGCCGATGCCGGTGGACAGCCCGGCGGCAGACAGTTCCTTTTTCAGCGTGTGGAACACTTCGGAACCCATGCGCACCGCCTCGCGGATGTTCGCGGCGGCAACCGGCATGATCATGAATTCCTGGATGTCGATCGGATTGTCGGCATGTTCGCCGCCATTGATGATGTTCATCATCGGCACCGGCAGAACATGCGCCGATGTGCCCCCGACATAGCGGTACAGCGGCTGGTCGGTGAAGGCCGCCGCCGCCTTGGCAACGGCCAGCGAGACGCCCAGAATCGCATTGGCCCCCAGCCGCCCCTTGTTCGGCGTGCCGTCCATTTCAATCATCGTACGGTCGATGCCGACCTGTTCGGTCGCGTCAAATCCCACCAGTTCTTCGGCAATCTCGCCGTTCACCGCCGCCACCGCCTCCAGCACGCCCTTGCCAAAGTAGCGTGCCTTGTCGCCATCGCGCCGCTCAACCGCCTCATGCGCCCCGGTCGAGGCACCCGAGGGCACGGCGGCGCGGCCCATGGCACCGCCTTCCAGATGCACATCCACCTCGATGGTGGGGTTGCCACGGCTGTCAAGGATTTCGCGGGCGTGAATGTCGATGATGGTGCTCATGGCCTGGGCCTCCTGACAGGGCGGGAAAACTCTCGCGCGCTCTTTACCCTGCGGCGGGCGCGCTGGCTAGGGTGTGGCGCGCCCGCGCGCGTTCGCGGGCAAAGGTGTAAAGCCCCGACCCAATGATCAGCGCGGCCCCGGTCAGCGTCCAGGCATCGGGACGCTCGCCGAACACGGCAACCCCGATGATCAGCGCGAAGATCAGACGCGAATAGCGGAAGGGCGTTGTCACCGAAACCTCGCCCCGCCGCATCGCTGCCGTGATCGCCCAGTAGGACGCAATGCTGAACCCCAGCGCACCGGCAAGATAGCCGATATGCGCCCCGGTCACCGCAACCGGCCCACCCGTGGCGGCCAGCATCACCCCGGCCAGCGGGATCAGCGACAGAAACCCCCAGGCCGAAAGCTGCATCGAGGTGATCGTCGGGGCGACCCGCCGCGTGGCAAGGTCGCGCACGGCAAGCCCGGCCACCGCCAGCAACGCCCAGAGCGAGGCCGGATCAAACCCGCTCAGGCCCGGACGGATGATCACCAGCACCCCCAGAAAACCCACCGAAATCGCGGTCCAGCGCCGCCAGCCCACAGTCTCGCCCAAAAAGACCGCCGCGCCAAAGGTGACGGCCAGCGGCATGGCCTGAAAAATGGCCGCGACCAGCGACAGGGGTGCCAGCGCCAGCGCGGTGATGAAGCCCAGCGAGCCGATCACCTCGCCCGCGTTGCGCCAGATCACCGGGGCTGTCAGCGCCTCGGCAGACCAGATGCGCTTGCCCTGACGGCGCGCCAGCAGGATGAACACCGGCGCACCACCGGCGGCCAGCGCCAGCAGGATCTGCCCGGTGGGCAGGTCGGCCGCCGCCCATTTCACGAACATGTCCTCGATGGCAAAGCCCGCCATCGCGGCGACCATCAGAACGATGCCGCGCAGATTGTCCCGCATGTCGGCGACCGTCAGCCTTTCTTTGCGGGAACGCCGTACAGTTCCAGCCTGTGTCCGATCAGCCTGTAGCCCAGACGTGCCGCGATCCGCTCTTGCAGCGCTTCGATCTCGGGGTCGACAAATTCCGTGACCTTGCCTGAGTTCATGTCGATCAGGTGATCATGGTGGTCGCGCTCGGCATCCTCATAGCGGGCGCGCCCGTCGCCGAATTCCAGGCGTTCCAGGATGCCGGCCTCTTCGAACAGCTTCACCGTGCGATAGACGGTGGCGATCGAGATGCGCGGGTCAATGGCGCTGGCACGGTTGTACAGGGCTTCGACATCCGGGTGGTCTTCAGCGGCCCCGATGACACGCGCCACGATGCGGCGCTGGTCTGTCATGCGCAGGCCCTTGGCCTCGCAGCGCGCGATGATGGTTTCGGCCATGGGCGTCTCCGCAGGCGGGTCGGTCGCGGCAGGCTTTATGTCATTCGCCCCGTCATCGCCAGCCAATTTGTCCCTCTGGCGGTGCCTTGACAGCCTGCGGACACCGACGCATGGCTTGCCTCCGGGAAAAGGGAACGCAATGCCACGCAAGGACAGGATCGATGCGCTTGGTGCGGCGGCCCTGGTCGGCATGGCCCTGCTCTTTGCGGTCAATCAGGTCTCGATCAAGCTGTTGAACGCCGGGTTCCAGCCGGTGTTTCTGGCCGGGCTGCGGTCCTGCCTTGCCTTGGTCTGCCTTTACGGCTGGATGCGGTTTCGGGGGTACGGTCTGCAATTCTCTGCCAGCACGGCACCGGCCGGGGCGCTGATGGGCAGCCTTTTTGCGGCGGAATTCCTGCTTTTGTTCCTTGCGCTGGATCTGACGACGGTCGTGCGCACCTCGATCCTGTTTTATTCCATGCCGGTCTGGATGGCGCTGATGGCCCATGTCGGTCTGCCGGGCGAACGGATCACGGTGCAAAAGGGGATCGGGCTGGCCCTGGCCTTTGCCGGAACGGCCTGGGCGATCCTGGATCGGGGGGGTGCGGGCGGCACAGCCAGTCTGGCGGGGGACCTGTGCGCGCTTGGCGGTGCGCTGGGATGGGCCGGAACCGCCTATATGGCACGGGGGTCGGCCATGGTGCGCGAACGGCCCGAGATGCAGCTGTTCTGGATGCTTCTGGTCTCTGGCCCGCTGCTTGTGCTGCTTGCCCCGGCCTTTGGCCCGCTGATCCGTGACCTTCAGCCCCTGCACTTTGCCGGGCTGTTCTTTCAGGTGGTGATCGTCGTGACAGCCGGTTTCATCATCTGGCTTTGGCTCTTGTCGGTCTATCCGGCGTCCGGGGTTGCCAGCTTTTCCTTCCTGACCCCGGTCTTCGGGCTGACCCTGGGGTGGCTTCTGCTGGACGAGCCTGTGGGGCCGGGGATTCTGGGGGCGGCTGCGCTGGTGTCGGCGGGAATCGTGCTGATCAACCGCCGACCCGCAGCGCCGCCTGTGCGCGACTGATTTTCAGGCAAGTCTGGCCGTCGGCGGCGGATCGGGGGCGCGGCCCCCCCCACCGCGCCTTGCCGGTGCCCGCAACCTGTCGGCCTTTTGCTGCGCCGCATCACGCAGGCGGGCAGACCACAGCGATATTTCTTGCGCCCCGCTGCGGTGCCAGGCGTGGTGCCCGGCGGGTTTGCCGATTTGGATCGCCCCAGATTCGTCCACAGCCTGCGCGGCGGCCTGTGGCATCCTTGCCCGGTCAAGAGGGATTATCACGCGCTGCGCCAAATTTCGGGATTGCGAGCCTCGGGCAAATACGACAGTTTGACGAAGCTGCGCAAAACCACACCATATCTGGTGGCAAGCGAAGCGGCCTTAAAGCATCGGAACCGCGCGCCCCTTCCGGGGCGTGAAAGCGTCGGCAACATCCGCAGCCGGTGCGGCGATGCTTTTGGTCCGCAGGACACCGGCAGCACGACATTGGCAGACGGACGCGGCAGCAAGCCGCGCCGGAACAGGAGTTGGGGCAGATGAAGATCGAGCGCAAGTTCACCACGGCCGAGAGCGGTGCTTACGGCACCATCGGGTTTTTCACCACCACGTCCGAAATCCGCAATCCTGACGGAACGGTCGTGTTCCGCAACGACGCCGTGGAAGTTCCCGAAGGCTGGAGCCAGGTCGCCTCTGACGTGCTGGCGCAGAAGTATTTCCGCAAGGCGGGCGTTCCGGCGCTGCGCAAGCGCGTGAAGGAAAAGGGCGTGCCCGAATTCCTGTGGCGTTCGGTGCCCGATCACGACGCGCTTGCGGCCCTGCCCGAGGCAGAGCGGTTCGTCGGCGAAACCAGCGCCCGCCAGGTGTTTGACCGTATGGCCGGGGCCTGGGCCTATTGGGGCTGGAAGGGCGGCTATTTCACCACCGATGCCGATGCCCGCGCCTATCACGACGAGATGCGCTTCATGCTGGCCCGCCAGATGGCAGCCCCCAACAGCCCGCAATGGTTCAACACAGGCCTGCATTGGGCTTACGGCGTCGACGGCCCGGCACAGGGCCATTTCTATGTCGATTACAGGACCGGCACCCTGACCAAATCCGACAGCGCCTATGAACACCCCCAGCCCCATGCCTGCTTCATCCAGTCGGTCAGCGATGATCTGGTGAACGACGGCGGCATCATGGATCTGTGGGTCCGCGAGGCGCGCCTGTTCAAATACGGCTCGGGCACCGGCACCAATTTCTCATCGCTGCGCGGCGAGGGCGAAAAGCTGTCGGGCGGCGGCAGGTCTTCGGGTCTGATGGGCTTTCTCAAGATCGGTGACCGGGCGGCGGGTGCCATCAAATCGGGCGGCACCACGCGCCGCGCCGCCAAGATGGTGATCTGCGACATGGATCACCCCGATATCGAAGCCTTCATCAACTGGAAGGTCATCGAAGAACAGAAAGTGGCCTCGCTGGTTGCCGGATCGAAGGCGCATGAAACCAGGCTGAACGACATTTTCGCCGCGATCAAGGCCTGGGACGGCGCGGAAGCCGACGCCACCGATCCGGCCAGGAACGCCGGCCTGAAGGCCGCGATCCGGTCGGCAAAAAAGGCGATGATCCCGGAAACCTATGTGGGCCGCATCCTGCAATATGCGCGCCAGGGCTATTCCGGCATCGAGTTTCCCACCTATGACACCGACTGGGATTCCGAAGCCTATGTCACCGTTTCCGGCCAGAATTCGAACAACTCTGTCCGCGTCACCGATGCCTTCCTGCAGGCGGTAAGAAATGACACGGACTGGGGCCTGATCCGGCGCACCGACGGCAAGGTGGCAAGAACCGTCAAGGCCCGCGATCTGTGGGATCAGGTCGGTCATGCCGCCTGGGCCTGTGCCGACCCCGGCATCCAGTTCCACGACACGGTCAACGCCTGGCACACCTGCCCGGCGGACGGGCCGATCCGCGGATCGAACCCCTGTTCGGAATACATGTTCCTTGATGACACGGCCTGCAACCTGGCCTCGATGAACCTGCTGACCTTCCGCAACGGCACGGCCTTTGACGCCGGGGGCTATATCCACGCAACACGGCTTTGGACCGTGACGCTGGAAATCTCGGTGCTGATGGCGCAGTTCCCGTCACGGGAAATCGCGCAGCGGTCCTACGACTTCCGCACGCTGGGCCTGGGCTATGCCAATATCGGCGGCCTGTTGATGACGATGGGCCTCGGCTATGATTCGGCGCAAGGGCGGGCGCTGTGCGGCGCGCTGTCTGCGATCATGACCGGTGTCGCCTATGCCACCTCGGCCGAAATGGCGGGAGAGTTGGGGGCCTTTCCGGGCTATGCCCGCAATGCCGACCATATGCTGCGTGTCATCCGCAACCACCGCCGCGCCGCGATGGGCGATACCACGGGCTATGTCGGTGTCAACGTGGTGCCTGTGGCGCTGGATGCCGGCAACTGCCCGGACCCGCGCCTGATCGCCCTGGCGCGCGAGGCCTGGGACACCGCCCTGACGCTGGGCGAAAGGCACGGCTACCGCAACGCCCAGACCACCGTCGTCGCCCCGACCGGCACCATCGGGCTGGTCATGGATTGCGACACCACCGGAATCGAGCCGGACTTCGCGCTGGTCAAGTTCAAGAAGCTTGCGGGGGGCGGTTACTTCAAGATCATCAACCGGTCGGTCCCGGCGGCGCTTGAAACGCTGGGCTATGGCCCGGCCCAGATTGCCGAAATCATCGCCTGTGCGGTGGGCCACGGCAGCCTTGGCAACTGCCCCGGCATCAACCACACCGCGCTGATCGGCCACGGTTTCGGCCCGCGCGAGATCGAAAAGATCGAAAGCGCCCTGCCGTCGGCCTTTGACATCCGCTTTGTCTTCAACCAGTGGACGCTGGGCGAGGAGTTCTGCAAAGGCACGCTGGGCATTCCGGCCGAGAAGCTGAACGATCCGACCTTCGATCTGCTGGCCCATCTCGGCTTTACCCGCGCCCAGGTGGCGGCCGCCAATGACCATGTCTGCGGCACGATGACGCTGGAAAACGCGCCCTTCCTGAAGCCGGAACACTATGCCGTCTTCGATTGCGCCAATCCCTGCGGCAAGACCGGCAAGCGCTATCTGTCGGTGGACAGCCACATCCACATGATGGCCGCCGCCCAGAGCTTCATCTCCGGTGCCATTTCCAAGACCATCAACATGCCGAATTCGGCCACCATCGCGGAAACGCTGGCGGCCTATGAACTCAGCTGGTCGCTGGGGATCAAGGCCAACGCGCTCTATCGCGATGGCTCGAAACTGTCGCAGCCGCTCGCCTCGGCGCTGGTCGAGGATGATGAAGAGGCGGAAGAAATTCTGGCCAGCGGCAACCCGGCCTCCAGGGCGCAGGTTCTGGCCGAGAAGATCATCGAAAAGGTGATCATCAAGGAAATCGTCCGCTCGAACCGTGAAAAGCTGCCCGAGCGGCGCAAGGGCTATACGCAAAAGGCCATCGTCGGCGGCCACAAGGTGTATCTGCGCACCGGCGAGTATCAGGACGGGTCCCTGGGCGAGATCTTCATCGACATGCACAAGGAAGGGGCCGGCTTTCGCGCGATGATGAACAACTTCGCCATCGCTGTCAGCGTCGGTCTGCAATACGGTGTTCCGCTTGAGGAATTTGTAGAGGCCTTTACCTTTACCCGCTTCGAGCCGGCGGGCATGGTGCAGGGCAATGACAGCATCAAGAACGCCACCTCGATCCTGGATTACATCTTCCGCGAACTGGCGGTCAGCTATCTGGACCGCACCGATCTGGCCCATGTCAAGCCGCAGGGTGCCAGCTTTGACGATCTGGGCCGGGGCGAGGAAGAGGGCAAGCGCAACATCTCGGAAGTCTCCGACCAGGCCGCGACCCGCGGGCTGGAGGTGCTGCGCCAGATCAGCTCCACCGGCTATCTGCGCAAGCGCCTGCCGCAGGAACTGGTGGTGCTGCAGGGCGGCATGGGCACCGCCGGTCCGGGCAGCGATGCCATGGGGTCGCTGAGCCTGATGATGACCGAAACGACGACGATCGGCGCCACCGCGCTGTCGTCCGGCACGGTCGGCATGGACGCCCGGGTGAAAGCCAAGATGCAGGGCTACGAGGGCGACCCCTGCGGCGAATGCGGCAACTACACGCTGGTGCGCAACGGAACCTGCATGAAGTGCAATACCTGTGGCGGGACGAGCGGGTGCAGTTGAGGGGTTCTCTTGCCTGATTTGACACGCGTCAAATCAGGCCGCGCCTGCCACCCGGCCCTGCGCTTGCGCGCAGGGCGTTCGGGCCTGACGATCTGCCACTGGCAGATCGTCCGGGCGGCCCTCACCCCCCCGGCAGGCGCGTTCCGCGCCCGCCCAGGCAGGCGCGGCCTGATTTCCTGGCCGTATCCCAAGACCTGCCCCCCTTGCCCTGCGGCTTGCGCCTTCGGGCAACGGACCGGGCCACGCTCCACTGGAGCGTGACCTTTTCGGTCCGGGCACCCGGCTTACGTTTGTTGCGCACAATCGGAGGATGTTGGGATGCGCCTACCTTCGGTCCTTCCCCTCACGCGCGCCGCTGGAAACCTCATCCGCCCCCGGTTCCAGCCCATAGGGCTTCACCAGCCGCCAGACATGATCCGGCACCATGTTCTTGATCCGCGCCGGAAAGGCGCGGCGCAGGTGCAGCACGGTTTCCACCGCCTTCATCTCTACCCGCGCGCGGGCAAACTCCAGGCCGCGCGGGCCAATGCGGGGCTGCAGGAAGGACACCAGCGGGCGCAGCCAGTCCGGCATCCGGCGCAGCGGCAGGCCGCCTGCCGCGCGTTCCGTGTTCTTCAGAAAGCCGGTGACGGCACCGGCGCGCTTGCCCTTGTCGGTCAGCGGGCGCAGTTCAAGGCGGGACTCCAGAAGCGAAAGAAGCTCTGCACCCCGCTGATTGCGCACGATAATCCACTGATCCCCATCGCCGCCCATATAGCCCACGGTGATGTCCGCCAGCCGGTTGGTGTAATCGACGCAGGTCTTGCAGGTCATCGGAAAGAAATCGGACGGCAGCTGCGAGATTGGCAATTGCAGGAACGGGATGGTCCGGTCCGGCCGCCCGTCGTCATAGCGCAATTCCACACGGAAATCGGCGCGGAATTCCAGATAGCTGACAGTCTCGGGTTTCGGGTCCAACAGATTGAGAAAGATGTGGAAATTCTCGGTGGTGGTGTTGTCCGAACAGGGTGTGCCAATCACATACAGCCGGTCAAGCCCCAGTTCCGCCTCCAGCGCGCGCAGGGCATAGACCTGGCAGGGAATGCCGATCATCGCGATGCGGCGGTGCCCGGCGGCGCGGGCCGGCTCCAGCAGGGCCAGGGTCGGGGCATATCCCATGCGCATGCCCCGGCACCTGGCCAGGTCGGCGGGATCGGTGACAATGACCGGCACCGGCTTCCACCGGTCGGCCGCGTCCGGCATCACGGTCAGCACGGCATCAACCGCGCCTGTTTCCAGAAGCCGCGCGGCAAGTGCTGTGGTGATCCCCGTCCACTGCGCGCCGGGCGATGCCGGAACCAGCCGGGCGCGGTGCATCGACAGCATCGGACCAAAGAAGAATTCGTCCGGATGGGAAGGGTTTGCGGGGCGGCCATGAACCGCTGTCTCATGCCGGGGATAGTCCGGCCTGATGAACTGGCAGGCCCGCCCGCAGGCCCTGGCATCTGCCATCCGCGAGACGCCGCAATCGGTACAAAGACCGGGGCGGGCCGCACCGGCCAGGCGTGACGCGTCAAGTCCAAAGGCCGCAGTCATGAGGGTATCCGGCCCGTGACCGCTGCGGCGGTGGCTTGGGCGCGCGCCGATAAAGTCCTGTATTTCGCCTGGCACGATCCCGGCAGGGTCCGTCGAACGGGGTGGGTCAGGGTGGCCTCCGGTGGCTGCGCGGCACGGCTGCTGCTGGGTCCGGTATACTTCTGAAGACCGTCGCCCCGGAAGCGGTTTTCTGTGAAGAGACGCTTGCCCAGTACGGTTGATGCGTGTTTGCTTCGAACAGACAGAACGGCACCCCCTGTCTGAATGCGGGCTTCCGGAAGGGTGCATCCTGGATTGGCAGGCTTTAGCATAGTGGGGGCATTGATATGAAAAGACGTGGTTTTCTTATGGCGTCCGTCGCCGGTGCGGGGCTTGTTCTGGCCGAAGAGGCCGGGGTCGGGGGCATTGCCTTTGCGCAGGCAGACCCGCTGCCGTCGTGGAACGACACCGCCCAAAAACAGGCGATTCTGTCCTTTGTCCAGGCAGTCACCACCGAAGGCTCGCCCGATTTCGTTCCCCCGTCCGAACGGGTGGCCGTGTTCGACAATGACGGCACACTTTGGGTGGAAAGCCCGATCTACACGCAGCTTGCCTTTGTCATCGACCGGGTCAGGGCGCTGGCCCCCGATCACCCCGAATGGGCATCGACACAGCCGTTTAAGGCCGTGCTCGACAATGATCTTGCCGCGCTGTCAGCCGCAGGGGAAAAAGGGGTGATCGAACTTCTGATGGCCACCCATGCCGGGATCAGTACAGAGGAGTTTGATGCCGTCGTGACCGGGTGGATCGCAACCGCCCGCGACGGGCGCTTCAAGCGGCCCTATACCGGGCTTGTCTATCAGCCGATGCTGGAGCTTCTGGCCTATCTGCGTGCCAACGGGTTTGAAACCTTCATCGTCTCGGGGGGTGGCGTCGAATTCATGCGCCCCTGGACAGAGGCCGTCTATGGCATTCCTCCGCAGAACGTCATCGGTTCCTCCATCAGGACGGAATTGCGCATGGTGGAAGGAAAGCCGGTGCTGATGCGCCTGCCGCAGGTGGTTTTCATCGACGACAAGGCGGGCAAGCCCGTGGGGATCAACGCCCATATCGGGCGCAGGCCGATTGCGGCCTTCGGCAATTCCGATGGCGATTATGAAATGCTGGAATGGGTCACAAAGGCCGAAGGGCGCAGCCTGGGCATGATCGTCCATCACACCGATGCCGCGCGCGAATACGCCTATGACCGCAACAGCCCTGTCGGCCGGCTGGTCCGGGGGCTGGACGATGCTGCGGCCCAGGGCTGGACCGTGATTGATATGAAAGCGGACTGGGGCAGGGTGTTCGGGTTCGACGGCTAGTCTGCGGAACCTTCCCGGCGGGCGCGCACGTCAACCGGCGGCGCCCCTGTCCAGCGGCGCACGGCGCGGGTCAGGCTGGACTGGCGCGAATAGCCCACATTCGCGGCCACATCGCCAATGGCCGCGTCCGACCGGCCAAGCGCCTCCATCGCGGCGGCGCGGCGAACCTCTTCGACCAGATCGGAAAAGCTGGTCTTTTCCTCGGCAAAGCGCCGCTGCAGGGTGCGCACGCTCATGTCCGTGCAGTCGGACAGGTATTCGATGGTGGGCACCCTGTCATGCAGCATGGCTTTCAGCAGAAGGCGGGTCGGACCGGCAAGTGTTCCGTCGCGCAGCCGTTGCCAGGGGAACTTCTGTATCTGTGGCAGCCGGTCGCGCGCCACCTGCCGGTAGGGGGTGTCCAGATGCGCTGTCCTGATCGTCACCTCGAGGACAGGGCCTTGCGCCGCAATGATGCTGCCCGGAAACCAGGCCCTGAGATGATCGAGCCCATGTTCCGGATGCGGAACGATGGACATTCGCTGGATCACCGGCTCGTTTGGGACCGCGTTGCGCACCAGCACCTGAAAGATACCGGCGACGAATTGTTGGATCACATGCATCACCTCGGGCTGGATCGGCAGCATCCAGGCGTCTTGCACGACCGATTGCGCATCGCCCGGCTGCAGAGAGATCAACTCGTGCGAACAGTGAAACGGCATCGCCGCGGACACCCGCTGCAGGGCCTCGCGCGGGCTGCGCGCGCCAAGCGCAATCGCCCCAGGGCCGCAATTTCGCGCAGACTGTTCTCCGTCACCGCCCGGCAGCCAACATCCGGGCCTTCCAGATGCGCAGCCCGGGTGACCACCTTCTCCAGCGCCTTGATGGGGATCGGCGAAAACGGATCTTCGATCCAGACATAGCCGATGCCAGCGTCCTTCAGAATACGTTCCACAGGATGCCGCCGCATGATCAGGAACTTCAGCAGCGGAAATAGTGCCGCCACCCGGATGACTGGGATGGTCTTTCTCATGCCACATCTCTCCTGCAGGCAATCCCACTGGCTGCGGTTCAGCGGCGACAAACCGAAAGTACCGGTACTTCTGTCCACTTTCGATGCATCTGCCGTCACCCTGTCACAACAAGGGGACCTCCTTCCCTTTGGCTGACGGTCGCTGCTTGCCTGATGGCCGCTGCGCGCGCGTACCGGATTGGCGCGGAAAGTGAAACACCCGGCAAGCTTGCACTGTACGCTGGTTTCGGATGGACTGTTGGCGAACCGCATCTGCAGCTTGAAGGGGCGTGATTGCTCCGGCGTCCGTCCGTCCAGGTCCGGGGGTGCCATTTGCAGACGGAAAGGCCCCGGCGTTGACGACAGCGGAGTGCCAAGGTCCCGAACCAAGACTGACTCTTCAGTAACAAGGGAGGACGTGCATGATTATCTTTGACAGGTTCAGACAGGCCTTGATCCGGCCGGGACTGCTGGCGGCGGGCCTTGTCCTTGCCGCAGCGGGTGGCGCTGCGGCCCAGCAGTCACCGGCACCCCTCGGCTCTCCGGCGGGGACGCGCGTCATCGACGGCCTGCAATTGCCGGCCCCGGGTGTGCCCTTTGGCGGCAAGATCGAGCGTAACGCGCTGCAATCGACGCCCTTCTGGCAGCCGCGCACAGTTCCGCCCGAAGGGGCACCGAACGTGTTGCTGATTCTCACCGATGACGTGGGTTTCGGCGCGCCGTCGACCTTTGGCGGGGTCGTTCCCACCCCGGCGCTGGACCGCATCGCAGAGATGGGGCTGCGCTATACCAACATGCATTCCACCGCGCTTTGCTCGCCCACCCGCGCCGCGCTGCTGACCGGGCGCAACCACCATTCGGCAGGCTTTGGCGTGATTTCCGAACAGGCCACAGGCTTTCCGGGCTACGATTCCATCATCACAAAAGACAAGGCCACCATCGGCCGGGTTCTGTCCGACAACGGCTATAACACCTCGTGGTTCGGCAAGAACCACAACACGCCGGGCTTTCAGGTCAGCATGATGGGGCCGTTCGACCAATGGCCCACCGGGATGGGGTTTGACTATTTCTACGGTTTCATGGGCGGCGATACCAGCCAGTGGACCCCGGGCAACCTGTTCCGCAACACCACGCAGATCTATCCCTCGCAGACGCAGAAGGGCTTCAACCTGATCACCGCGATGGCGGATGAGGCGATCGATTATCTGGCGCAGCTGAACACGCTGGGCCCCGATCAGCCGTGGTTCGTCTATTACGCGCCGGGCGGCACCCATGCGCCGCACCATCCGACGCCAGAGTGGATCAAGAAGATCACGGACATGAAGCTGTTCGATGAAGGCTGGAACAAGCTGCGCGACACGATCTTTGCCAACCAGAAGCGCCTTGGCGTCATTCCGGATACGGCAGAGCTGACCGCCTGGCCTTCGGACCTGCTGAAGGACTGGGACAAGCTGACAGCGGATGAACAGAAGATGTTCATCCGCCAGGCCAACGTCTATGCCGCCTATCTGGCCTATACCGATGCGGAAATCGGCCGGGTGATCGACGCGGTCGAGGCGAACGGCGATCTGGACAATACGCTGATCATCTACATCTCGGGCGACAACGGATCCTCTGCCGAAGGCACGCTGCAGGGCACGCCGAACGAGGTGGCGATGTTCAACGGCGTCGAGGTGCCGGTGGAGGTCCAGTTGAAGGACTTCTATGATCTGTGGGGGTCGGAATACACCTATAATCACATGGCTGTCGCCTGGTCCTGGGCCTTTGACACGCCGTTCAAATGGACCAAGCAGATTTCGTCCCATTTCGGGGGCACCCGGCAGGGCATGGCGATTGCCTGGCCAAAGGTGATCACCGACAAGGGCGGCATCCGCAACCAGTTCGCCCATGTCATCGACATCGTCCCGACGATTCTGGAGGTGTCGGACATCCGCCAGCCTTCGGTTGTGGATGGCATTGCGCAAAGCCCGATCGAAGGCACGAGCCTTGCCTATACCTTCGACAAGGCAAATGCCGGCGAACCCTCGCACCACCGCACCCAGTATTTCGAGATGTTCGGCAACTATGCCCTGTATCACGAAGGCTGGTCGCTGGTGGACAAGGTCAAGCGGCCGTCCTGGGTCACCTTCGGCCCGGCACAGCCCGATCCGGCGACGCCCGACTGGGAACTGTATGACCTGTCCAAGGACTGGACGCAGAACACCGACGTGGCTGCGGCAAACCCCGAAAAGGTCAAGGAACTGGAGGCGATCTGGTGGCGCGAGGCGGAAAAGTATCAGGTGCTGCCGCTTGATGCCTCTGTCACATCGCGGATCGTAACGCCGCGCCCCTCGGTCACCGCCGGCCGCAGGGAGTTTTCCTTCCCGCCGAAGATGACCGGCATCTCGAACGGTGTCGCACCGACGATCCTCAGCGCTTCTTACACCTTTACCGCAGAGGTGACGGTGCCGGAAGACGGCGGCAACGGCATGATCATCACGCAGGGCGGCCGCTTTGCCGGATACGGCCTTTACATCGACAAGGGCAAGCCAACCTTTGACTGGAACCTTGTCGGCCTGAAGAACCAGACCTGGCAGGCGAAAGATGCCCTGACACCCGGCAAACACACCGTCGTTTTTGACTTCAAATATGATGGTCTGGGCATTGCCACGCTGGCGTTCAACAGCCTCAGCGGTATCGGCCAGTCCGGCACCGGCACGCTTTCGGTCGATGGCAAGGTGGTCGATACCCAGAAGATGGAACAGACGATCCCCATCATCCTTGCCTGGGATGAGAATATGGACATCGGTTCGGATACCGGCACCCCGGTGAACGACAAGGTCTATCAGGTGCCCTTTGACTTTACCGGCACCATCGACAGCCTGAAACTGGTGGTGGATCACCCGCAGCTTTCCGATGCCGACAAGGCAAAGCTGGAAGCGGCGATGAAGAAGGCTGCTGACTGAACACCACGGGCAGGGGGCCGGTCCGGCAGGGCCGGCCCTTTGCATGGCAGGCGGGCGCGCGGCAGCTTCGGCGCATAGGGGCAGGCCCGCGCGCCCTCAGGCACCGCCCGCGCGCGGTGCCCCCGCCTTGCCTGCCTTTCTGCACCGGTCAGAGCAATGGCTGACATGCGCCCAGTCCCGCCCCCATTTTCTGCGCCAGGTGAAGGGCAGTTTGCAGACGACGCAGATTTTTGTGGGCAGGTCGGATTTCTTGCGCATCTTCGGCATGGGTCAACCCTGCGGTGGTGGCCGGTTTCGGTCTGCCGTCAGACCCAGCCCCGCAGCGCCTGCGGCACGGGCAGGCCCGGAACACGTCAGCGGCACCTCCCGGCGGCAAGTCCCCGCTGCCCCCGGCGTCTGTGGCCTTCGGCGGGCGCCCTGCCCAAAGGCGGGATCGGCAGCAGCCTGTGACCCAAGCTTCGCCCCGCATTCCCGATGGCCTGCGGCGCGGGCGCTTCGGCATTTCCGGTGCAAAACCCTGATCTGGCTGGGGCGCTAGGATTCGAACCTAGGTATGTCGGTACCAAAAACCGATGCCTTACCACTTGGCGACGCCCCAACTGCGGCGGTGTTTAGCGAAGCCGTTCCATCGCCGCAAGAGGCATTTCACCGGGAAGGCAGACTGTTGCGGTGCCGGAATGCAGCGGGTAGCAGGGGGCATGTACCGGGCAGATGTCATCATTCTGGGGGCAGGGGCGGCGGGCATGATGTGCGCGGTCGAGGCCGGTCGGCGCGGGCGGCGGGTGCTGCTGATCGACCATGCCAAGGCGGCGGGCGAAAAGATCCGCATCTCGGGCGGGGGGCGGTGCAATTTCACCAATTTGGGGATCGCGCCAGAGCGGTTTCTGTCGCGCAATCCCCGGTTCGCGCTGTCGGCGCTTAGCCGCTTTACCCAGTGGGATTTCATTGCGCGGGTCGACGCCGCCGGAATCGCCTGGCATGAAAAGACGCTGGGGCAGCTGTTCTGCGATGGCTCTGCCACCCAGATCGTCACCATGCTGCGCCGCGAAATGGAACAGGCCGGGGTCATGCTTTGGCTGGGTTGCACGCCCGGCACGGTCCGGCGCGAGGCGGCGGGATTTGCCGTGGAAACCCCGCAGGGGCCGGTGCGGGCACCTGCGGTGGTTGTGGCGACGGGGGGCAAGTCCATTCCCAGGATGGGGGCCAGTGCCTTTGGCTACCGCGTGGCCGAAGAGTTCGGCCTGCGCGTGACCGAAACCCGGCCCGGACTGGTGCCGCTGACCTTCGCCGAACAGGACCTGGCGCGGATGACGGCGCTGGCGGGCGTTGCGGTCAGGGGGCGGGTCACCGCCGGGCGCACCGGTTTTGACGGGGGCCTGCTCTTTACCCATCGCGGCCTGTCGGGGCCGGCGGTGTTGCAGGCCTCCAGCTACTGGCGCGAGGGCGGGGCGGTGACGGTCAATCTGGCGCGCGGCGCTGATGCCGGGGCAACCCTGCGCGCCGCGCGCGCCACCGAAGGCCGTATTGCCCCCCGCACGGCCCTGGCCCGCCTGCTGCCAGAGCGTCTGGCCCGCTTTGTCGAGGCTGAGGCGGGTCTGACCGGCGTGATGGCCGACCAGTCCAACGCCGCCATCGCCCGCGCCGAAGCGCTGGTGCATGGCTGGACGCTGCGCCCGGTGGGCACCGAAGGCTACCGCACCGCCGAGGTGACGCTGGGCGGGGTCGACACCGATGATCTGGACGCGCGGACGATGCAGGCCAAGGGCGTTCCGGGGCTGTTCTTCATCGGCGAGGTGGTGGATGTGACCGGCTGGCTGGGCGGCTACAATTTTCAATGGGCCTGGTCATCGGGCTGGGCGGTGGGGCAGGTGGTGTGAGGGGGCGCGTCCCACGGTGGGGTACGGGGCCAGGTGTTTGAAAACAATGGGTTGCGTGGCGGTGTTAACGCCTTGTTTACTGAAGTGAGAAGCCAAAATCTTGCATGACCAACGGCGCGGTTTGATCAAGACTCCCAATGCAGGCAGGAGTCCCAGGCGGACGCTTCGGGTTGCTGGCGGCGCAGGCTGACCTGCGGCCAAAGACTCTTCCAGAGTATACCGCCGAGACCGCAGTCTGCATGGGATAGGCCTGCCGCTAGACGAGTGAGACCTTGACATCTCAATCTCTCCTCTTGACACTGAACCTAACGGCTTGAGATGTAGAATCGTAGCAAGTACCTGCTTCCCGGTAGCGAGGCAGAGACGGAAGTATCAATTTGATGTGCGAGTATCGGATTTTTCCAGCAAGGAAAGGTTTGGGCCTCAAGACTGCAGGTCTTGTTCTCACCGTCACACTCTTGGTGACCTTCTCCCTGAATCCAAGCCTCGCCCAGTCCAGACTGGAGCTGGATTGTCTTGCGCTTGCTGCCTCGCCACTCCAGCCAGACCTGCCTGCTGGTGTGGTGGGATTGCCCTACGATGAGTTTGATGCACAAGCCGCCTTGCCGATCTGTGAGGCTGCGATGGCAGAGGCGGGCACGTTGCCTTCGCCAAGGCTCGCGTTTCCTATGGGCCGGGTTTACCATAAACTTGGGCGCTATGAAGATGCTATTGCCGTCTATATGAAGTATGAGAATGCAGGCTATGGCCCAATTCTGAGCAATCTGGGTGTCATTTACGAGGATGGGACGGGCCAGCCTGCCAATCTCGATTTGGCCTTTGACTATTTTCGCCGCGCTGGGCAGGCTGGATTGTTAAATGGCTGGTTGAACGCCCTTGCACTGTTGGACCGACCTGATGCTCCGGCCTCTGTCAAACCTAACCTTGCCGAAGTGCTGCGTCAGGTTGTGGCGACCTCGGGCGATGCCAATGCTGCATACCGGTTGGCTGAGGCAATTGCTTCCGGGCAAATCGCCCCCGCCAGCCCGGATGAACGCACACGGATGCTGGAAACATCACTGGACGGTGGAAAACTGGATGGTGCGGTGACGTTGATCAGACTGCAGGAGGAAAGCGAAGGCCATGTCGCAGCCTTTCTGACCGCTGAAAAGGCGCTGAACATGGCGCAATCTGCCAGTCTCGATCAGGACGCCGGTTGGCCGCCGTTCCAGCCTTCTATTGCGCTGGAGATTGTCAGACTTGGGACTGAGCATTCGGATTTCGCTCCGCTTCAGAAGGCTGCGGCGGAACTGGATGCGCAATACGGAGATAAATTATATACACTCTCGATAAGGGGCACAACCTGCGCTGGAACTGCAACACCACTGTCATTCTTTTACTGGGATGAGGCAGGGCGGGATACCAGCCCGATCGACTCGCAGATCGCGTATTACAAGTTGCGCGAATGTGATGCTCCATCTGAATCAATCAAGGAGATCAATGATATCTTCGTCAACTCCAAGGCGGACGGCACATCTTTTGTGGCCATGCTCAATGCCTTTGTCGAGAGTACGCAAGAGGAGCCGGACAATCCTGAGGCCGCGCCCGCGCAACGCAAACTGTCTGAAGTCTTTGCGGTTTTTGAGAAGGGGAGTGATGGCACCTATTGGGTCAATCCGGCACCTGGGCAAGCAGTGACCGGCGAAGGCATTGTGAAGCTTTCGGCCAGTCTGACGTGCGAGGAAAAGGAAGCATCAGCGGAGTTCTCCGTTTTCAGGAATCCGGCGCAAAGGGTGGTGCCAGATTTTCAGGCACGTGTCGTTTCAACATTGTTGGCGGGTACATCTTGTGACCTTGAAACCAATGCTGGTGTTGTAATTGACAGCATTGCTGGCCCTCTGCGCAAGTCTGAGGATTTTGCCGATGACATGTATGTCTCGATACTGTTCTATCAGTCTGTCGTTGAACGGTGGCTGTCAGGCCGCGTGCCATTAGTTTATTCACTCTCGACAGCTTGTAAACAGACGATTGTCGATGGGATGGTCGGCTTCGCGGATTATGAAAGGGTTTCCGAGTCAGAGATCGAATATTTTTTGACAACATTGGGTGCCTCTGAGGCGATCATTGATGATAAGTCTCTTCACCTAGATCCTATCTTGGTTTCTGGAGATGATAAGCTGTCATTCGCGGTTCTTTTGTGGGATTACGGAAATCTTTTGGCGAGATGCGCCTCCGGGACTTACTTTTGGGGAAATACGATGTTCTTGGGTAGTCCTTTAGACCCGGGATTTTCTGAAGTTAATGTGCTTGCCTTTGCTGTTGATCTTGGAACGGAAAGAGTGGAAATTGCTGGTGCGAGATTAGTAATGGAGGACGTCGATCTTCAAACGGGTGCCGGCATTGAAATGTTTGGAGATTGGTCTTTTTCCTTCGAGGGCGGGCAATATACGGCGTTTACAGAGAACGGCGGACCACAGTCTAGCACGCTGCTGAAGAACCCCACGCTGGACGGCTGACTTGGAAAATGATTCACTTTCCGGGCGGTTTGGCGGGGGAAGGCGATGCGGGGATCGGACGAGACAAG